>Ga0058691_1000765_pt1 | contig 19706 bp, 18 predicted proteins | sample AgamicAtPrz_FD_55051 | JGI IMG/M metagenome (GOLD analysis project Ga0058691, IMG submission 55051) | Agave microbial communities from Guanajuato, Mexico - At.P.rz | ecosystem: Host-associated > Plants > Phyllosphere > Phylloplane/Leaf | place: Guanajuato, Mexico | collected 2012-05-28
AACGGCGCCTTCTGGCCGACGATCTTGCCCTTGTTCCACGGCTCGCGATGAGCGGCATTGCCTGTGGTTCCCATGATGGTCTCCCATCGAGTTGAGGGCCACACAGGATGCGCTCTCGACTGCGCGCGCGGAGGCCCTCGCCGCGCTGGGCGCCCGCCCTCTGCGGAATGTCAGCTTCCTGGAGTAGCCGCGAACTCACGGGGCCGGCCAAGAACCGAATTTCACCAGCGGCCGCTCTCGGGTAACCTACTCTCCTCGCATTCGTTACGCTGCACCATGGACGCTGCATTGCTCCTCCAGATTGAGGTCGCCCGCTTTAAGCAGTGGGCTGCAGGAATTCCCGTGGATACCAGGTCGGGCGAGTGGGAGTGTGACTACCCGGAATGGAGGCGCTTCTGGGCTGCCGCCAAATGCCTAGTCGAAACCGTACCGGTGGCAACTTGGACTGAGGCTACGACGGAAGATTTCGTCTACGCGCTGGCGCGCGACAACGAAGTTGAAGTCATTGCAGACGACCTTGCTGGCAGAAGCGACACCCTGTTGATCCTTGCCGCTCGGGCTGTCCATTCGGTTGAGACGGACGCCAAGTGGCAAATCGCAGCGAAGTTGGGAGATATGAACGAGCACAAATTGAAAGCAGAGGCGTTGCTGGTGCAGTTTGTGCAAGACGCCGACGAATACGTAAGCCGGCGTTCTCTCTTGGCGCTGGCAACGCTCAAGTCAGGCAAGGCTGAATCGTTCGCAGAGCGCGCATGGCAGACTGGTCACGAATACCAGCGCATCGCCGCACTCTGGGCGTTGAAAGATGTGGGATCGTCGAAATTGAACGATTACCTGCTGCGGGCAGAGGAAGACGGCCGTGAATATGTGGTTCGTAATACTAAGGAGATCCGTGCAGCGTGACTTCGCTGCGAACGTTCGCTTTCTGGAGCTCAGATCGACTTGCGCGAAGTCCGCAACGGGTCGAGGCTGTGTGAAAACGCTGCTCCATTGAACATGGGCGAAAAGTCGACCTCTCAGATCGGCTCAGGATCGACGATCGCACGGGCGCCAATGCTGTCGAGACCCGAGAAACAGCACGCGCGCCGAGTTTTCACACAGCCTCAGCCTGAAGCGGCAGCACCATCGCAGCGAAAGCGGACGTGGGACTCGACGGGGCAAGTCTCTCTCAGTCCTTGCGCCATCCTTCGATGATCCGCCGCGTGCCGCGTTCAATCTCTAGCCAGTGATCAAACAGATCGAGGGAAAAGTTGTAGAAGACTTCTTCTCTCTTGCCGACGTCGACCATGTCGACGATGCAAAGCGGATTGGGTACCTGATGCGCCGCGGCGCTGCCTGGAATAAGGCTGTGCATGTGAAATAGGCGGCCCTCCGTGGTCCGGCCGATCCATTCAACCCGATCTTGAAAATTGCCGTCCGGCGTGACCCATCGGTAGCCGCTCAGACCGGAGCGAGAGATCCCCGGTCGCGCTTCGATGACACCTGCCGTGTGCAGCCGCTCCATCACCTGCTCTGTTGGCAGGCTGTTGATGTTCTCCACTTTGAAAGTGCGGTAGTTAATTCGCCGCCGATCCCAAAGGTCAACCCAGTTCGTCAAAGAGAAGCCTTCGAGAGTGGGCCAAAAGAAGCTGAGGCCGCCAATGCCGGTACTCGCCGGAAGTTCGAAGTGCTTCGCCCCAGTCGTCGCGTAGGCCTTGAGGTCCGCTTGCGCCTTCGGGCTTAGATAGTTGGCCGGCACTTCATACAGGTGACCGGCGATACGGACGCGTACTGGAGCGGTTGTGAAGCCGCGCTCCACCATGCTAGCCATTTCGACGAGTGACGCGCGCACCTTTTCCGGCATGTGCTGCTCGGCGAAAGAACGCGCATGGGCGACCGTTGGAGAGTCGCTCGTGGAGTTGGTGGGTGCAAATTGTTCCCTTCGTCCGCATCCGGTCATGGCGACCGCGGCGCACCCAACACCGAAGCTTCGCCGGGTAATGCCAGTCACGTGGCTGGTCGGGCAGTTCGCTGTTCCTAAGATCACCATGGCGAAGGGATGTTAATGAAAAGTTCAGCCTGAAGCGGTCGCCGCTGTGCCGCGGAAGCGGTCGTTTGCCCGAGCCGGCTCTACCGCCGATTAAAGTCCGCTCCTCCGACGTTCAAGGATCAGGACTCGCCATGACGCTTCATCTCAGCAAGTTTCGAGTTCATAGCAATATGAAGGTTCCGCACGTTATTGCTGTGGAGCCTTGGGGAGCGGACTACACGCTGCTCCCAGGCGAATCCCTGGAGGTCATTGCAACCGGCGAAGAGGTCGCCCCGTCGTTTGAACTTGTGGCATGGGACGACTGCTCACAGGTGTACTGCAGCGACGCATCTACCTACGAGGTCATGCAGAACGGGATCGCCATTTTTTGTGGCCACAATCGACAGCCCGAGGAGGCATCGAACGCCAAGACTCGCCGCACCTGAAGGCGCGGCAGCTCGGAAGCGGATCCCGTGCTGGCCAAGGACGGCTTCGAGTAGGCTTTGCTCCATGCGAAGTCCCGCCCGAATCGACGAGATCCTGTCAGCGTTGCGAGCCGCCTGGGAAGAGTCACCCGACCTACGCCTTGGGCAGTTGATCGTCAACGCCGTTCGTCCCACCGACCCCTGCCCTGAGGTCTTTCACGCTCGGGACGAGGATCTACTTCGAAGACTGATGGACTATCGCGCGATGGTCCGCGCGGCCAGGCAAGACACGGGCTCGGGACGCAACTGACAACCACAACCGGCCGACCGCGATGGTCCGCTTCCAATTGAGCCCGTGTGGATCTGCATCATCCGTTCGAGGTTGCAGGCGAGGACCCACGGGCTCATTGCCGATCCAGTGCTTGAGCGAGCCAAAGACATGCTCCACGGTCCTTTGCCAGATCATCATGGCTTCGGTGCTTCGATCCAGTCGGCGCTGCGTCGCATCGAGCACCGCGTGGAATCACTGACCTCAAGCTCAAGCACAAAGGCCGAGGGTCGCTTCGACAACACCTACTCTCCTGGGCCCCTCTGACGTTGGACAATGGCGCGAAGGGGAAACGATATGCAGCGCTATGAACTGTGGAAAATCATCGAACGCTGGGCACTTCGGATTGCAGGCGTTGCGTTCTTGGGCACATCACTCTGGTTGTTCCTGACCCATCGCTCGGAGCCCGCCCGCATTGCCGGCGGCATCCTGCTCTTGCCTTGCGGCTTCTGGGCCTTCTGGCAACTCCTGCACGAGGACAAGCTTGGCACCAACGCGCGAGTCAGCGGTGCGGAGCGGGCGATGTATCGCGGCTGGATCTGGACTCGCCGCGTCGTGCTGGGCGCCGTTGCTCTCGTGGTTGCGAGCGGTGCCATCGTCATTCTCGCGATGGGCGGCCCGCTCAGCGCCGTCGTCTCGATGGCTGCGTTCTCGGCGCTTTCAGGCTGGGTGGCGGTCTATGGCGGCGGCAGAATCCAGTCCTTTGATGATGACCGGCAGACTCATCGCGAGCGAGCGCGTCGCTATGACTGAACTCGTTCATTCGGAAATGAACGCCTGAAGCAGCCGTCTTGCGCGAATGGAATTCCAGCCGAGTGTGATGTTGTGGAGGAAATACAGCGTTGGCAGCAATGCACAGAACCCAAAGCCAATCCGTTGCCCAATCGTCTCGGCAGCCCAAAGTGGCGGCACCGTGATTCCAAGTCCTACGGAGGCAAAGACGGCGGTGTGAAGCCAACTTATCCCCCGCCGCGAGACGCGTGACAACGCTCTCCAAAACCAACAAGCCGTGCCCTCCCGGACACGGCTCGCTTCAATCAGGCCTGAGCTCGCTCAGAACCGCTGCGACTGCATGAAGTCATCGAAGCCGGCTTCAGCGAAGCGGAACCACAGGTTCTGGTCGCGCCGGAAGTTGGCGTAATCCTCGTACACCTTCTTCCAGTTCGGGTTCTTCGCCGACAGCTCGCTGTACAGCGCCATCGACTCCTTGAACGCCAGGTCCATCGCATCCTTCGGGAAGCGCATCAGCTTGGTCTTGGCCGCCACCAGCTGCTTGAGCGCCTGCGGGTTCAGCACGTCGTACTTGGCCTGCATGTCCACATGGGTGTAGGCCGAGGCCGCCTCGACGATCGCCTTGTACTCCGCCGACAGGCCCTCGTAGGCCTTGGTGTTGATGTAGAAGTCGACCTGCGGGCCACCTTCCCACCAGCCGGGGTAGTAGTAGAACGGCGCGACCTTGTTGAAGCCCAGCTTCAGGTCGTCATACGGCCCCACCCACTCGGCCGCATCGATCGTGCCCTTCTCCAGCGCCGAATAGAGCTCGCCGCCCGGCAGGTTCTGCGGCACGCCGCCCATGCGCTCGATCACCCGGCCGGCGAAGCCACCGATGCGGAACTTGAGGCCCTTGAAGTCGGCCGCCGACTTGATCTCCTTGCGATACCAGCCCGCCATCTGCGCGCCGGTGTTGCCGCCGGGGAAGTTGATGATGTTGTAGTTCCGGTAGAACTCGCGCATCAGCTTCAGGCCGTTGCCGTGGAAGGTCCACGCGGTCATCTGCCGCGAGTTCAGCCCGAACGGGATCGACGCGCCGATCGCGAAGGTTTCGTCCTTGCCGAAGAAGTAGTACGGCACCGTGTGCGCGATCTCCACCGTCGCGTTCTGCACGCCGTCGACGACGCCGAAGGCCGGCATCAGCTCGCCGCCCGCATGCACGCTGATCTGGAACTTGCCACCGCTGAGCTCGCTGACCTTCTTGGCGAAGACCTCGCCGCCGCCGTANATCGTGTCGAGCTGCTTGGGGAAGCTCGAAGCCATGCGCCAGCGGATGTTGGCNTGCGCATGCACGATGGCCGGGGCCGCACCGGCGGCCAGCACGCCGGCCAGGCCGGCATTCTTGACGAAGGAACGACGCTCCATGAAGTCTCCTGTTTCGCTGCTTTCGTTGGTATGGACCACCCTCCGGGGGCGGCCTTGGGCGCACGCAGGATTAACCACCGCCGGGCTGGCGTCAACCTGACAAGCCCGGGGGGCGCCCAGGACCGCAGCGCGAAAAAACAGAAGCGGCGCCGGGGCGCCGCTTCATCGGAGAACGGGGAAGCCCGGGCCGCTCAGGCGCCGGCCAGCTTCATGCGCTCGATCAGGATCGATCCCACCGTCTTGCTGCCCAGCGTGTAGGTATCGGCGCCGATGCCGACGATCTGNTGGAACATCTCCTTGACGTTGCCGGCGATGGTGATCTCGTGNACCGGATGCGCGATCACGCCGTTCTCGACCCAGTAGCCGCTCGCGCCNCGCGAGTAGTCGCCGGTCACGTAATTGACGCCCTGCCCCATCAACTCGGTCACGAACAGGCCCGTGCCCAGCCGGCGCAGCATCGTCGGCAGGTCGTCGCCGGGCGCGGTGGCCTTGCTGCGCATCGTCAGGTTGTGGGAGCCGCCGGCGTGCCCGGTCGTGCGCATGCCCAGCTTGCGCGCCGAGTAGGTCGACAGGAAGTAGCCCTTGAGCACGCCGGCCTCGACCACGGTGCGGGCCTTGGTCGTCACGCCTTCGTCGTCGAAGGGCGAGCTGCCCTTGCCCTTGAGCACATGCGGGTCCTCGACCACCTCCACGTGCGGTGCCAGGACTTGCTGATCCAGGCTGTCGAGCAGGAAGCTCGCGCGACGGTACAGCGCGCCGCCGCTGGTGGCCTGCACCAGCGCGCCCAGCAGGCCGGCGGCGACCGGCGCCTCGAACAGCACCGGCACGCTCGCCGTTCTGACCTTGCGGCCCTTGAGGCGAGCCAGCGCGCGCTCGGCGGCGTAGCGGCCGATCGATTCGGGCGACGACAGCTCGGCCGCGTCGCGCATCGAGCTGTACCAGGCGTCGCGCTCCATGCCGGCGCCGCGGCCGGCGATCGGCGCCACCGACACCGAATGCCGCGAGCTCGCATAACCGCCGCGGAAGCCGCGCGAGTTGCCCGAGAAGAAGTGCGACTGCTGCGCCGACACCGCCGCGCCTTCCGAATTGGTGATGCGCGGGTCGGTCTTCAGCGCCGCGTCCTCGCAGCGCAGCGCCAGCTCGGCCGCCTGCTCGGCGGTGATCGCCCAGGGATGGAACAGGTCCAGCGACGGNCGNGCGGCTTCGTCCAGCGACAGGTCCTGCTCGTCGGGCAGGCCNGCGAACTCGTCCTCGGCGGTGAAGCGGGCGATGTCGTAGGCGGCGCGCACGGTGTCGCGCAGCGCCTGCGGCGAGAAGTCCGAGGTGCTGGCGTTGCCTCTGCGCTGGCCCAGGTAGACCGAGATGCCCAGCGACTTGTCGCGGTTGCGCTCGACGTTCTCGAGCGCGCCGCGCCGCACGGACACCGACATGCCGCTGCCCTCGGACACTTCCGCGCCGGCGTCGCTGGCGCCCAGGCGCTTGGCCTCGGCCAGGACGTCCTCGATCAACTGGCGGAAATGGTCCTGGCTGTAGGCGAATCCTTGCTCGGCTTGACTCATGAATGCGGTCTCTGTGAAAGCAGCGCGGCCTGGGGAGATCCGAGGCCGCGGCGGGGTGGCGACTATCATACGGGCGCTGTGCCCCGCCCCTTCCGGTCGGGGCTTCTCGCTTTCTTCCCCCATGCACCCCGATCACGACGACCACGACGACCGCGCGGACTTCGACGACTTCGAAGACGACCGCCCCAGCAAGAGCCAGCTCAAGCGCGACATGGACGCGCTGCAGGCGCTGGGCGCCGAACTGCTGACGCTGCCCGAGAAGCGCGTGGCCGCGCTCGACCTGCCCGAGGCGCTGATGGACGCGATCAAGGAAGGCCGCCGCATCGTCGCCGGCACCGCCCGCAGCGGCAAGAAGCGCCATCTGCAACTGATCGGCAAGCTGATGCGCCAGGTCGATCCGGCGCCGATCCGCGAGGCCGTGGCCGAGTTCAAGCTCGGCCGCGCGCAGGATTCGCTCGAGCTGCACCAGGCCGAGCGCTGGCGCGACCGTCTCGTCGAGGACGACAACGCGCTGCAGGGCTTCATCGACAGCTTCGAAGCGGTCGACGTCCAGCAGCTGCGCAGCCTGATCCGCGCCGCCCGCAAGGACCGCGCGCAGGCGGTCGAGCAGCGCAACGGCCGCGCCTGGCGCGAGCTGTTCCAGTTCATCAAGGCGCACCTGCTGGCCGCCAAGGGCGGGTCGCGCGACGAAGACGCCGCGGACGATGGTGACGACGAGGGCGACGATGAGTGACGCCGCCCCGGTCGACGCCGCCGCGCTGCCCCCGCCCGAGCCGGTGCGGATCGGCATCGTCTCGATCAGCGATCGCGCCTCCAGCGGCGTCTACGAGGACAAGGGCCTGCCCGCGCTGCAGGACTGGCTGCGCTCCGCGCTGATCAATCCGATCGAGTTCCAGCCGCGGCTGATCCCCGACGAGCGCGAGCAGATCGCCGCCACGCTGCGGGACCTGGTCGACGAGGCCGCTTGCGACCTGGTGCTGACCACCGGCGGCACCGGCCCCGCGATCCGCGACGTCACGCCCGAGGCGACCATGGACGTCGCCGACCGGGTGATGCCGGGCTTCGGCGAGCAGATGCGGCAGATCTCGCTGCACTTCGTGCCCACGGCCATCCTCTCCCGGCAGGTCGCGGTGATCCGCGGCCGCGCGCTGATCATCAACCTGCCCGGTCAGCCCAAGGCAATCGCGGAGACGCTGGCCGGCCACGCCGCGGCCCGCGGCATCTTTGCCGCGGTGCCCTACTGCATCGATCTGCTCGGCGGCCCCTATCTGGAAACCCGCGACGCGGTCTGCGCCGCGTTCCGTCCCAAGACCGCGCAGCGCCCACCGCGTCCGGCGTGACCGCGACGACGGCGGCCGCCGCAGGCCCCTGCCCCGCCGACGCTTCAACCGCTTCCACGAGAAGCCCCAACGAGAAACGACACCCCATGAAGATCACCAAGGACACCATCGCCACCGTCGAGCTGAAGGTCGCCAACAAGCTCGGCCAGGTCATCGAGAAGACCGACGAGCCGATGGCGCTGCTGATCGGTGGCTACGGCAACACGCTGCCGGCCATCGAGACCGCGCTGGAAGGCCAGGAGAAGGGCTTCGCCACCACCATCGAACTGACGCCGGAAACCGGCTTCGGCGAGCGCGACGAAAGCCTGCTGATCACCATCCCGAAGAAGGACTTCCCGCCCGGCGTGAAGGTCGGCGGCCAGCTGCAGATCCGCCAGGCCAAGGAGGGCGAGGAGGAACCGGCCGCGGACGACGGCTTCCACGTCTTCACCGTCGTGAAGATCAAGGGCGACACCGTGCACCTGGACGGCAACCATCCGCTGGCGGGCCAGCACCTGAAGATCAGCGTCAAGGTCAAGGACGTGCGCGCCGCCACGCAGGAAGAGATCGAGCACGGTCACGCCCACGGCGATCACGGCCACCATCACTGATCTCTCTCATCCCCTCTCCCCGCCCGGCGGAGAGGGTTAGGGTGAGGGGCTCGCCGCAAAGCTGCACCGCGGTACTTCGATGCCCCCTCACCCCTGCCCTCTCCCCCTGGCGGTGGAGAGGGAGTTGGAGAGAGCCGCGTCAGCGACTCACTTCACCAATCTCGACAGCTCGGCGGCGTCGAAGTTCTCGGCCTGCTGCGCCTCTTGCGGCACGCAGTCCTTGCGCTCCGCCTCCGACAGCTTCGCGATCGCCTGCCACAGCAACGCGATCTGGTGCTCGTGCCCCGCCGCGTTGTCGATCAGGCCCTTCATGGCCTGCGCGACCGGGTCGTCGCCCTGCGTCACGCCGTAGGCCGAGAACCCCATGCGGGCCGCGGCCTCCTCGCGCTGCGCCTCGGCCTTGGCTTCGATGATCCGGGCCGGGTTGCCGACCGCCGTCGCGCCCGGCGGCACCGGCTTGGTCACGACCGCGCCGGAACCCACCCGCGCGCCCTCGCCGACCGTGAAGCCGCCGAGGATGCAGGCGTTGGCGCCGACGATCACGCCGCGCTCCAGCGTCGGATGCCGCTTGGCACCCTTCACCAGCGAAGTCCCGCCCAGGGTCACGCCCTGGTAGATCGTGACCTCGTCGTGGATCTCGGTCATCTCGCCGATGACGATGCCCATGCCGTGATCGATGAAGACCCGCCGGCCGATGGTCGCGCCGGGGTGGATCTCGATCCCGGTCAGGAAGCGGCCGATGTGCGAGGTGAAGCGCCCCAGCCACCGGAAACCACGGGTCCAGAACCAGTGCGCGCAGCGATGCACCATCAGCGCATGCAGACCCGGATAACAGGTCAGCACCTCCCAGGCCGAGCGGGCGGCGGGGTCGCGTTCGAGGATGCAGGCGATGTCTTCGCGAAGACGCTGGAACATGGTGGGGGAACCCGATGCAAGCCCGCGTGGGGCTCGGTGATGAGGGTCGGCCAGTTTAGCGGTGGGCCTCAACCTTGCCCGCCTCAGGCCTTATGGGGAGCGCGTCCGGCTACTCGTCTCCCCCGAGTGCGGGGGGCGTGTCCGCCGCGGGGCGGGTCTTCTCGATCGCACGGGCGATGCCTCGCAGGATGTGGACCTCTTCCTGCGTCAGCCCGGCGCGGTTGAAGAGCTGGTTCAGCCGCGGCATCAGCTTCTTCGGCGCGGCGGGATCCAGGTAGCCCAGGTGAATCAGGCTGCCCTCCAGATGGGTGAGCAGGCCCTGCACCGCACGCGCGTCGGCCAGCTGCGGATCGGCGGTGCGCGCCGCGACCTCGTAGCCGCCCAGCGCCTGGCGCCAGTCGTAGGCCAGCAGCTGCACCGCCTGGGCCAGGTTCAGCGAGCCGTAGTCGGGATGCGTCGGGATCGACAGCACCGCATGCGCGCGATAGACATCCTCGTTGCTCATGCCGTAGCGCTCGGAACCGAACAGGAAGGCCACCCGATGGGGGTGGCCGGCGGGGTCGGCGGGATTGGCGAGTCGCGCGAAGAGCTCGCGCGGCTGGTGGGTCGGCGGACCGAAATCGCGCGGCGTCATCGCGGTGGCGCAGACGAAGGTGCAGCCGTCCAGCGCGTCCTCCAGCCGGTCGACGATGCGGGCGCGGGCAAGGATGTCGGCCGCGCCGCTGGCCATCGCGACGGTCTCCTCCTGGCTGAGCACGTCCGCGAAGCGGGGACGCACCAGGACCAGGTCGCGGAAGCCCATCACCTTCATCGCCCGGGCGGTCGAGCCGACGTTGCCGGGATGACTGGTCTCGATCAGCACGAAGCGTGTCGGATCGGACGCCAGGGGGGTTGCGTTCAGGCCGGAGTCAGCCGGGGGCATAGGGGAAACCACGAGTCTGTGCCAAAATCGCGCATTATCCGCGCCGGACGTTGGTCGACATCGACGTCCGGCGCTTGCTCTTTCCCTTCGCCAGTCCACTTCTGCCACAGGAATCGTCCCGCATGACGCAAGCCGCCCTCCATCCCATGCTCAACGTCGCCATCAAGGCGGCGCGTACCGCCGGCGCGATCATCAACCGCGCGTCGCTGGACCTGGACATCCTGAAGATCAACACCAAGTCGCCCAATGACTTCGTGACCGAAGTGGACCAGGCCGCCGAGCAGGCGATCATCGAGACGCTGCTGCAGGCCTACCCCGACCACGGCATCCTGGCCGAAGAGTCCGGCCGCGAACACGGCGCCAAGCACTCGGAGTTCCAGTGGATCATCGACCCGCTGGACGGCACCACCAACTTCATTCACGGCCTGCCCTTCTATTGCGTGTCGGTCGCGCTGGCGCACCGCGGCGTCGTGCAACAGGCCGTCGTGTACGACCCGACCCGCAACGACCTGTTCTACGCGACGCGCGGCCGCGGCGCCTTCCTCAACGACAAGCGCATCCGCGTGTCCAAGCGCACCCGCATGAGCGATGCGCTGATCGGCACCGGCTTCCCGTTCCGCCGCGGCGACAACTTCAAGCGCTACCTNAAGATGTTCGAGGAGATCTCGCAGCAGGTCGCCGGCGTGCGCCGCCCCGGCGCCGCGGCGCTGGACCTGTGCTACGTGGCGGCCGGTCACTACGACGGCTTCTTCGAGACCGGCCTGAACCCGTGGGACGTGGCCGCGGGCTCGCTGATCATCACCGAGGCCGGCGGCCTGGTGGGCAACTTCACCGGTGAGCCGGACTTCCTGCACCAGCGCGAGATCGTGGCCGGCACGCCGCGCATCTACGGCCCGCTGGTGCAGATCCTGGCGCCCTACTCCCGCGTGATCTCGCAGGACGACCTGGACGCCGACGCGGCGGCCACCGAGACGCCGGCCGACAAACCCGCCCCCAAAAAGAAGGCCGCCGCGGAAGGCGACGCCCCCAAGAAGCGGGGCCCGGTCCGGATCAAGAAGTCGGACGACGGCGCCGAGGCCTGACGCCATCCCCGATGCCATCGGCCTGAACGGCCGCCGCGGCGCTCCTGACGCCAACCCCACGAAGCCCTCCCTTGGAGGGCTTTGTCGCTTTTGGCGCAAGTGCATCGAGCCGCCCGCGCCGCATCGGACCTAGCATGGCCTCCTGCCTCTCTCGCCGCGTCCGGCCATGCCCTACACTCCCTTCCCAGCCACCCAACGCGACGCCCTCCCACCGAGGGCGTTGTCCATTTCCCTCCGCCGATGAGCAGCGCCGCGACCGACGATTTCAGCCAGCACACGCCGATGATGCANCAGTACTTCCGCATCAAGGCCGANCATCCCGACACGCTGGTGTTCTATCGCATGGGGGACTTCTACGAGGTCTTCTTCGACGATGCCCGCAAGGCCAANGCGCTGCTGGACGTCACGCTGACCACGCGCGGCCAGAGCGGCGGCGAACCGGTCGTCATGGCCGGGGTGCCGGTGCATGCGCTCGAGTCCTACCTGGGCAAGCTGATCCGCCTCGGCGAATCGGTGGCGATCGCCGAGCAGGTCGGCGAGGTCGGCGCGACCAAGGGCCCGGTCGAGCGCAAGGTGGTGCGCGTCGTGACGCCCGGCACCATCACCGATTCGGAGCTGCTGGCCGACAAGCAGGACGCGATCCTGCTGTCGCTCTCGACCCAGGGCAAGACCATCGGCCTGGCCTGGCTGTCGATGACGCAGGGCGAGATCGGCCTGGCGCAATGTGGCGAGCGCGAACTCGGCGCGTGGCTGGCGCGCCTGTCGCCGGCCGAGGTACTGGTCGACCGCGAGAAGCATCCGCAGGCGGTGCTCGCCGCGCGGCTGCCGATCACCAACCGCCAGGCCTGGCAATTCGACGCGGCGCTGGGCCTGCGCAAGCTCTGCGCGCAGCTCGGTGTGGCCAGCCTGCAAGGCCTGAACGCCCAGGACCTGCCCGCCGCGCATGCGGCCGCCTCCTGCCTGCTGGCCTATGCCGAAAGCACCCAGGGCAGCCGCGCACTGACCCATGTGAAGCGGCTGCAGGTGCTGCGCGCCACCGACCTGCTGGACCTGCCCCCCGCCACGCAGCGCAACCTCGAATTGACGCAGACGCTGCGCGGCGAGACCTCGCCGACGCTGCTGTCCCTGCTGGACACCTGCCGCACCGGCATGGGCAGCCGCGCGCTGCGCCACTGGCTGCTGCACCCCCAGCGCGAGCGCGCCACGGCCCATGAACGCCAGGATGCGATCGCCGAGCTGATGACGACCGGCTTCGAACCGCTGCGCGAGGCACTGCGGCAGGTCTCCGATGTCGAGCGCATCGCCGCGCGCATCGCGCTGCGCCAGGTGCGTCCGCGCGAACTGGCCGGCCTGCGCGCCACGCTGCAGATCCTGCCGGAACTGGCGCAGACGGTGCCCGGCGGCGCCGCGCTGCTGGATCAGCTGAGCGAAGGCCTGCGCGCCTCGCCGCACATCGCCGAGTTGCTGACGCGCGCGATCGCCGAGGAACCGGCCGCGCTGATCCGCGAGGGCGGCGTCATCGCCAAGGGCTTCGACGAGGAACTCGACGACCTGCGCGCCGTCCAGACCAACTGCGACGATTTCCTGATCGCGCTGGAGACCCGCGAGCGCGCCCGCACCGGCATCGCCAACCTGCGCGTCCAGTACAACAAGGTGCATGGCTTCTACATCGAGGTCACCAACAGCGGCCTGGAGAAGATCCCGGCCGACTACACCCGTCGCCAGACGCTGAAGAACGCCGAGCGCTTCATCACGCCGGAGCTCAAGGCCTTCGAGGACAAGGCGCTGTCGGCGAACGAACGGGCGCTGGCCCGCGAGAAGATGCTGTACGAGCTGGTCATCGACCAGCTGTCCGAGGAAATGCAGGCGCTGGGCCGGCTGGCGCGCTCGCTGGCCGCGCTGGATGTACTCGCCGCGCTGGCCGAGCGCGCCGCCACGCTGAACTGGTGCCGCCCCGAGTTCGTCTCGCACCCCTGCATCGACATCCAGGGCGGCCGCCACCCGGTCGTCGAGGCACGACTGCGCGAGACCGGCGCCGGCGAGTTCATGGCCAACGACTGCCGGCTCGACGCCCGCACCAAGCTGCTGGTCATCACCGGCCCGAACATGGGCGGCAAGAGCACCTTCATGCGGCAGGTCGCGCTGATCGCGCTGCTGGCGGCGATCGGCGCCTACGTGCCGGCCACCGCCTGCCGGCTGGGGCCGATCGATGCGATCCACACCCGCATCGGCGCCGCGGACGACCTGGCCAACGCGCAGTCGACCTTCATGCTGGAGATGACCGAGGCCGCCGCGATCCTGCACGCGGCCTCGGAGCAATCGCTGGTGCTGATGGACGAGATCGGCCGCGGCACCTCGACCTTCGACGGCCTGGCGCTGGCCGGGGCCATCGCCACCCACCTGCACGACAAGTGCCGCGCGTTCACCCTGTTCGCGACCCACTACTTCGAGCTGACCGAGTTCCCGGCCAAGCACCCGCAGGCGGTCAACATGCATGTGTCGGCGGTCGAGAGCGGCGAGAACATCATCTTCCTGCACGAGATCCAGCCCGGCCCGGCCAGCCGCAGCTACGGCGTGCAGGTCGCGCGCCTCGCCGGCATGCCCTCGCTGGTGGTGCGTCAGGCCCGCGCCGCGCTCGAGGCGCTGGAGGCCCGCGCCACCGAAGGCGAGACGCAGATCGACCTGTTCGCCCCGCCGCCCGAGCCGGCGCCCGGCGCCTCGGCCGCGGAGCCCTCGGAGCTGCTCGACGCGCTGCGGGACCTGGATCCCGACGCGCTCAGCCCGCGCGAGGCGCTCGCCGCGCTCTACCAGCTCAAGACGCTGGCGACGACGCGCGCCTGAGCCGCCGGCCGCTGCAACGACCCGCCGCCCCACGCCATGGCACCGTCCCGCACCCTCGTCTTCTCGCACGCCAACGGCTTCCCCTCCGGCTGCTACCGCGTGCTCTTCGACGTATGGCGCGACGCGGGCTGGACCGTGCATGCGCTGCCGCGCATCGGCCACGACCCGCGTTATCCGGTCACCAGCAACTGGCCGCACCTGCGCGACGAACTGCTGCAGTTCATCCAGGACCAGGTGAAGCCGACCGGACCGGTGATGCTGGTGGGGCATTCGCTCGGCGGCCTGCTGTCGCTGCTGGCGGCGTGTCGCAAGCCGGCGCTGGTCCAGGGGCTGGTGATGCTGGATTCACCGGTCGTCGACGGATGGCGCGCGCACAGCCTGCGGGTGGCGAAGTCCGCCGGCCTCATCAAGAAGGTGTCGCCCGGCAAGATCTCGCACCAGCGCCGCTACGAATGGCCCAGCCGCCAGGACGTGCACGCGCATTTCGCGTCCAAGAGCAAGTTCGCGCGCTGGGATCCGCGCGTGTTGAAGGACTATGTCGACAGCGGCTTCGACGACCACGCCGACGGCCAGGTGCGACTGGGCTTCACCCGCGAGATCGAGACCCGCATCTACAACACGCTGCCGCACAACCTGCCGCGCATCCTCAGACGCCACGCGCCGAAGTGCCCGGTGGCCTTCATCGCGGGCACGCAATCCGAGGAACTGCGCCAGGCCACGGCCGCTGGCTCCAAGGCCCTGGCCAAGGACCTGTTCCGCTGGTTCGAGGGCACCCACCTCTACCCCTTCGAGCGTCCCGACGACACGGCCCGACTGGTGCTCGAGTTGATCGACGAAATGAAGGGCAGGACGGCGTCGCTATAATCGCGCTTTACCACCACGGCGTTTTGAGGTCCGGTACGACGCATCCGGACGCAATCAGGCGCTGCAAGACAATGACCAAGTACGTCTTCGTCACCGGCGGTGTCGTGTCCTCCCTCGGCAAGGGCATCGCATCGGCCTCTCTCGCGGCCCTTCTCGAGTCCCGCGGCCTCAAAGTCACCCTGATCAAGCTGGATCCCTACATCAACGTGGATCCGGGCACGATGTCCCCGTTCCAGCACGGCGAAGTCTTCGTCACCGACGACGGCGCCGAGACCGACCTGGACCTGGGCCACTACGAACGCTTCATCACCACGCGGATGAAGCGCTCCAACAACTTCACGACCGGACAGATCTACATGTCGGTCCTGGAGAAGGAGCGCCGCGGCGACTACCTCGGCAAGACCGTCCAGGTGATCCCGCACATCACCAACGAGATGCAGGAATTCATCCGTCGCGGCGCCGGTCACGGCACGAGCGACGCGGTGGACGTGGCGATCGTCGAGATCGGCGGCACCGTCGGCGACATCGAGTCGCTGCCCTTCCTGGAAGCCGCCCGCCAGATGAGCCTGAAGATGGGTCCCACGAACGTCGCGTTCGTGCACCTGACCTACGTGCCGTGGATCGCCGCCGCGGGCGAGCTCAAGACCAAGCCCACCCAGCACACCGTGCAGAAGCTGCGCGAGATCGGCATCCAGCCCGACGCGCTGCTGTGCCGCGCCGACCGCCGCGTGCCCGACGACGAGCGCGAGAAGATCTCGCTGTTCACCAACGTGCCCGAGTACGGCGTGATCTCGATGTGGGACGTGAACACGATCTACAAGGTCCCGCGCGTGCTGCATGAGCAAGGCCTGGACCAGCTGATCTGCACCAAGCTGCAGCTCAACACCAAGTCCACCGACCTCAAGCGCTGGGACATGCTGGTCAACGAGGTCGAGAACCCGAAGACCGAAGTCACGATCGCGATGTGCGGCAAGTACACCGACCTGTCGGACAGCTACAAGTCGCTGAACGAGGCGCTGCGCCACGCCGGCATCCACAACCATGCCCGCGTCAACATCGAATACGTCGACTCCGAGACGCTGGACGCCGAGCACGTCAAGCAGCTCGACAAGTACGACGCGATCCTGGTGCCCGGCGGCTTCGGCAAGCGCGGCGTCGAGGGCAAGATCCTCGCCGCGCAGTACGCCCGCGAGCACAAGACGCCCTACCTCGGCATCTGCCTGGGCATGCAGGTCGCGACCATCGAGTACGCGCGCCACAAGGCGCAGCTGGACGGTGCGAACTCGACCGAGTTCGAACCCGACGCGCCGCACAAGGTGATCGCGCTGATCGACGAATGGCAGGACGCGGATGGCTCGATCCAGAAGCGCACGGCGCAGTCTGACCTCGGCGGCACGATGCGCCTGGGCGCGCAGAGCTCGGACGTCAAGCCCGGCACGCTGGCCTACGAGATCTACGGTCCGGTCGTCAACGAGCGACACCGTCACCGCTATGAAGCCAACGAGCAGTACCTGGACCAGCTGCAGGATGCCGGCCTGGTGATCTCGGCGATCACCCAGCGCGAGAAGCTGACCGAGATCGTCGAGCTGCCGCGCAACGTGCACCCGTGGTACATGGGCGTGCAGTTCCACCCCGAGTTCAAGTCGACGCCGTGGGACGGCCACCCGCTGTTCATCGCCTTCATCAAGGCCGCGCTGGAACACAAGGCCAAGGTCGGCCACGAGGTCAGCGCTCCCGCGGCCGCCTGAGCCTGACGCCCGCGTGGCCTGAGGCCACGCCTCCGGCGACTTCCCGATCCACGACGAAAGAGACACCGCCCATGCCCGCCTTCATCATTGCCGACGTGACCGTGACCGACGCCGACCAGATGGCGAAGTACCGCGAATGGAGCACGAAGGCGATGCAGGAGCATGGCGCGGAGGTTCTGGTGCGCGGCGGCACGATCGAAGTGCTGGAAGGCGACTGGACGCCGAGCCGGCTGGTCGTGCTGAAGTTCCCGGACCGCGCGGCGGCCCGGCGCTTCTACGAATCCGAGACCTACCAGCATGCGAAGTCGCTGCGCCAGCAGGCCGGCGTGATGCGCATGGTCGTCGTCGACGGCGTCTGATCCTTCGCCATGCCCCGCACCAGCCATCGCGCCCACTCCCCGTCCAGACGGGCGATGCGGCCCGGTGGCTTTTTTTCGCCCCTCTTTCGTCCCCCTTTCTGGCCGCAGCTTGTTCAGCACAGGTAACCCGTTGCTGGCACCATGCGCGCCGACCGAGTTTTTTCACTTCTGGAGACTGTTCCCATGAGCGCCATTGTTGACATCGTCGGCCGCGAGATCCTCGACAGCCGCGGCAACCCCACCGTGGAATGCGACGTGCTGCTGGAATCCGGCGTGATGGGCCGTGCCGCCGTGCCGTCGGGCGCGTCGACCGGTTCGCGCGAAGCCATCGAACTGCGTGACGGCGACAAGTCGCGCTANCTGGGCAAGGGCGTGCTCAAGGCCGTCGAGCACATCAACACCGAGATCTCGGAAGCCGTGCTGGGCCTGGACGCCTCCGAGCAGGCCTTCCTGGACAAGACCCTGATCGACCTGGACGGCACCGAGAACAAGAGCCGCCTGGGCGCCAACGCGATGCTGGCCGTGTCGATGGCCGTGGCGCGCGCCGCCGCGGAAGAGTCGGGCCTCCCNCTGTACCGCTACTTCGGCGGCATGGCCGGCAACCAGNTGCCGGTGCCGATGATGAACGTCATCAACGGCGGCGCCCACGCCAACAACTCGATCGACCTGCAGGAGCTGATGATCATCCCCGTGGGCGCGCCGTCGTTCCGCGAAGCGCTGCGCTGGGGNGCCGAGGTCTTCCANGCGCTGAAGAAGATCATCGACGCCAAGGGCATGTCCACGGCCGTCGGCGANGAAGGCGGCTTCGCCCCGAACGTCGAGAACCACGAAGCCGCGATCCAGATGATCCTGGAGGCGATCGACAAGGCCGGCTACACCGCCGGCGAGCAGATCGCGCTGGGNCTGGACTGCGCCGCCAGCGAGTTCTACAAGGACGGCAAGTACGTGCTGGAAGGCGAAGGCGGCATCCAGCTGACGGCCGAGCAGTGGACCGACATGCTGGCCACCTGGGTCGACAAGTACCCGATCATCTCGATCGAGGATGGCATGGCCGAAGGCGATTGGGACGGCTGGAAGCACATCACCGAGAAGCTGGGCGACAAGGTGCAGCTGGTGGGCGACGACCTGTTCGTCACCAACACCAAGATCCTGAAGGAAGGCATCGACAAGGGCATCGCCAACTCGATCCTGATCAAGATCAACCAGATCGGCACGCTGACCGAGACCTTCGCCGCCATCGAGATGGCCAAGCGCGCCGGCTACACGGCCGTGATCTCGCACCGCTCGGGCGAGACCGAGGACTCGACCATCTCCGACATCGCCGTCGGCCTGAACGCCGGCCAGATCAAGACGGGCTCGCTGTCGCGCTCGGACCGCATGGCCAAGTACAACCAGCTGCTGCGCATCGAGGAAGACCTGGGCGACGTGGCGGTCTATCCGGGCCGCGCCGCGTTCTACAACCTGCGCTGAGCCTGCGCGCGGCCTGACCCCATCGGGGTCCGGCCGCCTGGCGACGAAGAAGGGCGAGTCCATCGGGCTCGCCCTTTTGCATTGCCGGGTGCGTCGCGAACGCCACGGATCCCCGTGAATCCGGGGCTCGTGCGGGCGGCCTGGGCACGGGCCGCCACGCGAGGCGGCTACACTCGCGGCCTGTGAAAGCCCTGGCCATCGTCCTCACCGCCTTCCTTGTCGCCATCCAGGCCCAGCTCTGGTTCGGCAAGGGCGGTCTGGCCCGTGGTGTCCAGCTGCGCGCGGAACTGCGCGAGCAGGCCGAGGCCAACGAGAAGGCCCGCGCCCGCAACGCGCAGCTGCAGGCCGAACTGCTCGACCTGCGCGAAGGCCTCGAGATGGTCGAGGAAAAGGCCCGCATGGAGCTGGGCATGGTCAAGCCGGACGAGGTCTTCGTCCCGCTGCGCCGCTGAACTTCCCCACTTCCTGCATGCTCTCGCGGATGGATGCGCTGCTCGGGCCGTTGTCGGCCGCCCTCGATCAATCGCTCAACCTGGCCCTCGCGCCGGCGTTCACCGCGCTGGGCAGTCCCATCAGCTGGCTGGAGCTGGTCGCCTTCGTGCTCGCGATCTGGATGGTCGTGTGCAACATGCGGGTGCAGGTGCTGGCCTGGCCGCTGGCGCTGACCAGCTCGCTGCTCTACTTCCTGCTGTTCTGGAGCGGCAAGCTCTACGGCGAGGCCTCGCTGCAGCTGCTCTTCGCCGCGCTGGCGCTGTGGGGCTGGTGGCAATGGCTGCGCGGCCGCACCGCCGAGGGCGACACACTGCATGTGCGCACGCTCGGCCCCAAGGGCCGCGTCACCGCGCTGCTGGTCACGCTGGCCGCCTGGCCGCTGCTGGGGCTGTTCCTGCAGCACCGCACCGATTCCCCCCTCCCCTATTGGGATGCCCTCCCCACGGTGGCCAGCATCACCGGCCAGTGGCTGCTGGGCCGGAAGTACCAGGAGAACTGGCCCGTCTGGGTGATCGTCAACCTGGTCAGCATCGGGCTCTTCGCGCTGAAGGGCTACTGGCTGACGGTGGTGCTGTACGCGGTGTTCGTGCCGATGTCGGTGGCCGGCTGGCGCGCGTGGCAGCGACA
>Ga0058691_1000776_pt1 | contig 19603 bp, 15 predicted proteins | sample AgamicAtPrz_FD_55051 | JGI IMG/M metagenome (GOLD analysis project Ga0058691, IMG submission 55051) | Agave microbial communities from Guanajuato, Mexico - At.P.rz | ecosystem: Host-associated > Plants > Phyllosphere > Phylloplane/Leaf | place: Guanajuato, Mexico | collected 2012-05-28
GGAGTTGTTCGTCTCGCTCATGTGCAAGGCCGAAATCTTGAGCTTCCAGTCCGCGTTGAAGCGGTGATTCAGGTCGGCGTAAACCGTGGTCTGTTTGAGTTTGTCGTGATTCCACAATGCACCCGTGAACGTGGAGCGGGATAGTCCTACATCGCTGCCGTCTGCACGCAGGGGAACGCCATAGATGAAGGGCCGCCCCTTGCTGTCCAGCTGACTCACTGCCAGGCCAACCGTCGTATCCGGGCTGATGTCATAGTCCAGTGCCGCATATAGCGATCGAGTACGCTCGTTCACGTAGTCGACGAAAGAATGGCTGCTGGCCTTCTCCACCACTACCCGGCCGCGCAGCGTCCCTTCTGCATTGAGCGGGCCTCCAGCGTCCAACTGAGCGCCGTAGCGATCCCATGAGCCGATACGCGTGGTCAGTGTCACAGTCTTCTCGTTCTGGCCGCGCTTGCGAACGAGGTTGACTGCGCCACCAGGGCTGCCAGTGCCTTGCAACAGGCCCGATGCGCCGCGAAGGACTTCCAGGCGGTCATAGAAGACCATCCCTTCTGCAGCCCAATTGCCGAGCGAGTACATGTTGCGAGGAATCGCGACGCCATCGTATTGCCAGTTGTCGATCTGAAAGCCGCGTGCCGCCAACACCATGCCCTGCCCGACTCCGGTTACGCCCACGGTGCCGGTTGCGATGTTGGCTGCCTGCTTGAGGTCCGTGATGCCTTGCTCGTCGAGCTGCTTGCGCGTGATAACGCTGATGGATTGCGGGATGTCTTTGAGCGCCTGATCGCCTTTGTTGATGCTTACCGCACGCGTGGCGAAAGAGTCCGAGCCTTCGGTGGTGGCTCCGCGTTCCTCCTGGGCGGACACGGTGACCGTCGGCATGGTAGCCGCGTCCGAGCTTTGCGGCTGGCGTTGAACAACGACGGACCTTCCTTTCACTTCGGCGTGCAGGCCGCTTCCCGCGAGCAAGCGATTCAGCGCTTCCCGCACGGTGAAGCGACCTTGCACTGCGGGCGCGCTTCGGCCTTCGACCAATGCAGGCTGCACCATCAATTCCAGGTGCGCCTGGCGTGCGAGAACCACCAGAGCTTGCGACAGCGGCTGGGCAGTGATCTGGATTTCAACCGGCCCGGTCAGCGCGGCCTGCACACTGACTGATTGCGCCTGTACGCCTGAGGTTGCCAAAATCACAGTCACAGCGGCTGCCAGCGGCGCAAGATGGAATCGAAAACGGGACATGCAAACATTCTCCAAAAGACACGAAACAAGAATCGTTCTCAGGAAGACGCATGACAATGCAAAAACCCAACCTGCACGCACCAATTTTTTGAAAATGGGGTTATGGGGGTCCCAGCCCGCAACGATGCCGCGCGACGCCTAGGACATGTTTCAGTGGCGGGCCACGATTTCCGTGACATCCCCGCTTTCCTTCAAACGTACGGGAAGCACCTTGGGCAGGGCGTAGCGGAAATGGGCCAGCGTTTGCGGGTCGAACGTGCCTGAAAGGCGCAGTGCGCCCACCGTCGCATCGCGCACCACCATACGTGTGGGAGCGTAGCGCTCGAACTCAGCCAATGCCTCGGAAAGCGTTACGTTCTCCAGAGTGATCCGGCCATCGCGCCAGGGGGCGATGCCGGAAGCAGCAACCGCTCTCACGGGGCCCCACGGTCCATCAGCCGCAGCAGCCATCTGCTGGCCAGCCATCAGCAGGACGTCAGCGGCCCCGGGTCTGCTGCTGCCATCCGACTGAAGCGGACTCACGCGCACCTTGCCTTCTTCGACGGCGACCTGCACAGGGCTTCCTGCGGTGTTACGCACGGAAAAGCGCGTGCCCACCACAGTGACCTTGGTGTTGCCGGCTACCACATCGAATGGGCGGTCCACATTTTTTTGCACCTCGAACACGGCCTGTCCCTGCGGCAATTTCACCTCGCGGCGCTGGCGGTACAAGCTCACCTCGACGCGTGTCGCAGTATCCAGCCTCAGGAGACTGCCGTCCGGCAACTGCACGCTCAGTTGTTGTCCGCGCTCTGTTTGGTACATGTGTACAAACAAGGGTTGCTGCTGCCAATGGTCCCAGGCCTTGTACCCGCCGCCGACAACAAGCGCCATCAGAATGGTTGACAGTGCGGCTTGCGGGATGAGCGCAGACCAGCGTGATGGTTTGCGCTTCGAGGTGCGGCTCTTTCTTGATGACTCCGCCTGATCCTTTTTCAGTTGGAGGCGCAAGCGTTCAACGCCCGATTGAGGCAGAGCATCCAGTTGCCGCCAATCGGCTTGCCAGCGGCTGAATGCGGCTTCTCGATCCGGGTGCCCAGTCAGCCAGTTGCAAAAGGCCGCGTCTGAATAGGCCGCATCGGGTGCATCGCTGTAACGCGCAAACCATTCCAGGGCCTCGGCATCAAGGTCGCTGTTTGGCGATTGGGCAATGGTGCGATCAGTCATGCGGATGCGAAAAGCCAGAGGCGATATGAAGGTAGACGCACGAGTCTGCCAAAACCCAATGCCGGAAAAGAAAAGAAAGCGCCAATTCTCATTGGCCGCTCCTGGGTTGAACCCCAAGAGAGGGGGAGCCTGCGCCTCCCTGCATCCGCTCCTGGCAGGTTCGACAGGCCTGCATTCCCAGTTTGATATGGCGCTCCACCATGGTCACGGAAATGCCCATCTGACGCGCCACCTCGGGCTGAGACAGCCCATCGAACTTGTGCAGGATGAATGCCTCACGGCAGCGAAGAGGTAACTCGCCGATAGCCGCCAACAGCGCATCTACCGTTTGAGACGACATCGCAGCCACCTCTGGCTCGAGGGCTTCAGGGCCAGAAGCCAGATCGGCAGCGTCGATGAAGGAGTCGCCTTCTGCTGTCGCATAGGTATTGCGCACTTCGCTGCGGCGGTACTGATCAATCACCAGGTTGCGAGCAGTGCGGTAGAGCAGGGCGCGTGGCTCGGTGATGGTCTCGCCGGACTGCTGCACAGCCAGCACTCGGGCATAGCTTTCCTGCGCCAGGTCTGCGGCCGTATCGCGATCTCTGACAGCTCCCTGCAGAAACCTCAACAACTCTCGGTAATAGTGTGCGAGCACAGGAAGATCAGGGATGGATGTCGGCGTCTTCGTCGCATATTCTGGCCTTTCCGGCCGGTCGCCACGTCGGGGGCGAGTATACGATGCAAATGATATTCAATATCATTTAAGGTGCAGTCAGGGCTGAATGGGTCGCGTCAAGACTTTCAGCCACCTGGGTCGCCATGTGAGCGTGAACGCGATGGCGAGCGCTGAGGCGGCCAGCCCCATCACCCAAACCAGCATGGCCATCGACGCGTGATCAGCTGCAAGGCAAAAGCCCAGACTGGATGTGAGCAGCAGCGTTCCGAGAAGGCGCAGGCGTACGGTGGTTGGAGGCGAGATCGGTTCGCTTCGCACTTGCTGCCAATGCGTGTCCATGGCCAGTGAAAGCCAGCCCATGCCGATCAGGCCGGTGATCAGCGCCGCCCCGAGAAAAATGGCTTCACGCATGGCTGGTCCTGATGTGGGGGGCGGAACGTGTCGCTGCGGTCCGCTGGTTCAGCTTGCGCGCTGATACCCACGCCAGCCAGGCACCCGAGAGCAGGAATAGATCCACGCCTGCAACGGGCCAGTAAGTGTCGCTCCAAACGGTTTTGAGGAGGTGATCACCCGTTGTGAACCAGTTCAGCAGCACGGCCAGTACGGCGAGAGCCGCAATCGCCCTGCATTGCTCGCGCCACGCGGGATTCATCAGTCCCTTGGCAACGGGTGCACTGCGCATAAACGCATGAGCCATTGCCAGGCCCCATCCTGCCCAGAACAGGTACTGCTCCAGATCGCCGCGAGCGGGCCAGCTTGCAGGTAGTATTTGCGGCAGCAGGCGGTTGGCGATCAAGATGACGAGGGTTGCAATCACCATACCGGTGACCGTGGTGACAGCCAGCGCATCTACGACACGGGCCCCTTGTTGTCCTGTCCTGGCATGCTGCTTCTTGCGCTTCTCCACAAAGAAAATAAAACCTGTGGCGATGCACACACAGCCCATCAGCCCGCCAAGCACATACATCCAGCGCAGCAGCCAGTGGCGGAAGTGCTGCAGGTGCAGGCCTGTCAAAAACGTGTTGATGCTGTCCACTACGGTGCGGGGCGGATCTTCGCGCAGTACCTCCCCGGTGCTGGCCTTGAAGTGGATGCCGTCGCCCACCAGCGCGATGCGATCGGTGCCTGCGCGGAAGACGCTGACGTAGCCATTGGCATCGCCCACGTGGTTGAGTGAGAGCAGGCCCACTTCACCTGCCATGCCTTTGTCGGCCCAGCGGCGGCGCGCTTCGTTCATCATCTCATCGACCGATGCCAGCGGAGCTGCAATGCCTGCTCGATCATGTGGCAGGCCAGTCTCCCGTGCCTCGATTTTTTCGTGCAATTCGTGCAGTGGTTCAAGTTGCGTATGCGTGACGGGAAAGTAGATGCCAGCAAAAATCACCAAGCCTGTGAATGCGAAGAAGAAGTGAAACGGGAGCGCGAGAACGCCGGTCATGTTGTGCAGATCAAGTGTGCTGCGTTGCGTCGCCTTTTTCGGCCGAAAGGTAAAGAACTCGCGGAAGATCTTGCGATGCATGACAACGCCGCTGACCAATGCAGCAAGCATCGCCAGTGCAGCAAATCCGACGATCCAATAGCCGACACTTTTCCATTGCAGGTTCAGGCTGTAATGCAATGGATAGAAAAATTGGCTGCCGATTTTGAGCTGGTCGTCTGACAGCGCAATTCCGCTGCGCGGATCTATGGTGCGATTGCCCCAGACGCCTTCTTCAGGATCTTTAGCGTTGGACACTTCATAGCCTGAAAAAAGACTGAGTACCGGGTCGCGGTGCGTGGTGTATGCAGCCCAGCTTTTGACTGTGTCAAAGCGCTCCGGCATGGGGCCGTTGACACGATCCCGCATGAAATCAAGACTTGCCTTGCTCGGTTGCATCTGCTCGAAAGCCGGGCGCAGCACCTTCTCAAATGAGGGCATGGGCTGTGGTTCAAAGCGCGATGAAGGAATCGCCCAGCGATCAATCTCGCGGTCAAACACTGACAGCGATCCAAAGAAAAAGCAGGCCATCAGCACAAAGCCAAGCGCGAGCCCGAACCAGGTATGCAGCCATGCCATGGAGAGACGGAAATTCTGGAACATGGGTGTCGTCTCCGTCCTTAGATCAGGTGGCGCTGAAGCAGCGAAGCAGCAATTGCCATCGCAGCACCACCGCCCACAAGCACGGCCCACACACGTCCGAGGCTGCGGGCCGCGAAGGACCACAGAAATGCGCAAAGATAAATCACAAGCCCGAAAATGGCGCTCAGGTGCTCGGCATCATGAAACGCCATGCCTAGTGCAAACAGCCCGGCGGTTGCTGCTGCAATGAAGCCCCAGGTGAAACCGTAGCCCGCAAAAATGGCGGTGCTGATTCGTAGCGCGATAGCCATACGGGGACTGGAGAGGGTGTCCATTTTCCGGGTGCCTGCTTTCATGGTTGTGCGGCCACTCAGAAACCTTGCAAAGCCACTCCTCACTTTTATTGTGAATGGTTCACAAGTCATGAATGATGCGAATAATTCTTATTGTAAGTTGCAATTCGATTGACAGGCATTTGTGCCGTATTTGGGGCAGGGATGCGGCATCAATCTTGGACTGGTCACCCGAATACGAATGCTTGAACGGCTAAGCCAAGCATGATGGCCTGAGAATGAGGCCGGGCCAGATCGACTGGAGCAGCATGGCGCAAGCTCCAGACAGAGCGTAGCCGCCGACTGCAGTCGAAGTCGCCCGAAAGATAGCTGCCAGCGGGTATCGTAGATGGAGGGGACTTAAGGGGACGTCTCGGCGCAAAAACTAGCCTGGAAGTTGCCCAATGAAGGAGTGAGGTGAGCGGTCGACGTAGCCATCAACTGCCGAAGAATAAGTGGCCAGAGTGCGACCTAATAGCTCACACACTCAATCACTGTGGATGCATTGATGGCTGCTATGTTTTGTGTCGCTCTGGAGCGAAGGATTCGGTTGCCAGCGATGACAACGTCATCCAACAACAAGAGTGAACACGGAAATCCTTGAGCACAGTGATCTCCGCGTTCGTCGACTCCTTGGTGTGTTCGCTCGGTCAGAACTGATACTTCAGGCTAACCACTACATTGCGGGGATCGCCGTAGAAGCCACCAAAGGCTGTCGAGTAATACTTTTTGTCAAACAGGTTGTTGAGGTTGATGCTGCCTGACAGTTGACGATTGAATTGGTAGCGGGCCATAAGCGCCGTCACCGCATAAGACTTCTGGGTGAATCGTTCGTTGTTGGGCCCGACTTCTTCACGATAGATGCTGCTCTGCCAATTTACACCGCCACCCAAAGTGAGGGCGCTCAATGCACCAGAAAGTCGGTACGTCGTCCATAACTTGATAGTGTTCGAGGGCTGAACGGTTTGGATCCGCAGTCCGTCGGCATCGCGGGATTTGTTGTAGTTGTAGCTGGCCAGTACTTGCCAGCCAGGTAGCAATTGACCAGAAAGCTCCAGATCAAGCCCCTTGGATTTAGCACCTTTCACAGTTCGGTAGGCGTACGATCCACCTCCGGTGCCTGGAACCCAGATGAATCCAGGTTCGGCCTCGGCCAGGTTGTCTTGATTTAGCTGAAACACCGCAGCACTGGCATTGAGCGCACCACCAAAAAACTCTCCCTTGATCCCCATTTCGTAGTTTGTGCCCTCGAGCGGGGGGAGGAAATTGCCTTGAAGGTTTCGGTAGCTCTGCGGCTGGAAAATGCTGGTGTAGCTGGCGTACGCGGACCAGTTCCCATCTAGCGCAAATACCAATCCGGCGTACGGCGTCAGTTTGTTCTTTTCTTTCAGGTGGTCATATAGCTTGTTCCCGTCAAACGGTGTACTGCTAGTGTCGCGCTCCCAATTCGAGAGGCGTCCACCCAGGATGAGGGAAAGTCTGTCCGTGGGCCGTAGACGCAAGGTACTGTAGATAGCGGTCTGCCGCTCCGAGTCACTGTAGCTGCCGGTTTGGCTGGACTCGAAGTCAGGCCGGGGCGAGTTGCCGTTCCAGGTATAAAAATTGGGGATCGATGCGTCATAGCCCGGAAGGCGCCAACTGGGATAACTAGGGCCATTGGACGTAAGACGCGAAACGCTTGCCCCAACTACCAGATCATGCTTTCGTCCGAGCAAGGTGAAAGGGCCACTGGCATAAGCGTCGATGGAGCTCTGTTGGGGTTTGCCATTCCAATTGGCCAGCCAAAGCCCGCTACCTGCACCGGTGCCTCTGTCGGGGTAGCCTTGTTGTGCATAGCCCTGGAGTGCTTGGTAGCGGTTGGATGAGTGGTTAAGAGCGAGTTTGGCCACCCAGTCGTTGTCGAAATAATGCTCCAGCGTGGCGAACGCCATGTTCTGCGTTCGGTCGTAGTTGCTCCAGGCCGCTGCACCATTGGTGGACCGGGGAAAATCTGTGAGGCTTCCGTCGCTGAAGAAGGCGGGGAAGCCGCGACTGGCGTTATTCAATCGGCTTTTCTGGTATCCAAAGCCGGCGCTCAGCAAGGTGCTCGGTGTCAAGTCCGCCTCCAAGGTGCCATAGACCATGTCCTTGCGGCCACGGTAGCGGTCGATGAAAGAATGGTCATCCTGATGCGCTGCGACGATACGTCCACGAATACGTCCATCGGCTGCAAGAGGTCCCGAAAGATCCAGCTCGCTACGGTAGCGATCCCAAGAGCCTGCTTGCAAAGTAGCAGAGCCTTCAAATGTGCGCGTCGGCTTTTTGCGAACCAGATTGACGGCTGCGGCAGGGCTGCCAATGCCGCTGATCAGGCCGGTGGCACCACGCACCACCTCAATTCGGTCATAGGCTGCGGTATCAAAAGCCACCGCATCTACTGCGTTCGGGATGGGAATGCCGTCAAGCAGATAGTTGTCAACGGCAAAGCCTCTTGAATAGATTTGGGTGTACTCCTGGGTACTGGTGGATTTGTCGACGGTGATGCCTGGTGTCTGAACCAACGCGTCCTGCAGAGTTATCAGGCCTTGATCATCTATTTGCTGCCGCGTTACGACGCTGACCGACTGAGGTGTGTCGCGCAGCGAAAGGTTCAGCCGCGTGGCGCTGGTTGAGCCCGCGTAGCTGCGCTTGCCTTCCGTCTTGCCGTCTCGAGTCGCATCTGCAGTGACCAAAACGGGTGGCATGACGCTAGCACCGTCCTGTCCTTTGGCATCCTGGTGGTTTGCTTTAAGACCATAGCTTCCGTTGCTTTGCTTGGTCGCAACCAAGCCCGTTCCAGTGAGCAAGGTGGCGAACCCAGCTTCCACGCTATAGCTTCCGCTTAAACCTGTGCTGGATTTACCTGCGGTCAGGTCTCCAGAGGCCCCAAGAAGCACTCCTGCATCCTCTGCAAAGCGGTTCAGAACGGTATTGAGAGAACCCGCTGGGATACGGTATTGGCGGACTTGTTGAGCACCGCTCTCCTGTGCTTGGACCTCGGTCGTCCACATTGCTGAGCTGATGGCTATACAAGCAACAGTCAGATGCACGGCGAGTACAACGGGGCGTATGGCAGTACGCGGCGGGGGGGTCTTAATGGCCATGCTCACAAGCTGGGGCCCGTGTTGGTGCGACATATAGGTTTTCCTCATCCATTGAAAGTGGCGAGGCGACCATTCGCTGCGAGGAACCGGGATACCTGCTTCGCAGAGCAAAAGACAGCAGGAGCTGAAGCGGTTTAGCGAGCGCTTTGATCGACTCTTACCAGCTAAACCGGACGAGCTCAAAAAAAGGGAACCAGTTGCGCTACTTTTTTTGTCCGTTCTATCGGACTGTGATGTATGTCCACCACGGCAGCGGCTGACGAACCTGAATGGGAAGGTTCTGCTCGAGCATGGCAAGTGCCCTGTCCGTATCATCTGTGGGATAGACACCCATGACCTTCAACTGTGCTGCTTCAGGCGACACAGTGATATGACCAAAGCGATAGCGCCCAAGCTCGGTCAGAAGATCGCCCAGCGCCATATCGTCTGCGGGCAAACGGCGCCTGTGCCAAGCTTCGCGTGCGGGGCTTGCGGAGCCCAATGCGGTCACGGTGATGTTGTCGAACGCTGAGGCTTGGCCCGCATCAACGCGTCGGATCACTCCAGCAGTCGTTTGGATCTCGACTACACCCTCAAATACATCCAAACGCACCTGCTTGTCGATGAACTGCACGGAGAAGCGCGTTCCCAGCGCTTGCATACGTCCGACGCTCGTATGCACATAGAAAGGCCGTCCTCGAGCATCCTGCGCGGTATCAACTAGGATCTCCCCGTCCAGCAGTACCAATTGACGTAGAGTGTCCTGGTATCTCACTTGGAGTGCAGTTGTCGTGTTCATCCAGACCCGGGATCCATCATCCAGCTCGATAGCACGCAACTCTCCCGTGGTGGTGTGATGATCCGAGCGGATGGCTGCAACGTATCGAGGAACAGGTGTGTATCGCCAGCCAAGCAATCCGGCCACGCCTAGTCCCAGCACGCTTGCCAGGCCGTTCACCAAGTTGCGCCGACGATAGGTCAGACTCCGTGCGGCATCCACTCCGGCGATCACTGCAGCCGTGCCGCCCGTTTGCTGGCTGCGCAGCGGATCGAATCTGCGGCTGACGGCATCGATGTGCTCCCAGGCCTGAGTGTTCTCTGGGGAAGCCTGCAGCCATTCTGTCCAAGCCATGCGGTCATTCTCGGTGACGTCGTCGTCGCGCAAGGTCGCATACCAGTGGGCAGCCTGCTCAAGGCTGCCAACACTAACCGGAACTGTTGAGCCAGCGTGTTGCAGCGAATGCCCGTGCAAAGTGTCGCTCCGTTCGTTGACCGACATATCAATGGGCCAGGCCTGCCTCAATAAGCGCACACTGCAGCATGGCCTGCGCAATGTACTTCTTGACCATTCGCTCGGAAACCGTCAGTGCGATGGCAATCTCGCGGTAAGGTAGGCCGTCTACCTGAGCCAGGATGAACGCTGTAGCTGCCTTTTGAGGCAGGCGACTGAGCATCCGACCGACCTCCACCAAGGTCTCAATCACTATCGCCTGCTGCTCAGGCGATGGTGCGAAAGCCTCAGGCTGTGCAGCCAATGCCTCTATCCACGCTTTCTCGACCTCTCGATGCCGCCACAAATCAATGCACAGTCCGCTTCCAATCGTACGCAGATAGCCACGTGCCTCGGCAACGCTATTGAAACTCGGCAGAACTGCTTTGCCCAGCAATCGAACAAAAGCGTCTTGCGCCAGGTCCGCTGCGTCCGCCGCATTGCCAAGTCTGCGTTGCAGCCATCCCTGCAACCATCCATGGTGATTGCAGTAGAGGGTTTCCACAGACGGAGTATCAGGGGCAGAGGGTGCGCTCACGAGCAGTCTCGATCCTGCATCGTTAACCGGAGCGCAGCGCACAGATTGCAGAGCAGTTACATGAATATTAAATGAGAATCACTTCCAATTATGCATCTTTGAAAGCGGTGGCAGAAGTGGGATTTCAGCAGGTCGCAAGGGACAAAGGTCGGCTCTAGTCCGGCAAACCTTCGTTGACGGGTTGGCATTCGTTTCGTTAACCGTTGGAGTTGCAAACTTGAATAATGGCAATGGCTTCGAGGCAGTCGGGAGCCTGCCTGCTGCATGATACTCAGCGTTTTGGCGCTCTCCTTGAGGTGTAGACAGCCGCAGTGCATCTCCGAGCGACTGCTGCTGGCCAGTCTGCGACTGCCACCGATCGAACCATTGCTGTCCTTCAGTCTTCAGTGCGCAAAGACTCCTATTCAGCGGTTGTTGCCTGTCGTAGCGAAGTCCTGAACTAATGGTGTCGGCCACATTGCAGACACCCAAGCAACCGTTATTGGGCTCAATCTGGCTTGCGAGGGTAGGCTAATGCCATCTGCTACTTGGGACGATACATGCGGAACTTCTGCTCATCGCCAATCGAGAAATAGTCTGCTGGGCCCCCCGCGCGCAGAATCACTCCGGCACTGGCGGTGTCGAACACACCATCCTTGAGCAGCCGACGATCGATGTAGACCTTTACCACCTCCCCAAGCACGAGCCAGGACGGAATCGACTCATGGCTGGCGGTACGCAACTGGTGGATGTCGGTCAATCGGCATTCGAAGCTCACCGGGCTCTGTGCCACTCTTGGCACCTGTATCAGTTCCGAATCCACGGCTTCTAGCCCTGCCAGCTCGAACTCATTCACCTCCGCAGGGACGGCGGCACAGGTCCGGTTCATGGCATCGGCTAGCTCACGCGTAGCCAGGTTCCACGCGAATTCGCCAGTCTCCTGGATATTGCGCACCGTATCTTTCCAGCCGATGCTGGAGAAGCCGATGATGGGAGGAACGTAGTTGAAGGCGTTAAAGAAACTGTAGGGTGCCAGATTGATCTGCCCACTCGCGCTCCTGCTCGAAATCCATCCGATGGGTCGCGGGCCGACGATGGCGTTGAAGGGATCATGCGGCAGTCCGTGCCCTTTGCGGGGCTCATAGGTATGCGAGTCAATTGTCATCGCTGGTGGTTCTGGCGTCTGCCTTGTCGGGAAGTGCTCAGCTGCATTCATGGGAGATAGTGCGAGTCTAACGGCGTGCTGGAGAGGTCGGGCTGCTGGGGCTCCACCAAGCCTGAGGCCCAACTCGTTGCTATAGCCGTCTCGCACTGGCAATGTGCTCACACATCAGCACAAACGATGAGCGCCTGATTGTGTGTAAAAAAGCCGTCCTTTGAATCGGGAGACAAGCTTCTGCTCCGAGCAGGCAGGCGCTGCTGCGGCTGCAAGTGATTGAGCACAATTTTTACTAGATTTATGTGGGAGAAGTTGGGGCTTGGTAGCAAATCAAAGCAGGCTGTGCTTTAAGGGCAAACGGCCTTCAGTCTTCGGGTCTCCATGTCCAACTTCTCCGAGCTCTGACTGAGTCTGGTGATTGTTCAAGAAACGGACTCTGAGTAGCTGTCTACGAGACTGGGGGCAGTCCAGGCAGCTCCAACCAATATTCTTTGGCTACAAGCCGGTTGGAAAGTGCACGCCAGCACGCTGGGCAGCCTGCACGATGTGCGTGGACATTGCCTGCTGTGCCAGCTCCGGCCGGCCCTGGGCCAGACCGTCGATGATGGCCGCATGCTCCTCACAGGTCGCATGGCGCGCGCCACGCTTGTAGAAGGGCAGGCGCTGGCTCTCCTGCATGACTTCGCCACTGCCACGCAGCACGTCTGCAATCGCGTGATTGCCCGAGATGGTGGCGATCTGCATGTGAAAATCGAAATCCAGGTGGCTGGCCTGCAGGAAGTCCGAGGCATCTATGCATTGCTGCATGCCCTGCAGATTGGCCTGCAGCAGCTTCAGGTCTTCGGGCTGTACCACCAGGGCCGCAAGGCGCGCCGCAAAGCCTTCCAACGCGTAGCGCAACTGATAAACATCGGTGAGCGCATGCGAATCGGCAAAGCGCCAGGCCTCGCTGGCTGGAGCCTCGGGTGCCTCGGTCACATACATGCCTTTGCCGGGCCTCGCCACGACCAGCCCCAGCCCCTGCAGCGTGGACAAGGCCTCGCGCAATGACGTCCGGCTGATGCCCAGCTGCTCCGATAGATCGCGCTGCGAGGGTAGGAGCGAGCCCACCGGGTAGGTTCCTGCTTCGATCCAGTCCCGGATCAAGCGGGCGGCCTGGCTGGCAACGGCGACATTGGAGGAGGCTGAAGGTTCCATTCGGGGGAAATCGTTCATCGCAAAAAGGGGATGCGCGCCATCTTAACGACTGTGCAGCATATCCCGCCTCGATCACCGCCCCTGGTACTGCTCCCGACTGCACTGCGGCAGAGCCTCGGGTCGGTGCCTGCCGCGGTGCGCGGCTATTTGTTGACCAGCTTGGCCGGCACGGTATAGGTCAGAAAGGCGCCGAACAGCAGCACACCGGCCAGCACGAACATGGCGGCATTGGTGCTCTGGGTCGCATCCTTGATCAGGCCGATCATGTAAGGGCTGATGAAGCCAGCCAGATTGGCGAAGGAGTTGATCAGCGCAATGCCTGCCGCGGCCCCTGCGCTGGACAGAATGGCCGTGGGCAGGCTCCAGAACAGCGGCGAGGTTGCGAGGCTGCCGCCTGCAGCCAGCGCCAGGGCGGCCAGTGACAGATAGACGTTGCCGCTGAAGACGGCCGACAGCATCAGCCCCGCGGCCCCCACGCAGAACGGCACGATCAGGTGCCAGCGGCGCTCGCGCATGCGGTCCGAGCTGCGGCTGACCAGGTTCATGGACACCACGGCCACCGAGAACGGTACGGCCGTCAGCAGGCCGATCTGGAAGGCGCCTTCCACGCCAGACTGGCGGATCAGTGAGGGCAGCCAGAAGGTCAGGCCGTACTGGCCCATCACCGTGCAAAAGCAGATCATGGCCATCTTGATGATGCGCGGATCGGCGAACAGCGCGCGCAGCGTCATGTGGCTGTCTGCCTTGCTGGCGTTCTCGCGGGCGATGTTGCGCTCGAGCAGCGTCTTTTCCGATTCGCTGAGCCAGCGCGCGCTGCGGATGTTGTTGTCCAGATACCAGAGCACGGCAATGCCCAGCAGCAGCGAGGGTATGGCCTCGATCAGGAACAGCCACTGCCAGCCACGCAGGCCGGCCACGCCCTGCATCAGGTCCATGATGCCGCCCGACAGCGGCCCGCCCAGAATGCCCGAGACCGGGATCGCGCACATGAACAGCGCCACCATGCGCGCACGCCGGTACGACGGGAACCAGTAGGTCATGTACAGGATCATGCCGGGGTAGAAGCCCGCCTCGGCCGCGCCCAGCAGGAAGCGCAGCACATAGAACTGCGTGGGCGTGGTCACGAACATCATGGCTGCCGAGATCAGGCTCCACATGATCATGATGCGGGCAATCGTAGCCTTGGCACCTATGCGGTGCATGAGCATGTTGCTCGGCACTTCGAAGAAGAAGTAGCCGATGAAAAACAGCCCCGCACCGAGGCCGTACATGGCCTCGCTGAACTGCAGGTCCGCCAGCATGTGCAGCTTGGCAAAGCCCACGTTGACCCGGTCCAGGTAGGCCGCCACATAGCAGGCCATGATGAAGGGAAGCAGACGCCAGGCGACCTTGCGGTAGACCGCGGCCTCGGCGGCGGTTTCGCCGGCAAGCGTGGCTGCCGGCGCGGCAGCGTCAGGGGTGGAGGAAAGGGATGACATCTTGGATCCTTGTTGGCGGTGGTTTTCGTAACTGGTATTACCGGTATGAATTAACGATCGCAACCATAATCAAGATCAAGACATTGCGCACTCGCAATTACCCTAGCCACTCTTTAAATTTGCAATTTGACAAAGTCACTGAGGCAAAACATACTGGTATTACCAGTTAGACCAACTCAAGCAACAACCTTTTATGACCACTGTCCTGGCAACCACGCCCGCCTCCTGCGGCGCCCCTGTCCTCCACCGCCTTAGCATTCAGCCCCTGACTGCCGAAGCCTTTGCCCGCTTTGGTGACGTGATCGAAAGCGCTGGGCATGCCCCTTTGCAGATCAACCACGGCATGACCGAGCGCTACCACGCGCTGGCGCAGGTGGACGCCGGTGGCGCAGAAGGCCACGCGCTGATCAATCTGTTCCACGCCCTGCCTTACGAGTTGCCGCTGCGGCTGGAGGAAATGGAGCGCCACCCGCTGGGCAGCCAGGCCTTCGTGCCATTGCAGGAGACCCCTTTCGTCGTCGTTGTCGCGGCTGCGGGCGAAAGCGTGCAACCCTGCGACCTGCAGGCCTTCGTGACTAATGGCCGCCAGGGGGTGAACTACCACCGCGGCGTTTGGCATCACTCCCTGATTGCCCTACAGGCCCCCGCACGTTTTCTCGTTGTGGATCGCGGCGGTCCCGGCCACAACTGCGATGTGGTGGCCATTGGCGACGGTAGCGGCGTGTTGCTGGAGCTGCCGGACGCCGGCTAAAGGCTCTTAGCCGAACGCAGCTGCTCGCTATCACCGGACAGGTCAGTCATAGCCGGCACAAATAATCAGGTCAGCGGGAACATGCAGTCGAAGGCAGCGCTGCACGGGGGTGTATCCGCACCTGAGCCCAGTCCTTGGTCAGCACTTGCCAGATTGAGCTCCCACGGACTGCTTTGAACAAATACACTGCTTGTCACCCTGCTTCGGGCGACAACGGCCTCCAAGGCCTTGCTTCAAGCAGATTCCGGATATCGACTTCAAATGCTGCCCAATAGAACTACCAAGGAGACCCCGTGAACCGTCGACAGATACTCGCGTCAATTGCCGCCGCAAGTGCGCTCACCACCATGGCAACCGCTCACGCGGAAGCAGCTTTCCCGCAAAAGCCCATTACTTTTGTCGTTCCGTATCTGGCTGGAGGAACAACCGATCTCGTGGCACGAGTCGTGGGCGAGCACATGGCACGTACGCTGGGCCAAGCTGTGGTGATCGAGAACAAGCCCGGCGCCGGAGGCAATATCGGCATGGATGTGGTGGCAAAGTCCAAGCCTGACGGCTACACGATCGGTTTCGGAGCCATCTCCACCAATGCGCTCAACCCGCACATCTACAAATCGATGGCGTTTGATCCCCGCAAGGACTTCACGGCGGTTTCCATGCTGGGCTACTCCACCATCGTGCTGGAGGTGGGCAAGAGCTTCCCGGCAAACAATGTGCAGGAATTCATCGCCTACATCAAAGCGAACCCAGGCTTTCAGTACGGTACTGCCGGCGCCGGAACCAGCATGCACCTGGCTGGCGTGATGTTTGCGCAAATGACTGGCCTGGATACCGTCCATGTGCCCTATAAAGGTAGCGTACCGGGTATTACCGACATGCTTGGCGGCCACCTACCCGCCATGTTTGATAACCTGCCCGCTTCCCTGCCACACATTCAGGCAGGCAAGCTCAAGGCACTGGCCGTGGCAGGCAGCGAGCGCAGCCCATCGTTACCCAATGTGCCGACAATCGCGGAGAGCGGTCTCAAAGGCTACGCAGTCGATCCATGGTTCGGCGTATATGGCCCAGCCAAGCTCGATCCAGCCATCACAGCCAAACTCAATGCCGCCATCAACCAGGCCCTGAGCGATCCGGCCGTCAAGGACAAGCTGGTGCAGGCCGGATTCACCCCCAAGGGGTCTGCGGCCCAGGGCTTCGAAGCGCTGACACAGTCCGAATACAAACGACTGGGCGAGGTGGCACGCAAGGCCCAGATGCAGGTCAACTGACGACAGCCGCTGGCGGTCGAAGGGAAAGCCCAATGACTGGTAAAGATGGCAGCGGCCATCGGTCCAATACAACGGGATGTCGACAACCAGCCTAATACCGTCACCTGTCGGCAGGTTGTCAGCGACTGCTCCTGGCCGAGAACCCCATTTCGTCCTTTGCTCCAACAGCAGTCCTTAAAGCCGTTGCTGCCCAGCCGAATCCACAGCCGCCAGTGGCCTGCAGGACGCCTACTCTAGGCGTCAGTTCACCTGGCTCTGGCGGTTCGATCCCGCTCCCGGCAAGCAGCCAGTTTTACTGCCACAACCGCACCAGTGGAAGAAAGGACGTTGAACAACACTTGTCCATCTCTCCCAAGCCCAGGCAGTGTCTGTCTATCGTTACCCTCTGCCGTGATAGAGGCATGGCACCATTGAGCCTTTCGATTGTGGAAAGAGGATCTCGATGCTGATCAATTGCGTGGCCTACGAAAAGGGATCCAAGCTGGCAGATATTGCTGTCGCCGATATCAGCGAGTACATCGCAAGGCCTGACTGCTTTGTCTGGGTGGCCTTGTCCGATGCGACGTCGGCCGAGCTGGACGAAATGCGTGAAGAGTTCAACCTGCACGAACTCGCCGTGGAGGATGCCAGCCACGGACACCAAAGGCCCAAGATCGAGGAATACGGCCAGTCCCTCTTCACAGTCATGCATCTTCTGGAGCCTGATCCCGCTCAACCCGGCCATTTCAACCTGGGTGAGGTGGATGTGTTCATCGGCTCCAACTACGTTCTGTCGGTCCGAAATCGCAGCAAACAAGGTTTTCTGGGAGTGCGGGATCGCTGCGAGAAAGAGCCCGAGCTACTTAAGCACGGCTCAGGCTTTGTCTTGTATGCACTGATGGACGCGGTGGTTGACCGCTACTTCCCCATCATTGAAGCCCTGGAAGCCGAGCTGGAAGCGGTCGAGCTACAGATTTTCACGCAGCGAGCTGCACGCGAGAGCATCAAGCAGCTGTATGGGCTGAAGCAACGTGTCATGATCCTCAAGCACGCGGTTGCTCCATTGCTGGAGGCCGTGAGCAAGCTCCACGGCGGACGTGTGCCTCAGGTCTGCGCGGGATCGCAGGACTACTTCCGCGATGTAGCCGACCACCTGGTCCGCATCAACGGCCTCATCGAGGGAATGCGCGACACCATAGCGACTGCGATGCAGGTCAACCTCGCGCTGGTCACAATCGATGAAAGCGAAGTCACCAAGCGACTGGCAGCCTGGGCGAGCATCTTTGCGATCTGTACTGCCTTTGTGGGCATCTGGGGAATGAATTTCGAGCATATGCCAGAGTTGAAGTGGCAGTATGGCTACCCTGTTGCATTGCTGCTGATTGTCTGCGTGTGCAGCTATGTCTACTACCGCTTTCGCCGAGCCGGCTGGCTATGACGCCAGCTTGAATCCCTGCTGGGTACATCCTTTGGATGCGGTCATCAACAAAAACCATGACCGAGCCGCAGCGGCGCCAAGCGCTCTGTCCAGACATTTCCAACAATTCCCGTCGCACAAGCTGCGCAGCTAAAGCCCGGTGCCCCCGCTCTGCAGTCGCGGCTTGATGAATGACTGCTACACGCTAAAAAGCAGCAACACATGTAGTCATAGTTGACGTGCAGCAATCGCTACACAGCAAACCTTGCTTGACGGCTCTCACACGACAGCAATGGATCAACCCCCTGTGCAAATGCTGGAAACAGGCCCCAGGAGTTGCCCATGTCGAATCATGCAATCCCCGTGGCCGCGCACCAAGCCATCAAGCACACCTGCAATCGCTCAGCCTCCGACGAGGGCCGTGGACTCGCGAATCACTCTGGCCATGTCCTCTTCGCGGATGGGCTTGCAGAGCACCTCATCGGCGCCGGCAGCCATATAGCGCTGCCGTTCCGTGTCTTCGATGCTGGCGGTCAGTGCCACGATACGGCAGCGAGGTCGAGCCTCGCTGGTTTCACGTGCGCGCACTCTAGAGATCAGTTCGGCGCCATTCATATGGGGCATCTGGCCGTCCGTGACGATCAAGTCAAAATCCGTCTCGGTGCACAGCTCCCAGGCCTGAACGCCGTCCTCGGCAACATCGGGAACCACACCTTGATCGGACATCATGCCTTTGACGATCTCGCGGTTGAGTGCGTGGTCCTCCACGAGCAGCGCGCGCGGCAGTGAGGTGCCATGGGCTGGCGCCCTGGCTGCCGGCCGGGGCGTGATGCGCGACTTCGGCTGCGGCAAAGTCTGCGCCCCAACAATGGGCAGCGCAAGCTTCACCATGAAGCAGGAGCCTCGTCCCGGTTCACTGTCGACAGATACGGCTCCGCCCATATGTTTCACCAAACGGCGGGTGATGTGCAGCCCGAGACCGCTGCCAAAGACCTGCCCCTGCTGAGCCGATGCCACCTGTTCATAGGGCTCGAAGAGCCGAGCCTGATCAGCCGGCTCGATACCCATTCCGGTATCTTCGACCTCCAAGCAAAGGTTCAGCATTCCGCTCTCGGCGCTTCCAGTCGCTGCCAGGGCAATGCCCCCGTGAGCGGTGAACTTGACAGCGTTGCTGAGAAGGTTGAACAGCACTTGCTTGAGGTGCAGCGGATCGACCATCACCCATGTATCGACTTCGGGGGCGACCGACATCTCCAGGCTGAGCTGCTTGCGATAGGCCATGCCCCGGACCAGGACAGCCATGTCCTCGATCAAGGGCCCGAGCGCCACCGGTTTGGGACTTGAGTGGATCAGGCCCGACTCGATCCGGTTGAGATCCAGCACATTGTTGAGCAGCAGCAGCATGGTCTGTGCCGCATCCTGAGCCGCTGGCAGGCTGCCATCCTCGGCGGCCGTTCCCTGGCTTCGCTGCCGGGCCATGTCCAGCAGGCCGATGATCGCCGCAAGAGGCGTGCGAATCTCATGGGTCATGGTGGCGAGGAACTGGGTCTTGGCCTGATTGGCGGCTTCGGCACGCTGTTCCGCACGCCTTGTCCGGCGAACCTGACGGGTCAGGTATATCCCCCAGATCAGCGAGATCGCAGCCGCCAGGCCCAGTGCGCCCGCCACCCGCAATAGTGCCTGTCGATGCGCGTTCCAGAATCCCCAGCCATCGGCAGGATGTCCGGGTTCCCAGTTGCGCACCAGTTCGGCCACATCTTCAGGCGTGATTGAAAGCCGGGCCTTCTCCAGGATCGCCACCAGCTCAGGCTCCTGAGCCTGTACCGCCATGGCGACGCGTGGCGTGTAGTCGTCCAGAATGCCTATCGGCGCCAGCCGGTTCCCAAGATGTTAATTTCCACGCATAACTGACCCGCCATTTCCATCTCAAACTGACCCACCCTTTGACTTGAGCCGCAAGGCTCAAGAT
>Ga0058691_1000792_pt1 | contig 19345 bp, 16 predicted proteins | sample AgamicAtPrz_FD_55051 | JGI IMG/M metagenome (GOLD analysis project Ga0058691, IMG submission 55051) | Agave microbial communities from Guanajuato, Mexico - At.P.rz | ecosystem: Host-associated > Plants > Phyllosphere > Phylloplane/Leaf | place: Guanajuato, Mexico | collected 2012-05-28
CGCTGATGGCGCTGGCGGTCGTGGTGGCCTGGCCCTACGTGCTGGAGACGGCGCGCTCGTCCAGCGGTCCGCTGTTCGTGATGCCGCGCGGCCTCGTGTGGNTGATGGCGCTGCTCGCCGCGGTGACCTTCCTCGCGGAAGGCGCGGTGCTGGACTGGAGCGCGCTGCTGCTGACCGAGGCGAAGCTGGTCGCGCCGGCGCAGGGCGGCATCGGCTTCATGCTGTTCTCGATCGCGATGACCGCGGGCCGGCTCACCGGGGACGCGGTGGTCGCGCGCCTGGGCGATCGCCGGACACTGGTGGTGGGCGGCGTGGTCGCGGTGCTGGGCGTGGCGGCCTTGCTGCTCGCGCCGGTCCGCGCGGTGGCCTTCGCGGGCTTCGTGCTGATCGGCCTGGGCGCGTCCAACCTCGTGCCGGTGCTGTTCCGGCGCGCCGGCCAGCAGACGGCGATGCCCGCCGCGTTCGCCGTCTCGGCGGTGACGACGGCGGGTTATGCGGGCGTGCTGCTCGGGCCGGCGTTGATCGGCTTCCTCGCGGCGGGCGTCGGACTGTCGACCGCGTTCTGGCTGCTGGCCGCGCTGCTCGCGCTGGTGCCCTTGAGCGCGGTGAAGGTCACGCGCTGAGCCCTCAGTAGCCGCCGCCCATCACGCCCTTGAGGTGGTCCACCAGCAGCCGCACGCCCTGCGGCGTGTGGCTGCTCCACGGATGGATGGCGTAGATCGCGTCGCCGAAGAAGCCCACGGCGCGCCAGTCCGGCAGCACCTCGACCAGACGGCCGTCGCGCATCGCGTCGCGAGCGCTGAAGTCCGGCAGCAGCGCGATGCCCAGCCCCGACAGCGCCGCGTCGCGCAGCACCTCGCTGTTGCTCGCGCGGAAGACGCCTTGCACCGGCACGCGCAGGCGCTCGGGCGCCGGCGCGCTGGCGGCGCGCTCGAAGAACCATTGCGCCGGCCCCGGCCGCAGGTAGGGCAGGCAGTGGTGCTGCGCCAGTTCCGCCGGATGCTGGGGCCGGCCCGCGCGCGCGAGGTAGGCCGGGCTGGCCGTCAGCAGCGCGCGCGACGGGCAGAGCTTGAAGGCGACATGGGTGTCCGGCGGCGCGCTGGTGTGCCGGATCGCCAGGTCGAAGCCCTCCTGCGCCAGCGGCACCAGGCGGTCGGACAGGTCGAGCTCGATGCGCAGCTCTGGATACCGCTCGAAGAAGGCCGGCAGCGCGGGCGCCACATGCTGCCGCCCGAGCGCCACCGGCGCGGTCACGCGCAGCAGGCCGCGCGGCGCGCCGGCGGACTCGCGGGCCTCGCCCAGGCTGCGGCTGAGCAGGGCCAGGCCGGGCTCGGCCTGCTCGACCAGGCGCGAACCCGCTTCGCTCAGCCGCACCGAGCGCGTCGTGCGCTGCACCAGCTGCTGGTCCAGGTGGCGTTCCAGGTCGGCGATCCGCTGACTCACCGCCGCCTTGGACAGGTTGAGCCGCTGCGCCGCCTTCGTGAAGCTGCCCAGCCGCGCGACCGCGATCAGCGCCTGCAGCTGTGACCACAGGAGTTCGTCCCGGACTTCGGCGCGGACGGGGGATGGGGCGGGGGAGCGCGGGGCCATTTGTTCAGTCTATCGAACAATGTGATCGGCGATATGGCCTAGGCGGGGCAGGGCGCGCTGCCTAGACTCATGGCGATCCCCCAAGAAGCAGGAGACCGCCATGAGCCAGAGCGCCCCCGTCGCCCCCGTCGCTTTCACCGACAACGCCGACATCACCCACTTCATCGCCGGCGAGCGCCGCCCGGCGAGCTCGGGACGCAGCCAGGCGGTCTTCAACCCGGCGACCGGCCAGGTGGCGCGGCAACTGCAGCTGGGCAGCGCGGCGGACGTCGATGCCGCCGTCGCCGCCGCGCAGGCCGCCTTCCCGGCCTGGGCCGACGCGCCGCCGCTGCGCCGGGCGCGGGTGATGTTCAAGTTCCTCGAGTTGCTGAACCAGCACCGCGACCGCCTCGCCGCGATGATCACCGCTGAGCACGGCAAGGTCTTCACCGACGCCCAGGGCGAGGTCTCGCGTGGCATCGACGTCGTCGAGTTCGCCTGCGGCGTGCCGCAGCTGCTCAAGGGCGACTTCACCGAGCAGGTCTCCACCGGCATCGACAACTGGACCACCCGCCAGCCGCTGGGCGTGGTCGCGGGCATCACGCCCTTCAACTTCCCCTTCATGGTCCCGATGTGGATGGCGCCGATCGCCATCGCCACCGGCAACGCCTTCATCCTCAAGCCCAGCGAGCGCGACCCCTCGCCCAGCCTGGCCATCGCCGAGCTGTTCCAGCAGGCCGGCCTGCCAGACGGCATCTTCCAGGTCGTGCAGGGCGACAAGCAGGTCGTCGACGCGCTGCTNCACCACCCCGACGTGCGCGCGCTCAGCTTCGTCGGCTCCACGCCGATCGCGCAGTACATCTACGAGACCGGCGCCCGCCACGGCAAGCGTGTGCAGGCGCTGGGCGGCGCGAAGAACCACATGGTCGTCATGCCCGACGCCGACATCGACCAGGCCGTCGACGCGCTGATCGGCGCCGCCTACGGCTCGGCGGGCGAGCGCTGCATGGCGATCTCGGTGGCGGTGCTGGTCGGCGACGTCGCGGACCGCATCGTGCCCAAGCTGGCGGAGCGGGCGAAGGCGCTCAAGATCAAGAACGGCATGTCGCTGGATGCGGAGATGGGGCCGATCGTCACGCGCGAGGCGCGCGACCGCATCGAGGGGGCGATCGCCCACGGGGTCGAGGAAGGGGCGACGCTGGTCGTCGACGGCCGCGGCCATCAGGTGGAGGGCCTGCCGGACGGCTTCTTCACCGGCGGCACGCTGTTCGACCACGTGCGGCCGTCGATGCGCCTCTACAAGGAAGAGATCTTCGGCCCGGTGCTGGCCTGCGTGCGGGTNAAGGACTTCGGCGAGGCGCTGGAGCTGGTCAACGGGCATGAATTCGGCAANGGCGTCGCCTGCTTCACCAGCGANGGCAACGTGGCGCGCGAGTTCGCGCGNCGCGTGCAGGTCGGCATGGTCGGCATCAATGTGCCGATCCCGGTGCCGATGGCGTGGCATGGCTTCGGCGGCTGGAAGAAGAGCCTCTTCGGCGACATGCATGCCTATGGCGAGGAGGGCGTGCGCTTCTATACGAAGCAGAAGAGCGTCATGCAGCGCTGGCCGGCGAGCATCGCCAAGGGCGCCGAGTTCGTGATGCCCACCAGCAAGTAGACGGGTCGGGACTGCCATCGCCGCTGGCCCTCACCCCTCCCTCTCCCGCAAGCGGGAGAGGGTGCAAGAAGCGCCGTCGGTATTGCTCCCTCTCGCAGGGTGCGAGAAGCGCTGCCGGTGTTGCTCCTTCACCCGCAAGCGGGAGAGGGTGCAAGAAGCGCCGTCGGTATGGCTCCCTCTCCCGCTTGCGGGAGAGGGCAGGGGTGAGGGCCGGTGGTGAGCGCGCCGTCCGATCGGCTACGCTTGCCGGATGTTTCCGAGCGGCGATCCCTCCACCGATCCGATGTCCCCGGCAGCCCTGGACGGCGTGCCGCTGAGCGAGCTGCTCGCGCGCGCCCGTCTGGCGCAGCAGCAGGCGCGCCTGGACGACGGCCTCGCGTTGGCCGATGCCGTCTGGCATCGCGCCGATGCCGAAGGCTTCATCAACGAGCAGGCCGAAGCCGGCAAGCTGCGCAGCTTCTTCCGCCTGCGCATGGGCGACCTGCCGGGCATGCTGGACGTCGGCGAGCGCGCGTTGCGACTGATGCGGCCGCTCGGCGCCAGTCCCGCCGCCTGCGAACTGCTGCGCTGGATGAGCCTGGCCGCCTGCGAACTCGGCGCCTACGAGCAAGGCTTGGCCTGCGCGCATGAGGCGCTCAAGCTCGCCGGCGAGCTGGGCGACCTGCGGCTGCATGCCGTCGCGCTGAACGGCCTGGGCGCCTGCTTCGAGCGCATGGGCGACCCGTGGCAAGCCGAGCGCCTGATGAGCGAGGCGGCCGGCCTGCTGCGCACCAACCCCACGCCCTACGAGCGCGTGGTCACGCTGACCAACCTGTGCACCGTCGCGCTCGGCGCGTACCACCTGCAGCGCGACGGCGCCGCGCCGGAGCAGGCGCCGCGCACGCTCGAGCGCGCGCTGGAACTCGCCCGCGAGGCGCGTCCGCATTCGCTGCAGCTCGGCGACCGCTACGGCATCGCGCTGACCGCCTCCAACTTCGGCGAGGTGCTGCTGCTGATGGGCCGCCTCGACGAAGCCGAGCCGCTGCTGACCGAGGCCCGCGACGACAGCCAGCGCGCCGGCTTTCGCCTGCTCGACTGGCGCCTGCGCTGCATGCTGGCCGAGCTGCAACTGGCGCGCGGCCAGTCCAGCGCCGCGTGGCAGCAGCTGCAGGCGCTGCATGAGGAGACGGTGGCGCTCGGCGCGAACGCCGGTGCCGATCCGCACGCCGCGGCGACCGCGCCCGCCGCGCCTTCGCAGGTGCCGCTGTTCCTGAGCCTGCGTCTGCATCACGCCAGCTACCGCGCGGCCCGGGCGCTGGCGCTGCTGGGGCCGTCGCTGTTCCACCTGGAGCAGGCGCGCACGCTGGAGCGCCGCCGCGCGGTCGGGCAGCTGATGGCGCAGTCGCAGTACTTCGTCTCGCGGATGGAAGCGGAATTCGCCAGCGGCGCGACGAGCGGCGACACGCGCGACACGGCCGAGTTCAAGGATCCGCTCACCGGGCTGGGCAACCGCCGCTGCCTGGAGGCCCGNNTGCCGCCGCTGCTACGCGCGGCGGAGCAGGAAGCGCGGCCGCTGACNGTCGCNCTGATCGACGCCGACGGCCTGCGCAACATCAACGAGCGGCATGGNCACGAGACCGGCGACCGCGTGCTGCAGGAACTGGCGCAGCTGCTGCGCGAGAACACGCGCGGCTCCGACCTGCTGCTGCGCTGGAGCGGCGAGGAGTTCCTGGTCGTCTTCCCCGACACCGTGGCGGACCGCGCCTTCGAGGTCTGCGAGCGCATCCGCGCCAGCGTGTCGGTGCATCCCTGGCACCAGCTGGCGGCGGGCCTGGACGTGACGCTCAGCATGGGCCTGGCGAACGCGCCGCCCTATGCGACCGACCTGCTGATCGCGCGCGCCAACGCCGCGGTCGAGCGGGCCAAGCACCTGGGTCGCAACCGCGTCGCGCTGGCCTGAAGACCGCACACGGGGACAGGTTTTGCCTGCGGCGCCTCCGCGCCTGTTTCTACAATGAGAAGAGTTCTCATCTGGCCGGTAAACCGGCGCGGTTGAGCCTCGCGCCAGCCTGATTCCCACGCTCCACCGCGCCCCGCGCGACGCCGGAGCCGGACCCGCAAGCCCATCCCCTCCACCTCCCCTTCGGGGCCGGTGCGCCCGTGCGCGCCGGTGTGCGGGCTTGCGCCCGCCTGCTGCTGCTCTTTCCCATGTCGCGTTCTTCCCTGTCCCCCATCGCGGCCGCCGTCGCGCTGCTGATGTCCGCCGGCCTGGCACTGGCCGAGTCCCACCCCCTGGCCGTCCGCGCCGCCGACGCGCCGGCGACTGAACCCGCCGGGTCCACCGTCTCCGCGGACGCCGCCGTCGCGGTCGCCCCCGACGCGGCGGAGCCGTCGTCCTCCTCCGCGGCCGAAGACGGCCCGCGCGCCGGTCGCCGCAACGCGCTGGACCGCGTGACCATCAGCGCCGCGCGCAAGAAGCTCGAGGGCGCCAGCACGCGCCTGCCGCTGAGCGCGCGCGAGACGCCGCAGTCGATGAGCAGCATCGACGCGAGCCGGCTCGAGAACGAGACGCTGATCAGCATCAACGACGTGATGCAGAACATCACCGGCGTGAACGTGTCCTTCTACGACACGCAGCGCCCGCTGTACTTCGCGCGCGGATTCCAGATCACCGATTTCCAGATCGACGGCATCCCCACGTACAGCGGCAACACGCAGCAGGAGTTCGACACCGTCTTCTACTCGCGCATCGATGTCGTGCGCGGCGCCAACGGGCTGACCACCGGCGCGGGCGTCCCGTCCGCGACGGTCAACATGATCCGCAAGCGGCCCGAGAAGGCCTTCTCCGCCTACGGCGGGCTGGTGATGGGCACCGACGACTTCCATCGCATCGAGGCCGACGTCAACACGCCGCTGACCCAGGATGGCCGCGTGCGGGCGCGCTTCATCGCGGCGGCGCAGGAGCGAGACGGCTTCCGCCGGCGCCACAGCGAGACCAAGACGGCCTTCATGGCCACCGTCGAGGCCGACCTGGGCGCCAGCACCACCGTCACGCTCGGCTACCAGGACCAGAACAACGTGCCGCAGGGCCCGATCTGGGGCACGATCCCGCGCTTTGCCTCGGACGGCTCGCTCGCCGGCCTGCCGCGCGAGACCAGCTTCTCGCCGTCCTGGACCCGCTGGTCGCGCCAGAACGGCACCTTCTACGCGCAGCTGGAGCAGAAGCTCGGCGACGACTGGACGCTCAAGGCCATCGCCAACCACAGCGAAGGCGACACCTTCCGGCTGGCCACCTACGCCAGCGGTTATCCGGACCCGGCCACCGGCGCCGGCCTGAAGCTGCTGGCGGCCGTCGGCAAGAGCTGGGAGCGCCGCGACAGCCTGGACGTCTACGCCTCGGGCACGCTGTCGCTGTTCGGCCGCAAGCATGACCTGGTGATCGGCGCCAACGGCGTGAAGACCACGACCGTCACGCCCACGCTCACCTCGGTGGCCGCCTGGAGCTACGCCATCCCCGACATCCGCAGCTGGGATGGCAGCGCGCCGGCGCCAACCTTCAGCGCCACCGGCGCCAAGCGCGTCGCCGAGACCGAGCAGAGCGGCCTCTTCGCGATGGGCCGATGGAAGCTGCTGGAGCCGCTGTCGCTGGTGACGGGCGCGCGGCTGAGCTACTGGAAGACCGCCACCGACGCCTTCAACACGGCGGGCACCTACACCGGCACGACCGGCGCCTACAAGGTCAGCAACGAGGTCTCGCCGTATGTGGGCATCGTCTACGACCTGAGCGATGCGCTCTCGCTCTATGCGAGCTACACCGATCTGTTCAAGCCGCAGAACTACAAGGACCGCAACGACAACCTGCTCTCGCCGATCCGCGGCAGCAACACCGAGTTCGGCATCAAGGGCGAGTTCCTCGACAAGCGCCTGGCGATGTCGGCCGCGGTCTTCGAGGCCAAGCAGGACAACTACGCGGTGCGCGACGCCGCGGTGCCGGAGGGCTCGCTGCCGGACGGCAGCTCCGCCTACGTCGGCGTGAACGGCACCCGCACGCGGGGCTTCGAAGTCGACGTCGCCGGCCAGATCGCGCCGGGCTGGACGCTGAGCGCCGGTTACGCCAACACGCGCATCACCCGCCACGCGCTGGACCTGATCTACGCGAACCTGCCGCGCCACACGCTGCAGCTGAGCACCAGCTACCGCTTCGGCGGCGCCTGGGAGCGGCTGAGCGTCGGCGGCGGCGTGAACTACCAGAGCACCGTCACCGGCTACGGCATCGCGCATCCGACCCTGGGCACGACCACCGTCACCCAGGGCGCCTATGCGCTGCTGAACCTGCATGCGAACTACCAGCTCAACGAGCGCTTCAGCCTGGGCCTGTCGATCCGCAATGCGCTCGACAAGACCTACTGGACCAACCTGGACTATCCCAACTACGGCGATCCGCGCAGCGTGATGCTGAGCGTGCGCGGCCGCTTCTGACGCGGGTCGCGACCGCGCCGCTCAGCGCGCCGGTTCCAGCTCCACCGCCTGTACGACGTTGCGGCCCTGCGCCTTGGCGCGGTAGAGCGCCTGGTCGGCGCGTCGCAGGACCTCGGCGGCGCTGACGTCGGCGGCCGAGGACTCCGCGATGCCGAAGCTGGCCGTCAGCGTCCAGGCCTGTCCTTCCCAGGCGAAGGCGTGTCCGGCCAGCAGCGCGCGCATGCGCTCCGCCACCAGCGCCGCGCCCGCGATGCCGGTGTGGGGCAGCAGCACGCAGAACTCCTCGCCGCCCAGGCGCGCGAGGCGGTCGACCTCGCGCAGGCAGGGCCGCAGCACCCGCACCAGCGCCTTCAAGGCGGCGTCGCCGGCCGCATGCCCCAGCGTGTCGTTGAGCTGCTTGAAGCGGTCCATGTCCAGCAGCACCAGCGCGTAGCCGTGGCCACGCATCTGGCGCGAGTGCTCGGCATCGACCGCCTCGGACAGCGCGCGCCGGTTCAGCGCATCGGTCAGCGGGTCGCGCTCGGTGAGGCGGCGGATCTCCAGCACCAGCTTCATCAGCAGCAGGAAGGCGATCCAGCCGTTGATCAGCAGCGCCAGCACCAGCGACGCCCACAGCCAGGCGATGTTGAAGACGGAAGCGACGTCGATGTCCGCGGTGCGGCCCGGCGCGAGCAGCGCCTCCACCGGCCGCGCCAGCAGCAGCAGGCCGACCGCCATCAGCGGCGCGGCCAGCGCCAGCGCCGCGCGCGGGGCCAGCCCGCGCGCGCGCAGCAGGCGCCAGGCATCGACCGCCGCCAGCATCGCCAGCGCCGCCATCGCGCCATAGATCAGCAGCTTGTGCCCGAGCGTGTCCGGCCCGCCCGTGAAGCGCGCGGCGACGATGCCCACGGCGAGCGTCGCACCGCCGACGGTGCGCCAGGGCGCGGGCCGCTCGCCCACCACCGGCACCGCCAGCCGGATCAGCGCGAAGGCGATCAGCGACAGCAGGTCCGACCACCAGTAATGCTGCGGCGACACCAGCCCGAGCGCCTCGTGGAGCAGGAACGAAGCGCCCAGCGCCGCGTTGGCGCCTGACAGGCAGGCACAGGCGCCGGGCGATTCGCGCAGGCCGGCGGCGATCATCAGCCACACCACCGCGGCGATGCCGAACAGCACCACCAGCGCGGCGATCAGCGAGACTGGATCGGCGGCGGGCAGCATCAGGCCGGCTCCATCGTCGGGGGGCTCACGCGAACTCCGCTTCGCCGGCGGCGCGCAGGACGCGGTTGCGGCCACGCGCCTTCGCGGCATACATCGCCGCGTCGGCCCGCGACAGCGCACCGTGGCCATGGGTGTCGCCGGCGCGCATGGTGGCGACGCCGAAGCTCGCGCTGATCGGCCAGAGCTTGTCGCCCCAGGCCAGCGGGTGTTTCTGCAGCAGCTCGCGCAGGCGCTCCGCGACCAGCATCGCGCCGTCGAGCTCGGTGTCGGGCAGCAGCACGGCGAACTCCTCGCCGCCGAGCCGGCCGAAGCAGTCGGTGTCGCGCAGCGTCGCGCCCAGCACGGCGGCCAGGTGCTGCAGCGCGGCGTCGCCGCCGGCATGCCCCAGTTCGTCGTTGATGCGCTTGAAGTGGTCCACGTCCAGCACCATCACCGCGTTGGCGCAGCCGCGCTCGGTCAGCGCCTGCAGGCGCGCGAGATGGTCCTCGATCGCGCGCCGGTTCAGCAGGCCGGTCAAGGCGTCGCGCCGCGTCAGGTGGCGCACGCGCGCGATCAGGCGCTGCATCACCAGCGCGATCAGGCCGGTGGCGATGGTCAGGTCGACGACCAGCCGCAGCATCGCCAGCGGCGCGTTGGCGCCCAGCCCGGCGAGGCCCAGTCCCGCCGGCGTCCAGCCCAGCAGCCCGCCGGCGCGCCAGAGGCAGCCGCCGGCCAGCACGAGGTAGGGCGTCACGACGATGGCGGTCAAGCCGGCGCGGAAGCCGGCGCCGAGGGCGACGTCCCAGGCGGCCATCAGCGCGAGCACGCCGCCGGCGATGTTGGAGACGGCCCGCGCCGAGGACAGGTCCGGATCGCCCGCGGTGAGGGCGGTCGCCACCAGCCCCAGCGCCACGATAGCGAGGATGTCCGGGGCGCCGTAGCGCACCCGCATCAGCCCGCGCACGCCGGCGGCGAGCAGCCCCGCCGCGATCACGTCCAGCGGCAGCGCGACCAGGCGCTCCATCGCGGCCGGCAAGGCGGGCCACCAGGCCAGCGCGCACACGCCGTGATAGGCGGAGAGCCGACGCGCCGCGCGCGGCGCGATGCGCAGCACCTCGCCCAGCGCGAGCCAGACGATGCACGCGACGGTATCGATGACGGCGATCACCATCAGCAGCGTGGCGGCGTCGAGCGGCGGCATGCGGGTCATCTTCGCAGGGCGATGCGCGGCGCACCATCGCGCCGTCGTCACCGGCCCCGGCTTCCTCTCCCAGGAACGAAGCGCCCCACGGCGCCCCGCGTGGAACGGGGCAATCGGCGTGCGGGCCGCGCCCGGTCAGGGTGACCGACGAGCGCTCAGCGGCGCTCGACCAGCACCGGCGTCAGCGACATCGCGGTGCGCACCCGGTCGGCGGCGGCGCGCGCGTCCTCGCGGCTCGCGAAGGGGCCGGCCTGCAGGCGGTGCAGGTTGCGGTCCTTGAAGATCGTCAGCATCGGCGCGATCTCCTCCATGCCGCGGGTGAACTGCTCGCGCAGCTGCTCCGCGCCTTCGAGCCGCGAGAAGGCGCCGAACTGCAGCCAGAAGCCCTGCGCCGCCGCGGCGATCTTGAGCGCGGGCACCGGCGCCTGCGGATCGGCCGCGGCGATGGCGCCGGCGGTGGCGACCGCCATGGCCTCGGCCTTGGACTGGCCGGACGGCGGCAGGTCGCTGCCGGGTGGCAGCGCGGTGATGGGGATCGGCGTCAGGCTGGCATCCGGCCTGGCGTCCGGATTGGCGGACGGCGTCGTGCCCGTGGCCGTGCCCATCCCCGCGCCGGTCGACGTTCCCGGCTTGTCGGCGCGCGCCACCGCCGGGACCACCGGCACTGGCAGCGGCACCTGCGCCGGCACGGTCACCGGCGCGGCCGGCGGACGCAGCTGCGCGGTCGTCGTCGGATCGGGCGCGCCGCTGGGCGTCGCGGCGGCATAGACCGGCGTGTCGGGCGCGACCTTGGGATCGGGCGACAGCGTGTCGCGGTCGCGGGTCCAGGCGCCGGTGCGGATGTCCTCGTAGGTGATGCGCTCGATCTCGACCGGCGCCACGCCGTTCAGCACGCCCAGCTTGAGCGCGGCGGTGTAGCTCAGGTCGATGATCCGGCCCTTGTGGAACGGNCCNCGGTCATTGATGCGGACGATGACCTCCCGGCCATTCCTGGGATTGCGCACGCGCGCGTAGCTCGGGATCGGGATGGTCGCGTGGGCGGCGGTCATCGCGTACATGTTGTAGATCTCGCCGCTGGACGTCGGCCGGCCGTGGAACTTGCGCCCGTACCAGGACGCCAGGCCCTTCTGGACCAGCGGCTTGTCGTCGGCGATCGGCTCGTAGCGCTCGCCCAGCACCTCGTAGGGCTTGTTGGGGCCGCCCTTGCGGATGGATTCCAGCCGCGGCACCGCGTCGGGCACCTTCTGCAGGTCGGGCGGGACGACGGCGTCGGGGCCGTCGCGGTCGGGCCAGGAGGAGGACTTGGGGCCGCCCGGGGCGGGGCGGCTGGGGGTGGGACCGCGGCTGGCGCAGGCGGCCAGGATCAGGGCACACGTCAGGACGGCCAGGCGCTGGCCGGCGGGGCGGGCTTCAAACATGGCCGCAACCCTAGCAATGCCGCGTGGATTTGCCAAGGTTATGCTCCGCGCTCCCCTCCTTCCTTGCACGATCGTTGCGATCGTTACCTCCGCACGCCATGAGCACTTATGTCTTCCCCCCAGCGCCGCAGGCCGCCGTGGCCGTGCGCGACAGCGATGCGCGCTACGCCGTGAGCCGCATCTTCTGCGTCGGTCGCAACTACGCGGCGCACGCCCGCGAGATGGGCAGCGATCCGGACCGCGAGCCGCCGTTCTACTTCACCAAGCCGGCCAGCGCGCTGGCGCCGTCGGGCGGCACCATCCCCTACGCGCCCGGCACGAAGAACCTGCATTACGAGATGGAGCTGGTCGTGGCGATCGGCAAGCCGGTCTTCAAGGCCACGCCCGAGCAGGCCGCCGACGCGGTGTGGGGCTACGCCGCCGGCCTGGACATGACGCGCCGCGACCTGCAGAACGAGGCCAAGGCCATCGGCCGGCCCTGGGACCTGGGCAAGGGCTTCGAGCATTCGGCCGTCATCACNCCGCTGGTGCCGCGTTCGGAGCTGGGCGAGCTGTCCCNGGGCGCGATCACGCTGGCGGTGAACGGCGTCGAGAAGCAGCGCGGTGACCTGTCCGACATGATCTGGAGCATTCCGGANCTGGTGGCCAACCTGTCGCAGTTCTATCACCTGGCGCCGGGCGACCTCATCTACACCGGCACGCCCGAAGGCGTCGGCCCGGTGAAGCCGGGCGACGTGATCACCGGCGTCATCGAGGGCTTCGGCGAGCTGTCGCTCACCATCGGCGACGCCGAGTAATCCAGAGGCAGCGGGACCGCGACGATGTTCGACCACAACGAGACCCTGGACGAGGCCCGCGCGCGCAACATCCGCGACGCGCTGTTCGAGGACATCGGCATCAGCGACTGGACCGCGCGGCTGGTGCCGGCGGGCCGGCGCGTGCAGGCCCATGTGCGGGTGCGCGAGGCGGCGGTGCTGTGCGGCCGCGACTGGTTCGAGGGCGTGTTCCTGGCCCTGGACGGCTCGTCGCGGATCGAGTGGCTGTACGACGAAGGCGCCGACATGGCGGCCGACACCCTCGTCTGCCGCATCGAGGCCGAGGGCCGCTCGCTGCTCTCGGCCGAGCGGCCGGCGCTGAACTTCCTGCAGCTGCTGTCGGGCACCGCGACGGCGACGCGCTCCCATGCCCGCGCCATCGAGGGCGCCAGTCCGAATCCGCGCGGCTGCGCGGTGCTGGACACGCGCAAGACGCTGCCCGGGCTGCGCCTGGCGCAGAAGTACGCGGTGCGCGTGGGCGGCGGCGCGAACCAGCGCCTGGCGCTGTACGACGGCATCCTGATCAAGGAAAACCACATCGCCGCGGCCGGCGGCGTGACACAGGCGCTGCGGCAGGCGCAGGCGCTGGACGCCGGCGTGTCCATCCAGGTCGAGGTCGAGACCCTGGAGCAGCTGCGCGAGGCGCTGGCCGCCGGCGCGGTCAGCGTGCTGCTGGACAACTTCAGCGAGCCGATGATGCGTGAGGCGGTGGCCATTGCCGGCGGCCGGGCGCTGCTGGAGGTGTCGGGCGGCGTGGCCATCGACCAGCTGCGCTGGATCGCGGCCACCGGCGTCGACCGCATCTCGGTCGGGCGCCTCACCAAGGACGCCAAGGCGGTGGACTACTCGATGCGGGTCGAGGGCTGAGGCCAGGCACCGGGACGGTGCCTCGCACACCAAGCTTGTGCGCAACGGCGGCACGCGTGTGTCGTCCTGGCTTGCATACAAGACAGATGCGCCAGTGAGGCACGCGTGGCGGCCGCTGGCACGGAAGCTGCAATGCCCTGGGCATGGGCATCACCGCCACCGACATCAGCCAACGGATCATCGACGCCGTGCTCGCGCAGAAGCTGGCGCCGGGCACGCGGCTCGGCGAGCAGCCGCTGGCGCTGCTCTTCGACTGCAGCCGCACCATCGTCCGCGAGGCGCTGACGCGCCTGGCCGCGCGGGGCATCGTCACCGTCAGCGCGCGGCGCGGCTGGTACCTGATCGCGCCCTCGCGCGAGGAGGCCCGTGAAGCCTTCGAGGCGCGCCGCGTCATCGAGCTCGGCCTGCTGCGCGGCCGCCGCGCCCTGGACAAGCCGGCGCTGACGCGGCTGAAGAAACACCTGGCGCAGGAGAAGGCCGCGCTGCGCGGCGACGACGTCGGCGCGCGCAGCTTCCTGCTCGGCGACTTCCATGTCTGCCTGGCCGAGTGCCTGGGCAACAGCCTGCTCGCCGACACGCTGCGCGACTACACCGCGCGCACCACGCTGATCGCGATGCTCTACCAGTCGTCGCACGAGGCGGCGCAGTCCTGCCAGGAGCATGTCGCCATCGTCGCGGCGCTCGAGCGGGGCGACGCCGCGGGCGCCGAAGCGCTGATGGCCGCCCACCTGGCCAGCGTGCAGTCGGGCCTTCAACTCGACACCCAGACCGACGACCCGCTGCACCAGCTGCGGCAGGCGCTGACGCCGCTCGCGTCGCCGGCCGCCACCGCCGCGTCCGTCGCTCCCTCGACCTCCCGCCGCCCGCGCGCCGCGCGCCGCGACGGGTCCGACCCCGCCGATCCCGCCCCCGCCTACCTAGGAGCCTTGTTATGAGCCACGCCGTCCGTTCCTCCGTCCGCGCGCTGCCGCGCCGCCTGCTGCTGGCCGCGGGCCTGGGCCTGCTCGCGCTGGGCGCCCAGGCGCAGACCGCGCTGGACACGATCACCAAGGCCAAGACCATCAAGATCGCCATTCCGACCGACTACCCGCCCTACGGCTTTGTCGGTCCCGACATGAAGCCGCAGGGCCTGGACGTCGCGATGGCCGAGCTGATCGCCGCCAAGCTCGGCGTGAAGGTCGAGCTGGTGCCGGTGACCAGCGCCAACCGCATTCCCTATCTGCAGACGAAGAAGGCGGACCTGGTCATCTCCACGCTCGGCAAGAACCCGGAGCGCGAGAAGGTGATCGCCTTCAGCGCGGCCTACGCGCCCTTCTATCAGGCGGTCTTCGCGCCCAAGAGCCTGGCGATCAAGAGCTTCGCCGACCTCGCCGGCAAGAGCGTCGCGGTCACGCGCGGCGCGATGGAGGACCAGGAGCTGGCCAAGGTCGCGCCGTCGACGCTGGAGTTCAAGCGCTTCGAGGACAACAACGCGACCATCGCTGCGTTCGCCGCCGGCCAGACGCAGGTGCTGGCCACTAGCGCCGCGGTCGCCGGCAACCTGATGCAGCGCCAGCCCGGCCTGAATGTCGAATACAAGCTGCTGCTCAAGGACAGCCCCTGCTTCATCGGCGTCGCCAAGGGCGAGGACGCGCTGCTGGCCAAGGTCAACGCGATCATCGCGGCGGCCAAGCAGGCGGGCGAGCTCGAGGCGCTGTCCAAGAAGTGGCTGGGCCGGGGCGCTGGCGAGCTGCCGCTCTGAGCGGACGCGGATCGCCACCGTGCCTGACGTGAGACCGACCGCGCCGTTCGCTGGTCCCTCCGGGAGCCGCCCATGATCGAGTTCGACTTCGGCGCCGTCCTTGCCGAATGGCCGCTGCTGCTGCGCGGCCTGGCGTGGACCGTGGGCCTGACCGTGATCGCGGTGCCGCTGGGGCTGGCGATCGCGACACTGGGCGCCTGGACGCGCGCCTGCGGCCCGGCCTGGGCGCGGCGCCTGGTCGGCGTCTACGTCGAGCTGCTGCGCAACACGCCGTTCATCGTGCAGCTGTTCTTCGTGTTCTTCGGCCTGCCGTCGCTGGGCGTGAAGCTGTCGCCGACCAGCGCCTCGCTGATCGCGATGACGCTGAACCTGGGCGCCTACGGCACCGAGATCCTGCGCGCCGGCATCCAGGCCGCGCCCAAGGGCCAGTGGGAGGCGGCGCAGAGCCTGGCGCTCGGGCCGACGCAGGTCTTCACGCGCGTGATCCTGCCGCCGGCGTTCAAGCGGGTGTGGCCGGCGATGACGAGCCAGATCGTGATCGTGATGCTGGGCTCGGCGGTGTGCGGGCAGATCTCCACCGAGGAGCTCAGCTACGCCGCCAACCTGATCCAGAGCCGCAACTTCCGCGCGTTCGAGGCCTTCATCGTCGCGACGCTGATCTACCTGGCGCTGTCCGTGCTGGTGCGGCGCCTGCTGCTCTGGGCCGGGCCTCGGTGGTTCTTCGGCGGCGCGCCGGCGCCGACACGCCCGCCGCTGTGGCGACGCCTAGCCGGCACCGGCACGGGGAGCCGCCCATGATCGAGTTCACCCTCTGGGACATCCTGCGCAACCTGGCGCTCGCGCTGCGCTGGACGGTGGCGCTGTCGCTGATCGCCTTCATCGGCGGTGGCNTGGTCGGCGGCACCCTGCTGTGCCTGCGCATCGGCCTGGGCCGCANGACGCAGCGCCTGATCGGCGCCTACGTCGCGCTGTTCCAGGGCACGCCGCTGCTGATGCAGCTGTTCCTCGCCTACTTCGGGCTGGCGCTGCTGGGCATCGAGGTGTCGGCGTGGACGGCGGCGTCGCTGGCGCTGACGCTCTACACGAGCGCCTACCTGGTCGAGATCTGGCGCGGCTGCGTCGAGGCCGTGCCGCGCGGCCAGTGGGAGGCCGCGCGCAGCCTGGCCATGAGCTTCGGCGAGCAGCTGCGGCACGTGATCCTGCCGCAGGCCGCGCGCCTGGCGATCGCGCCGACGGTCGGGTTCCTGGTGCAGGTGATCAAGGGGACCGCGCTGGCCTCGGTGATCGGCTTCGTGGAGCTGACCAAGGCGGGCGGGATGATCGCCAACGCGAGCTTCAAGCCCTTCCTGGTCTTCGGCTGCGTGGCGCTGTTCTATTTCGCGCTGTGCTTCCCCGTGAGCCTGGCCGCCCAACATCTGGAGAGGAAGCAACATGGCCGTGCTGCCTGAGACCGTGAGCGCCGATACCGCCAACGCCGCCGACGTCGCGACCGCCGCTTCCACGCCCGTGCCGGGCGTGCCCATCGTGCGCATCACCGCGCTGCGCAAGTCCTACGGGACCAACGAGGTGCTCAAGGGCATCGACCTGGACGTGATGCGCGGCGAGGTGATCGCGCTGATCGGCAAGAGCGGCTCGGGCAAGAGCACGCTGCTGCGTTGCATCAACGGCCTGGAGCAGTTCCAGGACGGCTCCCTGCGCGTGGCCGACAAGCCGCTGCTGCACGACAGCGCGATGGCGATGCGCGCGCTGCGGCAGCAGGTGGGCATGATCTTCCAGGGCTTCAACCTGTTCCCGCACCTGAGCGTGGGGCGCAACGTGATGCTGGCGCCGACGCTGGTGAAGAAGCGCTCCGACCAGGNCGCCGCCGAGCAGGCGCGGNCGNTGCTGGCGCGNGTGGGGCTGGCGGAGAAGTTCGACGCGATGCCGGACCAGCTGTCCGGCGGTCAGCAGCAGCGCGTGGCGATCGCGCGGGCGCTGGCGATGGAGCCGCAGGTGCTGCTGTGCGATGAGATCACCTCGGCGCTGGACCCCGAGCTGGTGGGCGAGGTGCTGCGGGTGGTGGAGTCGCTGGCCGAGGAGGGCATGACCCTGCTGATGGTCACGCACGAGATGAGCTTCGCGCGCAAGGTGGCGGACCGGGTGATCTTCATGCACCAGGGCCGCGTGCACGAGATCGGACCGCCCGCCGAGATCTTCGGCGCGCCGAGGACGCCGGAGCTGAAGCAGTTCCTGAAGTCGCTGGATGAGTGAGTCGCTCGGGAGGGGGCCGTCGAAAGGGGCGTGTCGCGGCGCCAACGGTTGGCCGGTGGCTTGATTTCGTGTCGTCGGGGCGTGCTTAGACTGCCCCGTCATGAGCCAACGTCACACCCTGATCGGAACCGGCCTCTACGACATCGAGCGCGCCGCTCAACTGGTGGGCGCCGACCTGCGCAGCGTGCGACGCTGGTTGAAGGGGTACTCGCGCAAGACGAAGCACGGCATCACGACGTCGCCGCCGCTCTGGCAGCTGCAGTACTGGGACGACGAGCGGATCGGCAGCCACCATGTGCTGGGCTTCAAGGACCTGATGGAGTTGCGCGTGGTCACGCGGTTCATCGAGCAAGGGGTCCCGCTGCAAACGGTCCGGGCGACGATCGATATCGCCCGGGAGGTGATCGGACCCTATCCGCTGCAGTCCAAGCGCTTCCTCAGCGATGGCCAGCGCATCTTCATGGACGCCGTCGAGGGGTCCGGCCAGCGCGGCAAGTTGCTGGACGTGCGGGGACGCCAGTTCGTGTTCGGCAGCGTGATTCGTCCATCGCTGTTTGACGATGTCGAGTTCGATGCGCAGGGCCAGTCGGTGCGATGGTTCCCCGTGCCGAAGAAGCGATTGATCGTCGTCGACCCGGCGCGCCAGTTCGGCCAGTCCGTGCTGCTGTCCTGCAACGTGACGACGACGACCCTGCATGACTCGTTCGTCGCGGAGAAAGGCGATCGTGAGTTCGTCGCCGGGATCTGGCAGGTGACCGAGGAAGAGGTCATGGCGGCCGTCCGCTTCGAGAAGAGGATGCAGGCATGAAGTTCATGTTCGACAACAACCTGTCGATCCTTGGAAGACGGGCACCGCGCGCCGGCTGACTTCCTTCTAGGTTTGCGCCGCTGGCAAGACTCGTTGGCCAGTCGACCATCGCAGATCGTCACCAGGAGCCTCGCCATGCCCGACCGCCGCTCGATCCTTCGATCCCCCTTGGCATTGACCGCCGGCATGCTGGCGGTTTCGTTCATGGCGCCGTTGCAGGCGCAGGCGGTGGCGCCGAATGCCGCGTCCGCGGTGCGCCAGGCCGAGATCGCCTTCGCCGCGACCATGGCCAAACGCGACTTCAAGGCATTCGCCGAATTCGTCGCGGAGGACGCGATCTTCATCAACGNCAGCAAGCCGCTGCGCGGCCGGGCNGCCGTNCTCGCGGAATGGAAGCGCTTCTTCGANGGCGCCGAGGCGCCGTTCTCATGGGCGCCCGATCTCGTCGAGGCGCTGCCGGACGGCACGCTCGCCTATTCGACCGGACCGGTGCATGCGAAGGGCAAGCTGGTCGCGCGCTTCGCGTCGACCTGGCGACTCGATCCCGATGGCCGCTGGCGCGTCGTCTTCGACAACGGCAGCGACGTCTGCGACTGCAAGCGCTGAGCGTCAGCGGGGCTCGCTCACGCGAACCAGTCCTCGTCCGGCAACTGCTCGAAGACGCGCTTGAGGCCGCCGCCCCAGCCCTGGCTCACCTTCATGAAGTAGGGATCCTCCCGCGTGATGCGGTGGGGCTGCGCCGGCGCGAAGCTGTCGGTCTTGTAGAGCAGCATGTCGATGGGCAGGCCCACCGACAAATTGCTGCGGATCGTCGAGTCGAACGAGATCAGCGCGCACTTGGTGGCTTCGGCCAGCGAGCTGTCGAAATCGATCACGCGGTCGATGATGGGCTTGCCGTACTTGGATTCGCCGATCTGCAGGTAGGGCGTGTCTTCCGTGGCCTCGATGAAGTTGCCCTGCGGATAGACATGGAAAATCCGCGGCGCCTCGCCCCGGATCTGGCCGCCGACGATGAAGTTGGCGCCGAAGTCCACGCCCTGGTTGAGCTGGCCGGGCCCATCGCTGTCGCGCGCGACCACTTCCTTGAGGGTCTTGCCCACCAGCTCCGCGACGTCGTACATCGAGGTCANGTTCATCAGGTGCGCGCCCTGGCCGACCGCGCGCTGGCGCAGCAGGCTCACCACGCTCTGCGTCGTCGCCAGGTTGCCGGCGTTGAGCAGCGTGATCAGGCGTTCGCCNGGCTGCTCGAACACATTCATCTTGCGGAAGGTGGCGATGTGATCCACGCCCGCGTTGGTGCGGGAATCCGACGCGAACAGCAGGCCGGCACGCAGCCGCATGGCAACACAGTAAGTCATGGGGCGCGAGCGTAGCCGATCAAT
>Ga0058691_1000794_pt1 | contig 19327 bp, 16 predicted proteins | sample AgamicAtPrz_FD_55051 | JGI IMG/M metagenome (GOLD analysis project Ga0058691, IMG submission 55051) | Agave microbial communities from Guanajuato, Mexico - At.P.rz | ecosystem: Host-associated > Plants > Phyllosphere > Phylloplane/Leaf | place: Guanajuato, Mexico | collected 2012-05-28
TAGAGCGTGAAGCCGAAGGCCAGCCAGGCCAGCGCCGGATCGCGGTGGATGTCCTTGTAGCCGGCGCTGTCCAGCGCCCAGATCAGGCTCATCACCAGCGCGGCCGCGGCGGGGCTGGGCACGCCCTGGAAGAAGCGGCGGTCCACGACGGCGATGTTGGTGTTGAAGCGCGCCAGCCGCAGCGCCGCGCCGGCGATGTAGACGAAGGCGGCGAACCAGCCCCACTTGCCCAGGCCCTGCAGCGCCCAGGAATACATGATGAGCGCCGGCGCCGCGCCGAAGGACACCATGTCGGACAGCGAGTCCATCTGCTCGCCGAAGGTGCTCTGCGTGTTGGTCATGCGCGCGACGCGGCCGTCCAGGCTGTCGAGCACCATGGCCGCGAAGATGCCGTAGACGGACTGCTCGAAGCGCCCGCCGATGCCCATCACCACGGCATAGAAACCGCTGAACAGCGCGGCCAGGGTGAACAGGTTGGGCAGCAGGTAGATGCCTTTGTGGCGCGGGCGCTGCGGGGCGTCGAGGACGTCGGGCTCGTCCTCGTCGAGCAGGTCCACGTTCTTGTTCTCGGTCGAATTCATGGGGCGGGAGGATACCCTAGGCCCACCCCCTACCGGCTTGCGCCGGCCCCCTCAAGGGGGCGCACCCGGTGGCCTGGCAAAGCCACGCCACGGGTGCCGCTTGGAAGACAAGCGGCCGGGGAGACTGACTGCGGGAGGCTCAGTGGGGAGGCCGGCGGCCGGAAGACAAACAGCCCGGGCTGCTTGCGCAGGCCGGGCTGTCGAGGTGTTGATCAGGCGATCAGTTCTTGGACTTGTCGACCAGCTTGTTGGCCTTGATCCAGGGCATCATCGCGCGCAGCTGTTCGCCGACCTGCTCGATCGGGTGCTCGGCGGTCAGGCGGCGGCGGCTGATCAGCGTCGGGGCGCCGGCCTTGTTCTCCAGGATGAAGGACTTGGCGTACTCGCCGGTCTGGATGTCCTTCAGGCACTGGCGCATCGCGTCCTTGGTCGCCTCGGTCACCACGCGGGGGCCGGTCACGTACTCGCCGTACTCCGCGTTGTTGGAGATCGAGTAGTTCATATTGCCGATGCCGCCTTCATAGATCAGGTCGACGATCAGCTTCAGTTCGTGCAGGCACTCGAAGTAGGCCATCTCGGGCGCGTAACCGGCTTCGGTCAGCGTCTCGAAACCGGCCTTGATCAGCTCGACGGCGCCGCCGCACAGCACCGCCTGCTCGCCAAACAGGTCGGTCTCGGTCTCTTCGCGGAACGAGGTCTGGATGATGCCGGCCTTGCCGCCACCGTTGGCCGCCGCATAGCTCAGGGCCAGGTCGCGCGCCTTGCCGGTCTTGTCGGCGTAGACCGCGATCAGGTGCGGCACGCCGCCGCCCTGGCGGTAGGTGTTGCGCACGGTGTGGCCCGGCGCCTTCGGAGCGACCATCCACACGTCCAGGTCCTCGCGCGGCTGCACCTGGCCGTAATGGACGTTGAAGCCGTGGGCGAAGGCCAGCGACGCGCCCTGCTTGATGTTGGGTTCCACGTCCTTCTTGTAGACGTCGGCGATCTGCTCGTCCGGCAGCAGGATCATGACCACGTCGGCCGCCTTCACCGCCTCGGCGATCTCGGCGACCTTCAGGCCGGCGCCTTCGGCCTTGGCCCAGGACGCGCCGCCGCGGCGCAGACCCACGGTGACCTTCACGCCGCTCTCGTTCAGGTTCTGGGCATGGGCATGGCCTTGTGAGCCGTAGCCGATGATGGTGACGTTCTTGCCCTTGATCAGGCTGAGGTCGGCGTCCTTGTCGTAGTACACGTTCATGGTGGTCTCTCCGGGGGAAATCAGTACAGGGGGTGGTTCAGTGAAGCGCGCGTTCAGACGCGCAGGATCCGTTCGCCGCGGCCGATGCCGCTGGTGCCGGTGCGCACCGTCTCGAGGATCGCCGTGCGGTCGATCGCGTCGATGAAGGCGTCGAGCTTGCCGGCGTCGCCGGTCAGTTCGATGGTGTAGGTCTTCTCGGTGACGTCGATGACGTGGCCGCGGAAGATGTCCGAGGTGCGCTTGAGTTCCTCGCGCTCCTTGCCGACGGCCCTCACCTTGATCAGCATGAGCTCGCGCTCGATGTAGCGGCCTTCGGTCAGGTCGACGACCTTGACGACCTCGATCAGCCGGTTCANGTGCTTGGTGATCTGCTCGATCACGTCGTCGCTGCCGCTGGTGACGATGGTCATGCGCGACAGCGAGGGGTCCTCGGTCGGNGCCACGGTCAGGCTCTCGATGTTGTAGCCGCGGGCGGAGAACAGCGCCACGACGCGCGACAGCGCGCCCGGCTCGTTCTCGATGAGCAAAGCAATGATGTGTTTCATGGAATCTCGTCCTTCGCGCTCTTCAGACCGCCGGCGGTAACCGGACGGCCCTTGGCCACGCTCTTCGATTCAGGGAATGGGCCGGATCGCTCCGAGCGCNTCNGGCTTTCCGCCGCCGGCCGCGACGCGCGCGGTAACGCGCGTCACGCCGGACGGCTTCGAGCCGTCAGCGGTCTCAGAGGTCCTCGGACCCCAGCAGCATTTCGGAGATGCCCTTGCCCGCCTGGACCATCGGCCAGACGTTCTCGGTCGGGTCGGTGCGCACGTCCAGGAAGACGGTGCGGTCCTTCAAGCGCATCGCCTCGCGCAGCGCGGGCTCGACATCCGAGGGTCTCTCCACCAGCAGGCCCACATGCCCATAGGACTCGGCCAGCTTGACGAAGTCAGGCAGCGCATCCATGTAGCTGTGCGAGTAGCGCTTGCCGTAGTCCAGCTCCTGCCACTGCCGCACCATGCCCAGGTAGCGGTTGTTCAGCGAGACCACCTTCACAGGCGTCTTGTACTGCTGGCAGGTGGACAGCTCCTGGATGTTCATCTGGATGCTGCCCTCGCCGGTGATGCAGAACACGTCCGCCTCCGGCTTGGCCAGCTTGATGCCCATCGCATAGGGCAGCCCCACGCCCATCGTGCCCAGGCCGCCGGAGTTGATCCAGCGGCGCGGCTCGTTGAAGCGATAGAACTGCGCGGCCCACATCTGGTGCTGGCCGACATCGGAGGTGATGTAGGCGTCGCGGTCGCGGGTCAGGTTCCACAGCGTCTCGACGACCTGCTGCGGCTTGATGACGTCGCTGGACTGCTTGTAGGCGAGGCAGTCGCGCTTGCGCCAGTCGTTGATCTGACTCCACCAGGCGTTGATCGAGTCCGCGTCGGGCCGCGCCTGCGCTTCCTTGATCTGCGCGATCAGTTCCTGCAGCACGTCCTTGACGTCGCCCACGATCGGGATGTCCACGCGCACGCGCTTGGAGATCGAGGACGGGTCGATGTCGATGTGGATGATCTTGCGGTCGACCGACGCGAAGTGCTTGGGATTGCCGATGACGCGGTCATCGAAACGGGCGCCCACGGCCAGCAGCACGTCGCAGTGCTGCATCGTCATGTTGGCCTCGTAAGTGCCGTGCATGCCGAGCATGCCCAGGAAGCGCGGGTCGGTGCCGGGCATCGCGCCCAGGCCCATCAGCGTGTTGGTGCAGGGATACCCCAGCAGCTCCACCAGCTGGCGCAGCTCGGCCGTGGCCTCGCCCAGGATCACGCCGCCACCGGTATAGATATAGGGACGCTTGGCGCCCATCAGCAGCTGGACCGCCTTGCGGATCTGGCCGCTGTGGCCCTTCTTCACCGGGTTGTAGGAGCGCATCTCGACGCGCTCCGGGTAATGGAACGCGGTGCGATTGAGCGAGACGTCCTTCGGAATGTCCACCACGACCGGGCCGGGCCGGCCGGTGCGCGCGATGTGGAAGGCCTTCTTCAGCGTCGTGGCGAGATCACGGACGTCCTTGACCAGGAAATTGTGCTTGACGATCGGGCGCGTGATGCCGACGGTGTCGCACTCCTGGAAGGCGTCCAGGCCGATGGCGGGCGTGGGGACCTGACCGGTGATGATCACCATCGGGATCGAGTCCATGTACGCCGTCGCGATGCCGGTGATCGCGTTCGTGACGCCGGGACCCGAGGTCACCAGCGCNACGCCGACTTCNCCGGTCGCCCGGGCGTAGCCGTCGGCNGCGTGCACGGCNGCCTGCTCATGACGGACCAGCACGTGCTGGATGGCGTCCTGCTTGTAGAGCGCGTCGTAGATGTAGAGGACGGCACCGCCTGGATAGCCCCAGAGGAACTTCACGCCTTCGGCTTGAAGACTCTGAACCAGGATTTCGGAGCCATTCAGTTCCTGGCCGGAACTGACGGAATGGGGGTGCGGTTGTGAGCGAGCTTCCGTGATCGCTGCACGTTTGATGTCCGCGGCAGACATGTCCATATGTCGAACCTCTGAGATTTTCTCTGACGAAAAACCATCGGTGCTTCTCCTCGCGCTCTTGTGAAGCGGACTTGAAACGTCGCGTCAAAAACAGGGGCGCCGTGGTCGGGCGGCCTACTTGAGACAAAAACTGCGGTGTGCGAGGGGCCGATTATGCACGCAAACCCGCGCACGCCCGGCCGGCGGTGGCGATCTGTAGCGCTGGTGCGATAATCCGCGCCGTTTTGCCTGCCCGACCGCCCTTTCCGGCGCCAGCCCATTGGCCACAGACAAAGAACTCAACGACTTTCTCAAGACCGTCGACCGGCGTGCCTTCAAGCGCACGGTGTACATGGTGCGAGACGAGGACGCCGCACTGGACATCGTCCAGGACGCCATGATCCGGTTGGCGGAGAAATACTTCGATCGGCCGGCGGCGGAGTTGCCGCTNCTGTTCCAGCGCATCCTGTCGAACGCGACGATGGACTGGTTCCGGCGNCAGAAGGTCCGCAACGCCGTCTTCAGCAACCTGTCNGATTTCGAGGGGGGCGAGTCCGGCGAGGACTTCGACCTGCTGGAAATGCTGGAGACGCAGGAAGGCTCGATGGGGGCGCTGTCCGCCGCGGACGAGGTCTCGCGCGTTCAGGTGCTGGCCGCCATCGAACAGGAAGTTGCAGCATTGCCCGCGCGTCAACGGGAAGCCTTCCTCCTGCGTTACTGGGAAGAACTCGACGTTGCCGAAACGGCGGCGGTCATGGGTTGCTCGGAGGGCAGCGTCAAGACACACTGCTCCCGCGCCGTGCATGCGCTGGCCAAAACGCTGAAAGCCAAGGGAATCTCGCTATGAAGAAGAACACGCCAGGAACGCCGCTGCCGCTGGAGGCGGAAGCGCGCGTGACCCGTTTCGGCCTCCGGGTGGCCGCGGGTTTGACCGAGCAGAGCGAGACCCTGTCCGGCGACATCCAGGAGAGATTGCGCTTCGCGCGTGAGCAGGCGCTCGCCAAGGCCATGGCCGCGCGCGCCGCCGCGCCGACTCAGGCCGCTTCCGAAACGCGCCATGTGGGCAACGGCACGCTCGCGCTGGGCGGTGGCGAGAAGACCCCGCGCTGGCGCAAGGCCGCGGCGCTGCTGCCGCTGGCGCTGCTGCTGGGGGGCCTGCTGCTGATCCAGCACAGCCAGTGGTACGAGCAGATCCGCAGCGCGGCCGAACTCGACACCGAGATGCTCTCCAAGCCGCTCCCGCCGGCGGCNTACNGCGATCCGGGTTTCCGCGAATACCTCAACGAGGCNCCGAACGACCCGAGCAACGCCAACAGCCCCGAGGAAGGCGAGAAGTCCGACGAAGCGAAATCGTCGCAGTGAGGCGGCGCGTGGCCAGGTCGTTCCGCTTCTCTTCGGCTCTCATCGGCCCTCTCGGCGTTTTCCCTGATTTCTCGACGATGCGTCGCCTGATGACGACCGCCCTCTGCGCGGCGCTCGGCTGCGTCGCCGCATCGGCGCAGGAGGCCCCCGCCCCCGCGCCAGCCCCCACTTCTCTTTCCGCATCCGCGCCCACGTCGCGCGCGTCTGCTGCCGCGCGCGCCACCGCTCCCGGTGTGCTGGTCGCCAATGTGAACTGGGCATCGCTGAGCGCTTCCCAGAAGGAAGCCCTCGCACCCCTGTCGAAGGAGTGGGACCAGCTCGACGGCGCCCGCAAGGGCAAGTGGCTGGAAATCGCCGCTCGCTATCCGACGCTCCCCACCGAGCAGCAACACCGGCTGCGCGAACGGATGGTGGAGTGGACCCGCATGTCGCCCGCCGAGCGCCAACGCGCGCGCATCGGCTACCAGCATGCCGGCGAACTGCGCGCCCCCGAGCAGGAATCGAAGCTGCGCGAGAAGTGGGACGCCTATCAGGCCCTGCCCGCCGAGAAGCGCCAGCGCCTGGCCGAACGCGCGGCCGAAAAGGCCTCGGCCGCCGGCCGTGAGGCGCCGGCTTCCGCCGTCTCTCATCGCGCCAAGGCGCCGATCCAGCGCGCGCCGCTGACCGCTGTCACCGGCCCCACCATCGTCCAGGCGCTGCCCGGCGCGACGACGGTGCTGATGACGCAGCGCGCCGATCCACCGCTGCCCGGCGCCAGCGCGGCGCCCGGCCGCCCGCTGCGCGCCCCGAGCGAGGCCGGTCTCGACCCGCACACGCTGCTGCCTCGCCGCACCGGGGCCAGCCGCTAAACTCGCCGGATGACCTCCGCACCCGCTGCCGGCGGCGACGCACCGCCCGGCCTGATGCGCCGCCTCGCGTCATTCATCTATGAAGGTGTCGTCCTGTTCGGCGTCGTCTTCATCGCCGGCTGGCTGTACTCGACGCTCACCCAGCAGCGCAACGCGCTGGTCGGCACACAGGGCCTGCAAGCCTTCCTGTTCCTGATCCTGGGCATCTACTTCATCTGGTTCTGGTCGCGCGGCGGCCAGACGGTGGCGATGCGCGCCTGGCACGTGCGGGTCGTCGACGCCCAGGGCCGACCGCTCACGCAGGCGCGCGCCACCGCCCGTTACCTCGCCGCCTGGCTGTGGTTCCTGCCGGCGCTGGCCAGCGTCCACCTGCTGGGACTGGACCAGAGCACCGGCGCCATCTTCGGCGCGATGTTCGCCGGNGTNGCGGGCTACCTGCTGCTGGCGCGGCTGCATCCNCAGCGGCAGTTCCTGCACGACGTNATCTGCGGCACGCGCCTGGTCACGCAGCTGCCGCCNCCACGCGCGAAGAAGCGCGCCGCGCCGCAGCCNGCCGATTCCTGATCCCCTGCCCCTCCCGACGATGAGCAACCCCCACAAGGGCCGCACCGGCCTGGACCGCATCCTGCACGCCGCCGGCTACTCCTGGGCCGGACTGCGCGCCGCCTACGTCGGCGAAAGCGCCTTCCGCCAGGAAACCTGGCTGACGATCATCGGCACGCCGCTGGCGTTCTGGCTGGGCCGGGACTGGGTGCAGGTCGCGCTGCTGCTGGGGTCGCTGATCCTGGTGCTGATCGTCGAGCTGCTCAATTCGGCGGTCGAGGCGGCGATCGACCGCGTCTCCTTCGAGCTCCACGAGCTCAGCAAGCGCGCCAAGGACATCGCGAGCGCCGCCGTGCTGCTGTCGCTGATGCTGGCGGGCGGGATCTGGCTCGCGGCGATCTGGCAGCACCTGCGCTGAGGCGCTCCGATCCAGCGCGCGAAATGAACAAGGGCGGGACGCCGATCGGCGCCCCGCCCTTTCTTCATTCAGGGGGCCCGCGACGGGCCCGGACGGTCAGACCGCCGCTTCGTCCTGTTCGCCGGTGCGGATGCGGATGACCTGCTCGACGGCGGTGACGAAGATCTTGCCGTCACCGATCTTGCCGGTCTTGGCGGCCTTCAGGATGGCATCGATGCAGCGGTCGACCTCGTCGTCCTTCACCACCACCTCGACCTTCACCTTGGGCAGGAAGTCGACCACGTACTCGGCGCCGCGNTACAGCTCGGTGTGTCCCTTCTGGCGGCCGAAGCCCTTCACTTCGGTGACCGTCAGGCCGGAGGCGCCGACCTCGGCCAGCGCTTCACGCACTTCGTCGAGCTTGAACGGTTTGATGATGGCGGTGATCTGTTTCATCACGAGGCTCCGAGAGAGGGTTTCTGGCAGGCAAGACTGGCTGTGATTTAAGCACGGATCTTTTGGGACGGCCCCCTCGGTTGAAGAAGGGAGACATCGCCCGCTCCGTCAATCCGGGATGCGGTCCAGGTCCGCGAGCCAGACCGCCGGCTCGGAATCGCTCGGCGCGCGCCAGTCCCCGCGCGGCGACAGCGATCCGCCGCTGCCGACCTTGGGCGCGTTGGGCACGCAGCTGCGCTTGAACTGGCTGCCGCGGAAGAAGCGGCTCACGAAGATCCGCAGCACCCGCTTGATCTCCGCCAGCGGGTATTCGTTGCGCCGCACATGCTCGCCGTCGGGCCAGTCGCCACGCGCCCGGTCGCCCCACGCGTGCCGCGCCAGGAACGCGATCTTCGTCGGCGAGTAGCCATGGCGGATCGTGTAGAACAGGTTGAAATCCTGCAGCTCGTAGCGGCCGATCCGGTCCTCGGTGCTCTGCAGACCGGACCCCTCGGCGGCCGCGTCCTGCGGCACCAGCTCCGGGCTGATCTCGGTGCCAAGGATGTCGAGCAGCACATCGCGCCCGGCATGGCCGAGCTGCTCGGTCTCCGCGACCCAGCGCACCAGGTACTGGATCAGCGTCTTGGGCACCGAGGCATTCACGTTGTAGTGCGACATGTGGTCGCCCACGCCGTAGGTGCACCAGCCCAGCGCGAGCTCGCTGAGATCGCCCGTGCCCAGCACCAGCGCGCCGGTGTGGTTGGCCAGCCGGAACAGATGGCTGGTGCGCTCGCCGGCCTGGACGTTCTCGAAGGTGACGTCGTAGACCGGCTCGCCCTTCGCATACGGGTGGCCGAGGTCCTTGAGCATCTGCTCGCAGCTGGGGCGGATATCGATCTCGCGGGCCTCGCAGCCGATCTCCCGCATCAGGCGCAGCGCCTGGTCCCGCGTACGNCTGCCCGTCGCGAAGCCCGGCATCGTGACGCCCAGGATGTTGGANCGCGGCCAGCCCATCTGGTCCATCGCGCGCGCGGCGACCAGCAGCGCATGCGTCGAGTCCAGCCCGCCCGAGATGCCGACGACCAGCTTGTGGATGCCGCTCGAAACCAGCCGCTGCACCAGCGCCTGGACCTGGATATGGAAAACCTCGTTGCAGCGCTCGTCGCGGCGCTGCCGATCGGCGGGCACATATGGGAAGCGCTCGACGCGGCGGCGCAGCGGCAGCGGCTGCGCGCGGTCCAGGCCCAGTTCGAACTCGACGGTGCGGAAGCCCTTCAGCAGCGGCGCGTGGTGGCGCACCGAGTCGCCGAAGCTGGTCTGCCGCATGCGCTCGCGCGACAGCCGTTCGAGGTCGACATCCGCCGCCACCAGCTGCGAGCGGCGCTGGAAGCGTTCGCTCTCGGCGAGGAAGCTGCCGTTCTCGTAGACCAGCGCCTGGCCATCCCAGGCCAGGTCGGTGCTGGACTCGCCGGCGCCGGCCGAGCTGTAGACATAGGCCGCCAGGCAGCGGGCTGACTGCTGGCCGACCAGTTGGTGCCGATAGCCCGACTTGCCGACCGTGATGTTGGAGGCCGACAGGTTGACCAGCACCGTCGCGCCGGCGAGCGCCGCATAGGACGAGGGCGGGATCGGCGTCCAGACGTCCTCGCAGATCTCGACATGCAGGCGCAGCAGCGGCAGGTCGCTGGCGGCGATCACGATGCGGGTCCCGAAGGCCACCCGCTGGCCGAGCAGCGTGATCTCCTCGGAGACCGCCTCGTCGGCGGCGTTGAACTGGCGGGCCTCGTAGAACTCGCCGTAGTTCGGCAGGTAGGTCTTGGGCAGCACCGCCAGCAGGCGGCCGCGCTGGAACACGACGGCGCAGTTGAACAAGCGGTGCTCGACGCGCAGCGGCAGGCCGACGATCGCCACCGTGGGCAGGTCCTTCGAGACGGCCAGCAGATGCGCCAGCGCGGCCTCGCAGCCGTCGAGCAGCGGGCGCTGATGGAAGAGGTCGTCGCTGGTGTAGGCGGCCAGTCCCAGTTCCGGGAACGCGGCGATCGCGGCGCCGTCGGCCGCCGCCTCGCGCAGCAGCTGCGCCGTCTGCTCGCCGTTGAAGGCCGGATCGGCGACGCGGCACAGCGGCACGCCGACCGCGACGCGGGCGAAGTCATGGGTGTAGAGGTTGTCGAAGGACGGGCCGGCGTGGGCGGCCGCGCTTGGGGTGGAAGGCGTCGTCGCTTGCATGGGGCTCATCCTGCCATCAAAGCGAGGGCTTTGAGCTTGCCCCTAAGATTTGCCGCGCATGACCGCGCCCTCGCCCCCCTCCCCGTTCCCCCCATCCTCCCCCGCGCGTCCCCCGCGGTCCTCCCCCGTGGCCGCGCCGGACGCGGACGCCGCGCCGGGCCCGGCCGTCGGTCGCACCGCTGCCGAGACGCCACACGCCGCACAGCCGCTGATCCGGGTCGACGACGATCCCGCCGCGCTGCCGCGCGACCAATGGAACGCGCTGCTGGCGGCCTCCCCCTGGCCGTCGCCCTTCATGAAGCTCGAGTACCTCGAGGCGATGCAGGCGTCAGGCTCGGCGGTGGCGAGCAAGGGCTGGCAGGCGCAGTTCCTCAGCGTGTGGGAGGGCGACAGCCTGATCGCCGCCTGCCCCGCCTACCTCAAGGGGCACTCCTATGGGGAGTACGTCTTCGACTGGGCCTGGGCCGATGCCTACGAGCGCCACGGCCTCCCCTACTACCCCAAGCTGCTGGTCGCCGTGCCCTTCACGCCGGTGCCCGGCAGCCGGCTGCTGGCCCGCGACGACGCAGCCCGCGCCTGGCTGGTGAAGGCGCTGCGCGCGCTGACGGCGCGCTCCGAACTGTCGTCGGTGCATGTGCTCTTCGGTGACGAGCAGGACCAGCGCGCGCTCACCGGCGACGACTGGCTGGCGCGGCAGCAGGTGCAGTTCCACTGGACGGGGGACGGCGAGCCGCGCGCCTTCGCCGACTACCTCGCGACGCTGCAGCGCGAGAAGCGAAAGAAGATCCAGCAGGAACGGCGCAAGGTCGCCGAGGCCGGCATCCGCTTCGAGACCCTGCGCGGCGCCGCGATCACGGCGGCGGACTGGGACTTCTTCTACGAGTGCTACACGCTGACCTACCTGGCTCATCGCAACAAGCCCTACCTGACGCGCGACTTCTTCGCGCGCATGGCGACGGACATGCCGGCGCACTGGCTGATGTTCGTGGCCCGCGACGATCAGGGCGAGCGCGTCGCGGCCTCGCTGGTGGCGATCGACGAATCGCAGCGCGCCGCGTATGGGCGCTACTGGGGCTCGACGCGCTACATCCCCCACCTGCATTTCGACGCCTGCTACTACCAGCCGCTGGCCTGGTGCCTGGAGAACGGCTGGCGCCGCTTCGAGGGCGGCGCGCAGGGCGAGCACAAGATGGCGCGCGGCTTGATGCCGGTGGCGACGCATTCGGCGCACTGGCTGGCGCATCCGCAGTTCCGGGAGGCGGTCGCCGATTTCCTCCAGCGCGAGGGCCAGGCGATGGACGAGTACATCGACGAGCTGGAGCGGCATCAGCCGTTCAAGGCCGCCGGCGGCTGAGCGCGGGACGATCGCGGAACGCGCGCGAACCGGCCGCGCAATGAAAAGCGCCCCGGTTGAATCGGGGCGCTTCCTGCGTCGAGGCCGCGGACCGCCGCGCTGGGCGGCGGCTGCGGCAAGCGGGCCTCAGCCCTGCTGCGCCTTCGCGTAGTTGGCCAGGCCGTCGGTGATTTCCTTCTTGGCGGCCTCGGGGCCTTCCCAGCCCTTGACCTTCACCCATTTGCCGGCTTCCAGGTCCTTGTAGTGCTCGAAGAAGTGCTGGATCGCCTTCAGGCGCATCTGGTTGATGTCCTCGGGCTTGGTCCAGTGCTCGTAGATCGGCAGGATCTTGGTCGTCGGCACGGCCAGCAGCTTGGCGTCGCCGCCGGCTTCGTCGTCCATCTGCAGCACGCCGATGGCGCGGCAGGTCACCACCACGCCGGGGGTCAGCGGGAACGGCGTGATCACCAGCACGTCCACCGGATCGCCGTCATCGGCCAGCGTCTGCGGGATGTAGCCGTAGTTGCAGGGGTAATGCATGGCCGTCGTCATGAAGCGGTCGACGAACAGCGCGCCGCTTTCCTTGTCGACCTCGTACTTGATCGGGTCAGCGTTCATCGGGATCTCGATGACGACGTTGAACTGCTCGGGCGCCTTCGCGCCGGGGGTGACTTTGTGCAGGCTCATGGTGGTGGACGGCGAGTGAATCCGGAGGACTCCGGGAAAACCGCGATTCTAGAGGCTCGCCTGAACCGGCCCTGACGCAGCGCCGCCCACCCGCATTCGCGGGGGGCGATCACCCCCAAGGGGTGGCCTGGCCTCCCGGCAGGCTCGTGCAGAATCCGCCCGCCCGTGTGTCGAGGCCGGCACACCAGCGAAACAAACAAGACAAGACGTCCGCGTCACGCGCGGACTGGCGAGGGATTCCCGATGGTTCGAATGAATGGCGTCCGCGCGTCCACCTGGGTCGCGCGGCTGGCAATGCTTGCGCTCGTCGCGCTGCTCACCGCCTGCGGCGGCGGCGGGGGCGGTGGAGGCGCCGATGCCGGCACGCCGCCGCCACCGCCGCTGGGCGTGACCATCTCCGGCGTGAGCCCGGCCGCGACGCTGGCCGGCGGCAGCATCAAGTTCACCAGTGCGCCCACCGGCGGCCAGCCGCCCTACCGTTACGACTGGGCCTTCGGCGACGGCGGCACGCTCAGCGGCGCCAACGCCGGCGCGGTCGCGGACCACGTCTATGCCAGCGCCTCACCGCGATATTCGATCCTGCTCACGGTGACCGACGCCGCCGGCAAGACCGCCCAGGCCTCGACCTCGGTGACGGTGGAGGACGCGTCCGGCCTGAACGTGGTCACCACCAACGGGGGCGTTTTCTCGGTCGGTCAACAAGTCGCGCTGTGGCCGTCCAGCTACCCGCTGACGCCGGTGCGCTACGACTGGGACCTCGGCGACGGACGCACCGCCCAAGGCCAGGATCCCAAGGCCGTCTACACCGTCAAGGGCCAGTACACCGTCGCGCTGGTCGCCACCTATGAGAACGGCATCCAGCGTCGCGCCAGCACGACGATCAACGTCGCCGTCGACGCACCGACACTGAGCGTCTCCACGCCGACCACGATCTATCTGGACTACGCCACCCCGGTGACCTTCTCGCCGGCGCTCGAGACCGGCGACAACGTGACGCTGGAGGTCGATGGCCAGCCCTTCGCCTGGTTCGGCTCGGGCATCAGCCAGGCCTGGTTCAAGAAGACCGGCAGCTACGAGGTGAAGGCTACGCGCCGCAACTCGACCGGCGCGACAGCGGTGGCCACCTTCTCCGTCACGGTGAAGGAGCCCACCCCGCCGTCCGGGCTGACGCTGGCGGTGACGCAGAGCACGGTCAAGCCGGGCGAGGCCAGCGCCTCGGTCTACCTGTTCGCCACCACCGGCAACGACGGGACCGACCCCAGCAACGCCATCTCCAAGTTCCGGTGGGAATTCGGCGACGGCACCCCCGACGCGGACAACTGGAGCAGCGTCACCCATGCCTTCCCGGCGGTGGGGACCTACACCGTCAAGGTGACCGGCACGAACCGCTACGGCCTGAGCTCGACCGCCACCGGCACGATCAGCGTCGGTCCTCGCCAGGTGCTGCGACAACTGGCCGGCGAAAGCGTCACCGCGACGCGGACCGACGGTCCCGCGCTGCAGGCCCGCTTCATGGCGCCGGACCGACTGGCCTTCGACGCCGCCGGCAATCTCTTCATCGGCGACGCCGGCAACGCCGCGGTACGCAAGCTCACGCCGCAAGGCACCGTCTCGACGATCAAGCTGCGCTTCGACCACTGCGGCTACTGGGGCGACAGCGTCAGCGCGCAACTGGCGCCGCACGGCGCCGGCTCGCTGGACCTGTTCATGAACTGTGGCGGCCTGCAGCGCTTCGACGCCAGCGGTGCCCTGCTCGCCAGCGACGCCTCGGCCTACGCGCCGGTGGGCAGCGACCTCCGGATCTCGGGCATGGCCCGCGCGCCCGATGGCGCGCTGACCTTCTCGGGCTCGCATGTGCTGCGCCGCCTCGAGACCGACGGCACCGTCACCTACCTGGCCGGCGTGCTGGACACCTCGGGCGGCGCCGATGGCAAGGGCATCGCGGCGACCTTCAACGGCGCCTACAGCATCGGCTACGACGCGGCCGGCTCGCTCTACGTGGCGGAGTGGTACCGCATCCGCAAGGTGGGCGCGGACGGCACGGTCTCGACCGTGGCGGGCCGCCTCGAGAACGGCCTGATGCATCACGCCACGGACGGCCAGGGCCCCGCCGCCGACTTCACCTACATCCGCGACATCGCGGTCTCGGCCGACGGCACGGTCCATGTGCTGCAGCAGGACGGGACGATCCGCCGGGTCTCGCCCGCGGGCGTCGTCACGACGCTACCGGCCGCGGCGGACGCGAACCTGCGCGCGATCGCGGTCGCGCCGGACGGGACCGTGGTCGTGGCGGACGGTTATCGCCACCTCATCCTGCGCGTCAATGCCGACGGGTCGACCACCACGCTCGCCGGCGTGCCGCCCGCCTTCGCGCGCATCGACGGTGCGGCGAACGACGCGACCTTCTGGGGCGCCTCCGGGGTCGCGCAGGGACCCAGCGGCGCGCTCTACGTCGCCGACGGCACGAACCACGCGCTGCGCAAGATCGCGCCGGACGGCCAGGTGACGACGCTGGCGGTGTTCTCGAGCAACTCGGTGCAGGTCTACGGCACGACGCCCTTCCGGCGCTCGATTCCCCGCCTGGGCGGCGTCGCGGTGGACGACCAGGAGAACGTCTACGTCGCCGACGCCTTCATGAACGTAATCCGCAAGGTGGCGCCGGACGGCACGCAGACCGTGCTGGCCGGCCAGGAAGGCTCGATGGGCTACGCCAACGGCACGGCGGCGCAGGCGCGCTTCTACTCGCCGCTGGGCGTGGCGGTGGACGCGGCGCGCAACGTCTACGTGGCCGACTTCAATCACGCGATTCGCAAGATCACGCCGGCGGGCAACGTCTCCACGATCGCGGGCGTCGGCGGTTTCGCCAACTTCCAGGACGGCACCGGCAGCAGCGCCTACTTCAACTTCCCGAGCCATCTCACGGCGGCCCCCGACGGCACGGTCTACGTCTCCGACTACGGCAACCAGCGGATCCGCAAGATCACCCCGGCCGGCGAGGTGTCCACGGTCGCGGGGCGCAGCGCCTACCTGTGCAGCGCTGAGGGTCCGCTGGGCACCAATTGCGTGGAGGGGCCGATGGGCCTGGCGCTGGACCCGGTCAACGGCGAGCTCTACATCGCCGGCTATTTCGGCGTGCTGCGCCTGCGCGGCGACGGCTGGCTGGAGAAGGTGATCGCATCCGACAACTTGCGCCGCACGCAGGTCGGCACCCTGCCCGCCAACCTGAACACGGTGGACGGCATCGCCGTGCTGGCGGACCGGCAGCTCGTCATGACCAGCGGCAATGCGGTGATGGCCACGGGCTTCCAGCCCTGATCCGCGGCGGCGATGGCGCGGCCGGGAAACCGGCCGGGCGACTCAGGTGGTGAGGCTGTGCGCCGGCCGCTCGCCGGCCAGCGCCTGGGCCAGGCTGTCCAGCACCATCTGTCCCATCGCCGCGCGCGCCTCTTCGGTGGCGCTGGCGCGGTGGGCCTGCAGCATGACGTTGTCCATGTCCAGCAGCGCCGGCGGCACGTTGGGCTCGTCCGCGAAGACGTCCAGGCCGGCACCGGCGATGCGCCGCTCCTGCAGCGCACGGACCAGGTCCGCCTCCTTCACCAGCCGGCCGCGCGCGACGTTGATCAGGAAGCCGCGCGGGCCCAGTGCGTCCAGCACCGCCGCGTCGATCAGGTCGCGCGCTTGGTCGGCGGCGGCGCAGACGATCAGCGCGTCGCTGTCGCGGGCGAGCTGCACCAGGTCGGCCTCGAAGGCCCAGGCCACGCCGGGGATCTCCTTCAGGTCGGTGTAGCGCACCGGGCAGCCGAAGGCGCCGACGCGCTCCGCCACCGCCCGGCCGACGCGCCCCAGCCCGACGATGCCCACCCGCATGCCGCTGACGCGGCGTGCCAGCGGCAGCGCGCCCGGCTGCGGGAACTTCGGCCACAGGCCGCCGCGCACGAAGCGGTCGACAGCGCCGAGGTGGCGGCAGGTCGCCAGCAGCAGGCCCAGCGCCATGTCGGCGACGTCTTCGGTCAGCGCGCCGAAGGTGCCGGTCACCGGCAGGCCGCGCGACCGGGCGTAGGCCAGGTCGACCGCGTCGGTCCCGACGCCGTTCACCGCGACCACCTCCAGCGCCGGCAGCCGCTCCATCAGCGACCTCGAGATGCCGGTGTGGCCGCCCGTGATCACGCCGCGCATCGCGGCGCCGTGCGTCGCGATGTAGGCGTCGGGGTCGGCCTGCTCGAACAGGCGGTGCATCGTGTACACCTCGTCCAGCCGCGCATTGATCGACGGCACGAGGATGGGGTTCAGTTGCAGGATGTGCGGCTTCATGGCGCTCTCTTCGGGATGGCGGATGGGAAGGCGATGCGGGACGGGCGGCCGGGCCGCGCGGCTCATTCGGGCTGGATGCCGGCGGCCTTGATGACGGCTCCCCAGCGCCGGTACTCGGCCGCCTGGAAGCTCGCCAGCTCGGCCGGCGTCGAGGTGAAGGGCTCCATGCCGTTCTGCTCGACGAAGCGTCGCACCGGCTCGGCGGTCATGGCCTTCTGCATCAAGGCGTTGATGCGCTCGACCACCGGCGGGGGCGTGCCGGCGGGCGCGTACACCGCGTTCCAGTAGCTGATCTCGTAGCCGGGCAGGCCGGCCTCGGCGATCGTCGGCAGGTCCGGGACCAGCGGGGAGCGCCGGGGACTGCTCACGCCCAGCGCCTTCAGCTTGCCGGCCTTGACCTGCGGCAGGCTGGTGGTGAGGTCCACGATCATCAGGTCCACCTGGCCGCCGACCAGGTCGACCATCGCCTGCGGATTGGCCTTGTACGGCACATAGGTCAGCTGGGTCTTCGTCATCTGCTGGAACAGCTCCGCCGCGACGCGGGCCGACGAACTGCCCGCGCCGAAGGTCAATGACTGCTGCTTCGCGATCGCGCTGAGCTCGGTGACGTTGCGGGCGGCCACCCGCGGATGCGTCACCAGCAGCAGGTAGCCCTTGACCAGCGCGCCCACCGGCGCGAAGTCCTTCACCGGGTCGTAGGCCAGCTTGCGGAACAGGTGGGGATTGGCGGCCTGGGTCGTGTTGGTGGTGATGAACAGCGTGTAGCCATCCGCCGCCGACCGCGCCACCGCCTGCGCCGCGATGCCGCCGCTGGCGCCGGCCTTGTTCTCGACGACCACCGGCACCTTGGTGGCGGCGGTGATCTCCGCGCCGATCGCGCGGGCCAGGCCATCGGTGGTGCTGCCGGGACTGGACCCGACCACGATCGTGATCGGCTTGGACGGATAGGCGCTGGCAGCGGCCGCCGGGCTCTGCGCCCAGGCGGGGAGCGATGCCAGGCTGGCCGAACTCAGGAGGGTCAGCGCGGCCAGGCGGCGCGCGGGGTTCATGCGGGTCATGCGGTTGTCTCCGTGGGGGTGGGCATGAGGTCGGCACCGCGAGGATTTCTGGACGACCCTCGTCGATGTCGCGTGGACTCATGCTGCGGGTCCGTCATCGCATCGTCAATATTGATCATCAAGATCAATTCAAATCGCTAGCTCCGATGGAAAGGAGGCGTTTGTCTCGACGCGAGCGCTTGGACACGCCTGATGTTGACGATTACATTGACAACCTCGACGACCAGATTCCCGCCCACGCATGTCCCCCTGGATGACCCTGGACGAAGCGCGCGACGCCCTCGACGTGCGCGCGCAGACGATCTACGCCTACGTCAGCCGGGGCCGGATCGGCGTCAGCCCCGATCCGGCCGACTCGCGCCGCAGCCTCTACCGCGCCGAGGACGTGAAGGCGCTGCTGCGGCGCAAGGAGACCGGGCGCACGCGCGAGACGCTCGCGGCCACGACGCTGTTCGGCGCCGAGCCCAGCCTGCCGACGGCGATCTCGACCTTCTCCGGCGGGCGGCCCTTCTACCGTGGCGTCGACGTCGTGGAGCTCGCGGCGACGGCGACGCTGGAGGACGCCGCGCAACTGCTGTGGAACCTCGAGCAGGCGCCGGCCTTCCCGAGTCCCGTGAGCGCGCCGGGATCGCCGGCCGCATCGGCGCTGGACGTGGTGTCCGCGCTGCCCGTGGGCCGGGCCCGGGCGTTCGCCGAGCTGGCCGCGCTGACCGCGACCGGGCACTCGACGCGCGGCCGCCTGTCGCGCGTGCTGGTCGACGAGGCCGCCGGCTTGGTGGGCCGCCTCGCGGTCGCCTTCGGTGCCTCGGCAGAAGACGACCGGCCGCTGCATGAGCGCCTCGCGCGCGGCTGGGGATTGCCGAAGGCCGTCGCAGCGCTGCTGCGCAAGACGCTGGTGCTCGCCGCCGACCACGAGATCACCAGCTCCGCGTTTTCCGCCCGCATCACCGCGTCGACCGGCGCCTCGTTGCCGGCCTGCCTGCTCGCGGGCCTGACCACCTTCTCCGGCCCGCTGCATGGCGACGCCTCCGGGCGCGTGCGCGCGCTGTTCGACGAGGTCGAGCGCGAAGGCGCCGACGCGGTGGTGGACCGCTACCTCGCCGCCGCGATGCCGCTGCCCGGCTTCGGCCACCCCATCTATCCGGACGGCGATCCGCGCGCCGCGGCGCTGATGGACGAGTTCAAGCCGCCGGCCGCGATCGCGCGCCTGATCGAGCGCGTGGTGACGCTCACCGGCCTGCCGCCGTCGATGGACGTGGCGCTCGCGGCGCTGGTCGCGCGCTACCGGCTGCCCGCCGACGCGGCGTTCGCGATCTTCGCGATCGCGCGCAGCGTGGGCCTGCTCGCGCATGCGATGGAGCAGTTGGCCGTCGATTCGGTGATCCGTCCGCGCGGTCGCTACATCGGCCCGAGCGCGGCCCAGGCGCCCGACCCGCGCAAGGCCCACCGGAAACGGTGACGGCGCCAGGCGTGACGACGCAGCGCGGCGTCGCGCCGCGCGGACGATGACGACACCGCGCGACCGATGAAGGCCGCGTAAAGCCTACCGACAGGGCACGGGCCGTGCCCGGGGCCAGTCCTTGCCCGGCTCCGGCGTGCCCATCCCGCAAAGCCTGACACCCGCCTTGCAAAGCCCTGTGATCCGCTGGTAAACGCTCATGCCATGCGGTATTCACGGCCTTAGCATGGGTCGACGGACTGTTGCTGTTGCGTGCGCGCAGGCCCGGCGCCCGCTGGATGGAACGTCTTCACAGGATGGCGATCAGCGAGAGGAGACACACACATGTCGACGAGTTTGGCGCTGTACTTCGCG
>Ga0058691_1000801_pt1 | contig 19276 bp, 14 predicted proteins | sample AgamicAtPrz_FD_55051 | JGI IMG/M metagenome (GOLD analysis project Ga0058691, IMG submission 55051) | Agave microbial communities from Guanajuato, Mexico - At.P.rz | ecosystem: Host-associated > Plants > Phyllosphere > Phylloplane/Leaf | place: Guanajuato, Mexico | collected 2012-05-28
GCGCCCGTGTGGCTGCGCCGTCCGCTCGGCATCGCGATCGAGCTGCTCGCCGCGATTCCGTCGATCGTGTACGGCATGTGGGGGCTGCTCGTGTTCGCGCCGATCTTCGCCGAATACTTCCAGAAGCCGATCGGCCGGCTGCTCAAGGACGTGTGGGTGCTTGGCCCGCTGACGTCCGGCGCGCCGATCGGCATCGGCATCCTCGCGGCCGGCGTGATTCTCGCGATCATGATCATCCCGTACATCGCGTCGGTGATGCGCGACGTGTTCGAGGTCACGCCGGTGCTGCTGAAGGAATCGGCGTACGGGATCGGCTGCACGACCTGGGAAGTGATGTGGAAGGTCGTGCTGCCCTATACGAAGACCGGCGTGATCGGCGGCGTGATGCTCGGCCTCGGCCGCGCGCTCGGCGAAACGATGGCCGTGACCTTCGTGATCGGCAACACGAACCTGCTCGACAGCGTGTCGCTGTTCGCGCCGGGCAACAGCATCACGTCGGCGCTCGCGAACGAATTCGCGGAGGCGCAGCCGGGCCTGCATACGTCCGCGCTGATGGAGCTCGGCCTGATCCTGTTCGTGATCACGTTCATCGTGCTGTCCATCTCCAAACTGCTGCTGCTTCGTCTCGAGAAGGGAGAGGGCAAGAAATGAGCGAGCCCATCATGAATTTCCCGGGGCCGAGCGGCGCCGCGCTCGACGCGATGCGCAACCGCCTGCAGCGCAAGCGCAAGGTCGTCAACGCGATCGCGCTCACCGCGTCGCTCGGCGCGATGGCCTTCGGCCTGCTGTGGCTCGTGTGGATTCTCTACACGACGGTGCACCTCGGCGTCGGCGGCCTGTCGCTGCAACTGTTCACCGAATCGACGCCGGCGCCGAACACGGAAGGCGGCGGTCTCGCGAACGCGATCGTCGGCAGCCTGCTGCTGTGCGGCTTCGGCACGCTGGTCGGTACGCCGATCGGCATCCTCGCGGGCGTCTATCTCGCCGAATACGGGCAGAAGAATCTGCTGGCGAGCACGATCCGCTTCATCAACGACATCCTGCTGTCCGCGCCGTCGATCGTGATCGGCCTGTTCGTGTACGCGATCGTCGTCGCGAAGTCGGGGCGCTTCTCCGGTTGGGCCGGCGTGATCGCGCTGGCGCTGCTGCAGATTCCGATCGTGATCCGCACGACCGAGAACATGCTGAAGCTCGTGCCGAACGCGCTGCGCGAAGCGGCCGTCGCGCTCGGCACGCCGAAGTGGCGCATGGTGCTGAAGATCACGCTGCGCGCGTCGATCGGCGGGATCGTGACGGGCGTGCTGCTCGCGGTCGCGCGGATCGCCGGCGAAACGGCGCCGCTGCTGTTCACGGCGCTGTCGAACCAGTTTTTCTCGTGGGACATGAGCCAGCCGATGGCGAACCTGCCGGTCACGATCTACAAGTTCGCGATGAGTCCGTTCGCGGAATGGCAGTCGCTCGCCTGGGCGGGCGTGTTCCTGATTACGCTCGGGGTGCTCGGACTGAACGTCCTGGCGCGCTCGATCTTCTCGAAAAAGTAACGGCGGAGCGATCCGATGAATATGGCAGAAAGCCACCTGAATCCCGTCGAGCGCACCGCTGCGCCCGCCGGCACGCAAGACGCGGCGCACGGCCGTCCGCTCGCGCCGCTGAACGCGAAGATCGAGGTCAACAACCTCAATTTCTTCTACAACAAGTTCCACGCGCTGAAGAACATCAACCTGCGCATTCCCGAAGGGAAGGTGACGGCGTTCATCGGTCCGTCGGGCTGCGGCAAGTCGACGCTGCTGCGCACGTTCAACAAGATGTTCGCGCTCTATCCGGAGCAGCGCGCCGAAGGCGAAATCCTGATGGACGGCGAGAACCTGCTGACGACGAAGCGCGACATCTCGCTGCTGCGCGCGCGGATCGGCATGGTGTTCCAGAAGCCGACCCCGTTCCCGATGTCGATCTACGACAACATCGCGTTCGGCGTGAAGATGTTCGAAAAGCTCACGCGCTCGGAAATGGACGACCGTGTCGAGTGGGCGCTGACGAAGGCCGCGCTGTGGAACGAAGTGAAGGACAAGCTGGGCCAGAGCGGCTACGGGCTGTCGGGCGGCCAGCAGCAGCGTCTGTGCATCGCGCGCGGCATCGCGATCCGTCCGGAAGTGCTGCTGCTCGACGAACCGTGCTCGGCGCTCGACCCGATCTCGACGGGCCGCATCGAAGAGCTGATCGCGGAGCTGAAGAGCGACTACACGGTCGTGATCGTCACGCACAACATGCAGCAGGCCGCACGCTGCTCGGATTACACGGCCTACATGTACCTGGGCGAGCTGATCGAGTTCGGCGAAACCGAAAAGATCTTCATCAAGCCGGTGCGCAAGGAAACGGAAGACTACATCACCGGCCGCTTCGGCTGATGACGGAGAACAACAACCATGTCGGATAAACATCTGTCGAGCCAGTTCGACGCGGACCTGAATGCCGTGTCGTCGAAAGTGCTGGAAATGGGCGGACTCGTCGAATCGCAGATCGTCGGCGCGATGCGCGCGCTGAACGAGTTCGATCGCGATGCGGCCGAGAAGGTGATCGCGGCCGAGGAAACGCTGAACGCGATGGAAGTGGACATCGACCAGGAATGCGGCAACATCATCGCGCGGAGGCAGCCTGCCGCGCGCGACCTGCGTCTTTTGATGTCGATTTCGAAAACGATTACGAACCTCGAGCGCGCCGGCGACGAAGCCGAGAAGATCGCAAGCGTGTGCGCCGCCTGGTCGACGAGCCGGCCGCACGCGCGGTCAACATCGCCGAGATCAAGGTGTCGGGCGAGATGGCCGTGACGATCCTGCGCCGCGCGCTCGACGCGTTCGCGCGCCTCGATACGGTGGCCGCCGCGCAGATCGTCAAGGACGACAAGGAAATCGACATGGAATTCCGCGCGTTCGTGCGCAAGCTCGTGTCGTACATGCAGGAAGATCCGCGCACGATCTCGGTCGGCCTCGATTACCTGTTCATCGCGAAGGCGATCGAACGGATCGGCGACCACGCGAAGAACATCGCCGAATTCATCATCTACATCGTGAAGGGCACCGACGTGCGGCACCAGCCGCGCGACACGCTCGATCGCGAAGCCAACAGTTAATCGACTCCATAGGAAGAACAGAGGTGCCGATGCCCAGCAACATTCTCGTCGTTGAAGATGAGCCCGCGATTTCCGAACTGATCTCGGTGAATCTCCAGCACGCCGGTCACTGCCCGATCCGCGCGTACAACGCCGAACAGGCGCAGAACCTGATCAGCGACGTGCTGCCCGATCTCGTGCTGCTCGACTGGATGCTGCCGGGCAAGTCCGGCATCGCGTTCGCGCGCGACCTGCGCAACAACGAACGGACCAAGCACATCCCGATCATCATGCTCACCGCCCGCGGCGACGAGCAGGACAAGGTGCTCGGCCTCGAAATCGGCGCGGACGACTACGTGACGAAGCCGTTCTCGCCGAAGGAACTGATGGCGCGCATCAAGGCCGTGCTGCGCCGCCGCGCGCCGCAGCTGACCGAGGACGTCGTGTCGATCAACGGGCTGCGCCTCGACCCGGCCACGCATCGCGTCGCCGCGCACGGGGACGGCAGCGAGATCAAGCTCGATCTCGGCCCGACCGAGTTCCGCCTGCTGCATTTCTTCATGACGCATCCGGAGCGCGTGCACAGCCGCACGCAATTGCTCGACCAGGTGTGGGGCGACCACGTGTTCGTCGAGGAGCGCACCGTCGACGTCCACATCAAGCGATTGCGCGCGGCCTTGAAACCGGCCGGCTGCGATGCGATGATCGAAACCGTGCGCGGCAGCGGCTACCGCCTCGCGAAGCACGCGTAACGTATTCGGGCATGCCGTGTGCCGCGGCATGCCGTTCATTCTTTCGGACGCTGAATCATGAACATCATCTGGGCGCGCTTTCTGGTGTCGCTCGTGCTGCTCGTGCTGATCGGCGTATTGGTCGGCGTCTTCGCCGGCCCGACCGCGGGCCTCGTGTTCGTGGTCGTGATGCTGATCGCGCAGGGCTTTTTCAGCACCTTCCATACGCAGCGTCTGTGGCGTCTGCTCGATGCGCCGGTCTACGGTGAGGTGCCGAGCGCGCCGGGCATCTGGGGCGAGATCTACTATCGGCTGCACAAGCTCGCGAAGCAGTGGCATGCGCAGGTGCGGCAGGTCGAACAGCAGCATTCGCGCTTCATCCAGGCGATCCAGGCCTCGCCGAACGGCGTCGCGATGCTCGACGATCACGACCAGATCGAGTGGTGCAACGCGATCGCCGAAGTCCATTTCGGCCTCGACGCGAAGCGCGACCTGCGCCAGCACATCACGAACCTGGTGCGCCATCCCGATTTCGTCCGCTACCTGAATGCACAGCATTACGACGAGACGCTGTTGATGCGCGGCATGGGCGACGCGCGGCAGAACGTGCTGGCCGTGCAGGTGTTTCCGTACGGCGAGAACCGAAAGCTGCTGCTCACGCAGGACATCACCGAGCTCGAACGCACCGACGCGATGCGGCGCGACTTCGTCGCGAACGTGTCGCACGAGTTGAAGACGCCGCTCACCGTGCTGTCGGGCTTCCTCGAGACGATGCGCGAGCTGCCGCTGAACGAGGAGGACCGCGCGCGCTATCTCGACATGATGGAGCAGCAGGCGTCGCGGATGCGGCANATCGTGACCGACCTGCTGGTGCTCGCGAANCTGGAAGGCGAGAGCAAGCCGCCGGTCGATCACGCGATCGACATGCGNGCGGTGTTCGACCATCTGAAGGAAGATGCGCACACGCTGTCGAACGGGCATCACGACATCGCGTTCTCGATCGACGAGACGCTCGGCGTCACGGGCGCGCAGACGGAGTTGTTCAGCGCGTTCGCGAATCTCGTCACGAATGCGATCCGCTATACGCCGGACGGCGGCAAGATCGTCGTGTCGTGGCGGCGCGAGGGCGCGCAGGGCGTGTTCTCGGTCACGGACAGCGGCTTCGGGATTCCGGCCGCCGACCTGCCGCGGCTCACCGAGCGCTTCTACCGTGTCGATCGCAGCCGTTCGCGCGACACGGGCGGCACGGGCCTCGGGCTCGCGATCGTCAAGCACGTGCTGCAGCGGCACGACGCGCATCTGTACGTGCAGAGCGAGGAAGGGCGCGGCAGTACGTTCACCGCGCGGTTCCCGGGTTCGCGCATCATCGCGATCCGGCCGGCCGCTTACGAAGCATGATCGCGTAGCGGTCCGGCGTTAAGAAAAAGCAGCCCGCGGGCTTAATGCCGTTCAGTTAAGGTTCTTTTTAAGGACGCGGACGGCATAACGTTTCGGTACAGTCTTGACGGCCCGCTCGAATTTTCGAGCGGGCCGCTCTTCTTTGAGAAGCGCCACCAGACGTAGTCGTAGGCGTTGCAGCAGGGCTGGGAATTTGCCCTGTGCACGGGTGACAGCAGCCCAGTGCAATTCGTACTGGATGACGTGGAAGGCGCGAACGAAGCTGATCTCGGTCGGCTCGCACTTCACCGCAAGCGCGGCCTTGGCAATCTCCAATCGCACGAGGTTGTAGGCAATTAGCATGCCCCAGATTTCCTGATACACCCCCTCGACGCTGCGGCTACGCAGGCTCGGCGCCATACCCATCATCGTCTGTTTGAGTTCTCGATAGCTGGTTTCAATTTGCCAGCGATGCGCATAGCAAGCCACGATGTCGGCGCTCGTGTAGCGTTTGCGCTCCAACAGCGACGTCAACAGTACGCGCTTGCGTGCGCTTGGGTCGATGACGGTGATGGCTCGCGCTTGCCACACATCAGGCAGGCCCGGGCATTTCTTGCGGGCCTGGGGCGACACGCGCATGCTCACCACGGCATCCTCAGGCGTTCCCTCGATCACTTCCCATTTGGTGTTGGCCTTGGCCGGGATGAGGAAGTGACGGTTCGAACCCCCACCGCTTAAGCCACACAGGATTTCTGCAGATAGAAACCCCTTGTCGAACACCGTCAGAGAATCATCGGGGATGGTGTCGAGCAAATCTTTGGCGTACAGCATCTCGTTCGTGCCATACGGACCGAACTTCGCGCTGCGAATCAGATGTGTGGGTACGGCGGTCAGCGTCACGCCACGGACTTGCGGATAACTGGCGATGGTGTTGCCGGCATAAGCCTGGGCGCCGAAATGAGCCCGATGCTCGGGGGTATCGGCCGTCCTCAGCGTCGTGCCATCCATGGCAAACAAGCTCAACCCCTTGAACAGGTATTGTTTGCGGTCCTGTTCAGCCCACGCTTTGGCCGATACGTCGAACAGTGCCTTCAGTGGCGGTGCCCCCAGGCGTTGCCGGGCCTGGGCGACAGCGCTCTTGCTGACGAACGGCGCTTGCAGATCCGGTAGCGCAAGATCGAGATCGTCGACCACCTCGCTGATTGACTGATGCCGATACAACGCCAGTGCAATCACCAGCCAAACCACTTGCTCAGCGGGCAAGCGCCGTTGCCGGATGCTCGCCCGTCCCGTGTAAGCCACCGCCTGCTCAACCCACTCGTAGGGCAAGTGTTCGCCCAGGCGAGCCCAGTCGGGCGTTTCCTGTTCTTCAGAGAGAAAATAGAGCGCGTCATCAAGCATCGCGACGCAGGTTAACAGCCTCCCTCACCGTTTACAACACCCAAAACAAAAATGCCGTTCAGTGGCTTAACTGAACGGCATTAAGCCCGCGGGCTGCTTTTTTCATGGCGAGGCGGCGCGCGACCCGCATCGCGCCGGCGGCTCACGAGCAGAACTTCGCGAGCAATCCGAGCTGCGCGTTGCGGATCGTCTTGCCGGTGCGGCGGCGGCGATAGTGGCCGTCGCTGTGCATCTGCCATGCCGACTGGTTGTCGCCGAGGCACACCGACAGCCCTTCGGCGATCACGCGCCGCTTGAGCTTGCGCTCGCGGATCGGGAACGCGACTTCGACGCGGCGGAACAGGTTGCGGTCCATCCAGTCGGCGCTCGACAGATAGACGTCCTCGGCGCCGCCCGCGTGGAAATAGTAGATGCGGTGGTGTTCGAGGAAGCGGCCGACGATCGAGCGTACCGTGATGTTTTCCGACAGCCCCGGCACGCCGGGCTTCAGTGCGCAGACGCCGCGCACGATCAGGTCGACCTTGACGCCGGCCTGCGACGCTTCGTACAGCGCGGCGATCACCGACGGCTCCAGCAGCGCGTTCATTTTCGCGACGATGCGCGCGCGCTTGCCGGCCTGCGCATTGTCGATTTCCGCGCGGATCGAATCGATGATGCGCGGATGCAGCGTGAACGGCGACTGCCACAGCTCGTGCAGCGTCAGTTCGCCGCCGATCCCGGTCAGTTGCTGGAATACGTGATGAACGTCCTCGCAGATCTTCTGGTCGGCCGTCATCAGCCCGAAGTCGGTGTACAGGCGCGCGGTGCGCGGATGGTAGTTGCCGGTGCCGAGGTGCACGTAGCGGCGCAGCGACGCCTTGCCGGCCTGCACGACGCGCCGCACGATCAGCATCATCTTCGCATGGCACTTGTGGCCGACCACGCCGTACACGACATGCGCGCCGACGGCTTCGAGCTGCGACGCCCAGTTGATGTTGGTTTCCTCGTCGAAGCGCGCGAGCAGCTCGACGACGACGGTCACTTCCTTGCCGTTGCGCGCAGCTTCCATCAGCGCGTCCATCAGCGGCGAGTCGGTGCCGGTGCGGTAGATCGTCTGCTTGATCGCGACGACGCTCGGGTCTCTCGCGGCCTGCTGCAGCAGCTCGAGCACGGGCTGGAAGCTCTCGTACGGGTGGTGCAGCAGGATGTCGCCGGCGTCGATCGCGTCGAACATCGTCGGCGCGTTGGTGATGGCCGCGGGCGTCGATGCGGTGAACGGCGCGAACTTCAGGTCGGGGCGGTCGACGAGATCGGGAATCTGCATCAGGCGCACGAGGTTCACGGAACCCGCGACGCGATAGCAGTCCTTGTCGCCGAGTTCGCTTTCCTCCAGCAGGCGTCGCACGATGTGCAGCGGCGTGTCGGCCGACACTTCGAGGCGGACCGCGTTGCCGAGGTGGCGCGCGGGCAGTTCGCCCTGCAGCGCGACGCGCAGGTTCGTGATTTCGTCTTCGTCGACGAACAGCTCGCTGTTGCGCGTGATGCGGAACTGGTTGCAGCTCTTCACGACGAGTTGCGGAAAGAGTTCGCCGACGAAGCGCTGCATGAACGAGCTCAGCAGCACGAAGCCGTGCTCGAAACCCGACAGCGCATGCGGCATGCGCACGACGCGCGGCAGCGCGCGCGGCGCCTGCACGATGCCCATCACGGCCTGGCGGCCGAATGCGTCGCGGCCTTCGAGTTCGACGACGAAGTTCAGGCTCTTGTTCAGCACCCGCGGGAACGGGTGGGCCGGGTCGAGGCCGATCGGCGTCAGCACGGGCAGCAGTTCGTCGAGGAAGTAGCGTCGCGCCCATTCGAGCTGCTCGTCGTTCCACGTGTCGCTCGCGTGGAAGTAGATGCCTTCCTGTTCGAGCGCCGGCAGCACGGTTTCGTGCAGCATCGTGTACTGTCGATGAACGAGCCGCTGTGCACGTTCGACGACGAGATCGTAGGCGTGCTGTAACGACATGCCGTCGGGCGTCAGCGCGCCGGGGTTGTCGCGGATCTGTTCCTGCAGGCCGGCCATCCGGACTTCGAAGAATTCGTCGAGGTTGCTGCTGGTGATGCAGATGAAGCGCAGGCGCTCGAGCAACGGGACTTGCGGGTCGGCCGCCTGGGCCAGCACGCGCTCGTTGAAACCGAGGATGCCGAGTTCACGATTGAGAAGCGGGTAACGGACGGACATCGGCAGGGTAGAGGGTAATTCAGGCGATGATTCGAAAGGACGCTCGGAAACTCTCACGGTACGATGACGTGCTGATGACAATCATGGTTTTATATCGGGAAATTCTACGCCCGAACGCTTTCGTCGCATAAATGTTTCGGCTATATGGAATCGAGTAGTGTGCATGCCCGTGAAGCGTGGCAACGGCAGGCGTTCCACGCTTAAAATGTCGCCTTTGATTGATCGCCCTCGGTTGCCGGACCGGCTGCCGCGGAAGAACGCCCACGGAGCCCCCTTCTGATGGTTACAACTCCCCACTTGCTGGCTGCCGTGGATCTCGGCTCGAACAGCTTCCGGCTGATCGTCGGGCGCGTCGAGGAAACGCCGGCGGGCAGCCAGATCTATCCCGTCGACGCGCTGCGCGAGCCGGTTCGGCTGGCNGCGGGGCTGTCGAGCGACAAGATGCTCGATCGCGCGTCGCAGGAGCGTGGCTGGGAGGCGCTCAAGCGGTTCGGCGAGCGCCTGCGCGANTTCCATCCCGATCATGTGCGNGCGGTGGCGACCAACACGCTGCGCGTNGCGAAGAACGCCNCCGAATTCCTCGGCGAGGCCGAGGCGGCGCTCGGNTTCCCGATCGAAGTGATCGCGGGNCGCGAAGAGGCGCGCCTCATCTATGCGGGCGCCGCGCACTCGGTGCCGGCGAGCGCCGGCAAGCGGCTCGTCGTCGANATCGGCGGCGGCTCGACCGAATTCATCATCGGCTCGCACTACACGCCGATCGTGATGGANAGCCTCTATATCGGCTGCGTGAGCCATAGCCGNACCTTCTTCCCGGCCGGCAACGTCGACGAATACACGATGCGGCAGGCCGAGCTCGCGGCCAAGCGCGAGATCCAGATCATTTCGAGCGAGTACAAGAAGGCCGGCTGGGACCAGGCGATCGGCTCGTCCGGCACCGCGCGCGCGCTCGCGGAGCTCGTCGAGGCGAACGGCTTCAACGATCCGGGCATCACGCACGGCATTTCGCGCGGCGGCCTCGAGCGGCTCAAGCGTGCGCTGATCAAGTCGGAGAACGTCAACCGGCTGAAGCTGATCGCGCTGAAGCCCGACCGCGTGCCGGTGCTCGCGGGCGGCCTCGCGATCATGCTGGCGGTGTTCGAGGAACTGGGCGTCGACTACGTCGATACGACCGACGGCGCACTGCGTCTCGGCGTGCTGTACGACCTGCTCGGCCGGACGCAGCACGAGGACATGCGCGCGGTGACCGTCGAGGGTTTCACGCGCCGCTACGGCGTCGACCGTGCGCAGGCCGAGCGGATCGGTGCGCTCGCCGTGCGTTTCTACGACGAGCTCGAGGAAGACGACGAGGAGGCGCGCGAGGAAGGGCGGATGTTCCTCGGCTGGGCGGCCGCATTGCACGAGATCGGCCTGTCGATCTCGCACAGCGCGTATCACAAGCATTCGGCCTATATCGCGAGCAATGCGGACATGCCGGGTTTCTCGCGTACCGACCAGGCGCGGCTCGCGGCGCTCGTGCTGGGCCATGCGGGCAAGCTCGGCAAACTGTCGCAGGCGCGCGAGGTCGAGTGGCCGCTGCTGTTCTGCCTGCGGCTCGCTGCGCTGCTGTGCCGGCGCCGGACCGATGCGGGGCTGCCCGATATTTCCGTTTCGCAGATGAAGAAGGGCGGGTACGAGGTGCGTCTGCCGAGCGCCTGGGTCGAGCAGAACCCGTTGACCGACTACAGCCTCAGCCAGGAGGCGGCGGAGTGGGAGAAGGTTGGGATTCCGTATCGGGTGGTTTATACCGGCGCGTGACAGGGCGATAGCGGGCCGATGGCGGGCCCGGAAGGTGTGCCGGGCTGCGGGACGAATGTGCCGATGGCGGCGCCCGTCAGGCGCCACCCCGTACGATCGTCAGCGGCCGCGCCACGCGGGTGCTGACGGTCCGCTCAATCCGACGAGCAGACGATCGCGGTCAGGAACGGGAACGCCTGTTTGACGGTTGCGTCGCTGCCGGCCTTGCGCACGGCTTCCTCGACCGCGCTCTTCGTGCCGCGCACGACGACACCGTAAGCCCAGTCGCCGATCGGCGTGCCGTCGCCCGGACGGAAGATCGCGTCGTTCGCCTGGTAGCCGAGCACGACGTAGACGCCGAAGCCGTACGCCGTCAGCGGATGGTTCGTGCGGAACGCATTGACCGAATTCGATTCGACGTGCATCGGCTCCGACTGGATGTCGCCGGCCGCGAGCAGCGGGGCGACGAACTTGTGGCCGGTCGAATGGCAGTCGAGCGCATCGTCGAGCGCCTTGGCCGACGCGGTGCCGGCGGTGGCGAGTGCGAGCAGCGACGCGCAGAGGGCTGGCTTGAGAATGTTGTATTTCATGCGCGGTTGCAGGTTGTTCACACGTATTATCGCGTGTTCCAGCAAGTTCCGTGCGCGGGCTGGGCGGGGGCTGCGCGGGCGCGTGGACGCCGCGGTTGGTCAGTGCTTGGCCCGCACTGCGGCGAGCCCTGAAAACGGGGGCTACACATCTGCGATCGTTGATTTCGATACACAACCGAAGATAGTTGTTGCCACGGCGCCCCCATTCCTCAGGATCAAACGAGACTTGAGATCAGGTGGCAGCCACACGTAGCACGGTGGCCGTGCCGCGCAATCGGGATGCCGCCATCCGTCATCGATGAGTCGCCCTCTTCAATGATGTTGGGCGACACGTCAGGATGCTGCGGACATGACACGCGATCGCCCTTGCGGGCAACATCGCGGCCATTGAAGCGCATCGAAGTTGACCCTGTTTCTACCTTGCCGCCGTGATCAGTGTCGTCGCCTACCCGAATCAAATTGATCATCTTCGCTCCGGGCTATGGACATGCGTTAACTGTGCCGCACTCAATCCAGCGCTCTATAACCCTTCCGTCTTTCGTGGTATATCTGATCCTCCAGAACTTGAGGTCGTCAGAAATATTCAATAATTCAACCACATCGCCTTTTATTATGTAGGCTTTCGATTTATTTTTACTGACTGGTTCTGCGTATAGGTACGCTCGATTCGCGGTCACCAGCCGATTCTTGGCTGCTTTGCTGTCCTTGGTCAGGTAAACATCGAATGGGCCGTAAAAAAAATCGCCATCTGGATTTTTTGTGACCTTCCAGTGTAACTCTCCGTTATTTAGCGAAATATCCGAGACTCCATTTTTTGCGCCAAAGAACGAGAAGAAGTGGATCGTAGCGTGCAATCCGTCGGGCGATATCGTTCCATCCAAATTGTTGGTCCCTTCTGGATCACAATCAATTCTTCGTCCTTCCTCGGTGATAAAGCAATAACTCCCTGCAACTTGATTGCCTAAGGATTTGTGTAGTTTAATGACAAAAGTGGAATAAGGCTTCTTGCCTTCGTGTTGCGCAGACACATACCGCCATTCACCAAGAAGTGGGCTCGCCTCAGTTTGAGGCACTTGCGCAAACGCTGCCTCGAATCCAATAAGAAGGCACAGGCCAATAAAAATGCGCACCAATCTATTCATAACTTTACCTGAAGGCAATCGTCAACACGGCCAAGCCAGCCCTTCAAAAAAACGACTTGGCTAGCATCATTGTCGACCAACATTTTGTAATATTTTCGGCGAATTTCTGCGATATCCTGGAGCAACTGGTCCTGATCTTGAACCGCATTTATCGCTTTGATTGTATTGGGGCCAAGGCCACCATCTTCGCCTACACCGACTCCGTATTTAGAATTGAGCATTTTCTGAATTTGCTTCACGGCGCCGCCAGATGTAATCGTCCAATCGTATATCATGAGAGCAACGCGGTCGTCACGGAATTGGCAAAATCCTTTAGGTTCCCAGAATCTCTTCAAATAAATTACCTCGGCTTGACTCTCGGTAAGCGCTTTTAGATTTTCGACGGTTGGCTCAACCCCAAGGTCTTCCTTGGCATACTTCTGCCACGTCGGCCAAGCTATCCCTCTATTCGTGAGTCCGCCTTTATCGTTTTTGTTGTTCACAATTCCGCCCTCGTGATTCAGAATAACTTTAGATATCTTCTTGAAGCGAGCAGCGCAATCGCCACAACCCTCTTCGCTTTTTTGGGCGAAGTTTCCGATCAACCCGATCGGATGGAGATGCCACGGATTCGGTTCCTTCGGGAAACCCTTCACGCTGGTGATCTGCTCCCACCACTGTAACTTCCCGATTCGTTCGACTTCGCTCTTCCACAGCCACAGCAGCTTCTTCATCAGCGGCGACAGCGCTTCCCACTTACCCAGGCCGCCGCCCCATTCACTTTCGCAGCGCACGATGAGGTGGGAGAGGGCTTCCGCCATCCACCGCGTTTCCTGCGCGTGCTTCAGCTCCTGAGCCGTCACCTTCCCATCGTGGTTCGCGTCGATCGCCTTCTCGAGCTTCGTTATAAGCGGACTTCCGTTGACCGTGGCCGCGCTCGTCTCGAATTCGGTTTTGTCTTCGTCGGCCAGAAACAGTTCCGCGACGTGGATGTAGCGCTTGAGCATGTCGATCGGCATGATGCTACTGTTGTCGATCAGTTCGAAGCCCGGCCAGTCCCACGGCCCGCACATTCGCACGAGCGGATGGTCTCGCTCGCATACCCATCCATCGCGTGTTTTGCCGTCCTTGGCTCCGATCGTCACGTAATACCAGCGGCGCCCCTTGTCGTCTTTCGCGATGCTCCCCACACCGTTCTTCTCTAGATCGACGCTCCGGAACACGTCACGGAAATCCGCGCCTGGCCCCTTGGCGTTCGAGACACTCAACGGGAAATCCTTCCAGCCGGGCACGATTGCGGTGGTGGTTGTGTCGGCGAGGCTGCCGTCGACCCAGACAGGCGTACCGGCGTCGGTGAATGTCGGTTTCGCGTGGCGGCTGCCGCGTACGGGTGCGGCCGTTTTCGGTTGTACCTTGACCCACTTGCCCTTAGAGTCACCGGCGAGAGGTGCAAGCTTGACGCCGGGTTGCAGCTTCTGGTCCGGTTCCGGCAGATCGCTGACGAGCCGCGCGCCCGGCGAGATTTCCAGAAACGCTTTGGACGCCGGTAACTGCTTGGCCCGTTCACGACTTTTTTGGATGAACGCTTCGAGCTCGGGGCCGGTGAACACCTCCAAATGCAGCAGTGGCCGAGTCGGTTTCGCTGGCAACAACTTCGCATCCGGGTAGCGCAGATAGTGACCCAGCTGGCCGATCACGTCGCCAGCCTTGACCGCGTACGGTTGTTTGAGCACCACGACCGTGTCCAGCGGTTTCGGGTCCACTATAGGATCAAGCTCTCCTAGGAAGACATAACCGTACGGTGCGTGCGGTGATACAGGCTGACCGACGCTCGCTGCGGCCGTGGTACCGGTTTTGATCGTCTTGATCTTCGCCCAACCGGGCTTTGCCTTTGCCTGCTCGTCCGTATCCGAGACGATCAATTCCGCCCCCTTCGGCAAGATGCCGATGATTTTGCCGTTCGGCAGATCACAGATGCGAAGCCCCGTGATCGGGGCGGGAAGCGGTGCCGCGTCTTTCTCTGCTTGTTCCGATTCGGCTGGCGGTTCGAAATTGTTTCGGATGAGGTCGCCCAGCGGATCACTATCGGCGCTGTTTCGCTGCGGCGGCATGGGTGCCTTCGGCAATGGGACATTCTGCTTGCCCTTTGCTTTTTCGCCGACCCGGTAGTAACGGTCGCCTTCCCAATACGGCATCGGCGTCATGTTCAGCTTGGATAGGTCGACTTGGGCGACCTTTGCCTGTTCCGCTGCCGACTGGTAGCTATTCCAGTCCATCGTATGCATGTACAGGCTGAAGAGTGTGAGCGTCTCATCCGGCGCCGGTTTGTTCTGTGCCGGCGTCGAATTGGACGCTGGTACGGGCTCCCCATTAGAATTTTTCGCGGGGGCCGGTTTCGGCGGCGGAGGCGGTGGTAATTGCAATCGATGGCGAATCAGTACGAAGCCCGTCGAATACAGCGCGTGTCGGCCGTCCTGGTAATCCTGTTCCGGATATTTGCTGTCGAGCCTGTACGCGACGACTTCACCGTCGGCAATCGCGCGAATGCCGTCGCCTTGCTTCAGTTGAGCGCTCGTGTTTTGGTCGAAGTGGACTCCGCCGTGCCACATACCGTTCGCGCCGAGTGGATAGAATCCATCCTCAGCGACCGCAAGAGCCTTCATGTAGGTCATCGGATCGGATGCGTCGTCCTTGCCAGCGGGAGTGAATGGGAAGGCCCAGTTCAGTGGCGTGTAAGGTGGCGTCGCGGGTGTGCTCGGCGCAGCTGCGGGATTGGCCGGCGCGGCTGGCTTCTGGGAAGGAGGTTTTTTGCTCATGTTTCTCGGAATCTCTCGTTTCTCTTTTTTGTCGCTACGGGTGCCGGGCCGAGTGTCAGCCGGAGAAGAGCGAACCTCGTCCGCCGTCAGTTGACACCGGCGTTGCCTGCAACGGATCGCGAATCGTCCCGCTCGCGCCGCTCGACTTGTCCCAGTTCCCGCATTTTTCCAGAATCTGTCCGGTCGTCACGTTCTCGATCAAACCGCCTTTGATGCTGATGTATGAGCCGCCCGCGCCGATCCACACTTCCTTCGCGGCCGTCAGAATCAGCCGTCCGTCTGCGCTTTCGATCTTCACGTCCTGCAGCCCCACCAGCGAGGCCGAGCCGCTTTGCGCCTGAATGTCTACTGATCCCTTTGCCGCGAAAATCTTGATGCCGAGGTTTTGCGCGAACAGGCTGATCTTGTCGAGCACACTGACCAGTAACGCTTTACCGGCGGCCAAGTTGACGTTCTTGCCTGCAACGACGTTCGCGTGCTGGTTCGCCGTGACATGCACCGATTGCTGCGTCGACGCGGCGATGCCTTCAGGACTCGACAGCAGCATCACCGGCTTCGCAAAACCGTTCGCATTGCCCGTGCCGCCTCCCGCTGTACGGCCGCCGCTGGCAGAACCAGCAACCGTGCGTTGCGTTGCGTCGGTGAACGACTTCAGTGCGGCCTGACCGTCCTGCAGGCTTTCGGCGCGGTTCATTTCACTGGCCTTCGACACGGTCTCGAGCACGGCTTCCGCTCCGGCAAGCGGATCGGTGGCGGCCGTTACGTTCAGCGGCTGGGCGGTGGCTGGCTGCGTCGATACATAGAGCCCCTGCTCGGCGCGTACCGCGCCGTACGCGCCGGACTTCAGGTCGAATCCGTTGCCGAGGAACGAGCCGCGCGTGTTATCGGATTGTTCGATCAGGTAGCCCAAATGCAGGTGAGAACTGTAGCTCGACGAGTAAAGGTGGACCCGGTTCTGGCCGGTAGCGTCGTCCATGACGAGCTGGTTGAAGCCATCACCGCCGTATTCGCGAGAACGGAAGCCGGACAGCAGACCGTGCGTGTGCCACACCGGCATCGTTGCGCCACCGTGCAGTCGCGAGATGATTACCGGCCGGTCGCAGTCGCCATTCACGAATCCGAGGAGCACCTGATCATCTTTGCGTAACGGGAAGTAGCCGCCGCGCTTCGAGCCTGCGTCCGGCATCGCTGCGCGAATCCATGACGTGGACTTCGTATTGCGATCCTTTCGACTGTTCGACGTCCGGACCCGCACACGATTGCCGTCGTCCGTGACGATTTCCTCGTCGCTGTCTGTCACGACGATCGCCGTCTGCAAGTGCATCTCGGGCTTCTCGTGCGCGAACGGGCTGCGAAACGGCGTCTTGCGTCGCTGCGCTTCGATCTCGACGTGAAAAAAACCGATACCGCCATCGCGGTGGCTCACGATCGTACCGGTTCCGGCCGCCTTGACCTGTTCGATCTCGCTACGCAGACTACGCGGGAATCGCGTGAGCGCGTCAATGCCGGGCAGGTTATTTTGGATCAACCAGTCGCTCGCGATGATCGACAGTTCGCGTTCCTCCTCAGGCAACGTATCGAAGAGGGGATGTCCCGACACCTTGAACCAGTAGCCGGGCAATGCATAGCGGGGACTGCCGATCGCGAAATAGCGTTTTGCTCGCGAAGCCCATTCCTCGGTGCGGATGCGAGCTTGCTGTTGCCCGGCATCGGATTCAGCCCAACTCTGCGAGCCCGTATAGAGATAGTCTTCGCCTTGACCGGGCAACTCATCCAGGTCCGCAGCCGGCGTGCTGACCTGTTTGTCGAGGTCAGGTCGCTTGTAGTCGGCGGTGCCGAGCGTCAGCGTCGCACTTTGGGCGTCCTGCTGTTCACTCAACTGGGTAAGTCCGTCGAAATCCTCGTCGGTACCCGCGTGGCTGAACTTCATCTCCGAGTTGGGTAGCGACGGCCCAAAATAGAGGTCGTCCATCATGACGACCTTGTGCGACTTGCCGTCCTTCGCGAAATCGAAGCGCGGGAACACGCCGACTTCCTCCAGACTCCGGTGCACGAAATTCCAGTCGCTTTCCCACTGCACGCGGTGCGAATACGAGCGCATCGTCGCGCGCAGTTCTTGTCCATAGTTGCCGGAAGCCTGCGGATGCTTGTCGAATACGTCGGTGAGAATCTGCCAACCGCTGGCTTCCTGCCAGTCGCGCCGATCGCTGCTGAGCTTGAGGAAGCTTAACCACGAAGCGAAGCGCAGCTGAAAATACGACACAGCGCCATCGTTTCCTAGACGGCGAGCCTGCTGCACATAGCCGTGTATTGGCAAATAGCCACCGTCCGTCTGGCGAATCCAGAGCGTGACGGGTTGCAGCATCAGCGCATTGAGGTTGATCTTGTCGCCGACGACTGACGACGCGTCGACGGTTACCTCGAAATTGCGCCCGAGCCGCGCGTTGATCTTGACGTACAGCGGCGTGAGCCAGTCGTCGCCAAGCGGCGTGTCAAGTTTCACAATGCGGTCGAACTGCGCGTAGCCGCCGCGCAGCACCTTCAGAAAGACTTCCCCGCTCATGCGGTCACCCCATTTCGTGCAGGACGCATCCGACCGTAAACGCCGGGACTGCGTATATGTGCGTTATAACTTAAAAATTACAAATATTAGACAAATATATTAAATTAAGCCTTCAGGTGAGCGCCGTAACCAACCAAAAGAGGGGCTTAGCTCGATAGCCTGAAAGATCATACCAAAGTCAGTTCGGCGCAATAAAGGCGCAGTAACGATTTTTGAAGGTTTGCTCTCCGCAGAACGGGCACGCAACCCGAGAAAAAGAAGTCGCGGTCCGACGTTAAGAAGCTTGCAAACACTTTCGGTTGGCCGGTTTTCGATGAAGCTGCGCACCACTCGGATTCATACCCTGCCGGATCGCGGCAGGGGTGGCCAATCTTGTTGACTGACCATGCGCGCGATTACGTGAAGGATGAGTTTGCCAATGTTGGTAATAAGTTCTTGGAGGCAATTGGAGAAAAATGAGGAAAACGACTGTCTCGTTGGCGCTTCAGATCGCGTAGTTACTAGAAGAGTATTCAGACGGTGAATTGTGGGAGGCGGTCGAACTGCTGCGTGAGCGTGGCTATGGGACGTCGCTTCTAGATTTTCTTTCTAGTAAGCGTGAGCCTCCGCATCGAACAACTTCATCGTCTGCTGCTTCTCGATCAACGAAAGCCAAGCCGATGGAGGAAATTACATCCCGTGCGGTCTTGGCCTTGAAGGGCAAAGATGCGGAGAAGTTTCATGTCCTTTCAGAATTCGATGCGCTAATTCGACGAGGACAATTGCTGCCGACCAACGATGATCTTCGCCGGTTTGGCGAGCGTTTGACCAAAGATTTCGAGCCCAAGAAAGCACGGAGGGAGACACTCAGTTCTTTGATGTCCGTTTTAGCTGGACGCTCTGTAAAAGACATCGAGGAGTTGATCGAATTCTCTGCCTCATTTGGAGTTGCAGGTAACACGGACGAGTATCAACGTCTGGCGCACTATTTGATCAAAGGTAAGGAAGGGGCATGATGCGCTTTCGGCTAATCGACGGTCCCGTGCTCTCACACCGATTGGCGGCAAGAAAGGTTGACGCGAGGATGACGTACGTAAGCGAATGATGAATCACGGCGACCTTCCTAAGTCGATGCTCTGCGGGAAGGACGCAGATTGCCATGACATATAACAAAATGGGCTCTGAGTCTTGACTCAGAGCCCGCGCAATTTTGGTGGGGGCGGGAGTTGAATCCGCACGCTTTTCGGCGCCGACTCGGTTTCACTACCCCATATAAGCCACATGTTATTACATTGCAATGCAATTGGTCCGGCCCTGTTTCGCCGTGCGGTGTGGGATGCGAGGGGGTACGGACCAAGAGGGGGCAGAAGTGAGCGATGGTTCCGTCGGGGTCCGATTGGTGTCGGCGATGTTTGGTGCCGTGCCAGCCGTTTTCCGGTAACACGACGGTAACGGCCAGCGGAAAAGAAAAAGGGGTTACGGTGTTCAACCGTAACCCCTTGATTCCTTTGGTCGGAGCGATAGGATTCGAACCTACGACCCTCTGATCCCAAATCAGATGCGCTACCAGGCTGCGCTACGCTCCGACGAGCCAAAGATAATAACGTCGAATG
>Ga0058691_1000802_pt1 | contig 19250 bp, 16 predicted proteins | sample AgamicAtPrz_FD_55051 | JGI IMG/M metagenome (GOLD analysis project Ga0058691, IMG submission 55051) | Agave microbial communities from Guanajuato, Mexico - At.P.rz | ecosystem: Host-associated > Plants > Phyllosphere > Phylloplane/Leaf | place: Guanajuato, Mexico | collected 2012-05-28
GGGCAGGCGGTGACGCTCGGGTTGAACGCGCGCAGGCCCAGCGACTGCAGGATCTCCAGCGCGACGACCACTTCCTGCGTGCGCGACTCGCCGGGCTGCGGCGTCAGCGAGACGCGGATGGTGTCGCCGATGCCTTCCTGCAGCAGCACCGACAGCGCCGCGGCGGAGGCCACCGTGCCCTTGGTGCCCATGCCGGCTTCGGTCAGGCCCAGGTGCAGCGCGTAGTCGCAGCGCTTGCTCAGCGCGCGGTAGACCGAGATCAGATCCTGCACCCCGCTGACCTTGCAGCTGATGATGATGTTGTCGGGGTTCATGCCCAGCTCGCGGGCATAGGACGCCGACGACAGCGCCGACTGGATCAGCGCCTGGTACATGACCTGCTTGCCGTCCCAGGGCTGCGCGCGCCTGGCGTTGTCGTCCATCATCTGGGCGAGCAGTTCCTGGTCCAGGCTGCCCCAGTTGACGCCAATGCGCACGACCTTGTCGTACTGCATGGCGGCCTCGATCATCTGCGCGAACTGGCGGTCCTTCTTGTCGCCCTTGCCGACGTTGCCCGGATTGATCCGGTACTTGGACAGCGCCTGCGCCATGGCCGGATGCTCGGTCAAGAGGCGGTGGCCGTTGTAGTGGAAGTCGCCCACCAGCGGCACGTCGATGCCCATGCGGTCGAGCTGCTCGCGGATGTGCGGCACGGCGTCGGCGGCCTCGGGCGTGTTGACGGTGATGCGGACCAGCTCCGAGCCCGCCTGCGCCAGTTCCTTGACCTGGATGGCGGTCTCGATGACGTCGACCGTGTCGGTGTTGGTCATCGACTGGACGCGCACCGGCGCGTCGCCACCGATGGTGACGATGCGGCTGCCCCAGCGCACCTGGGCCTGGCGCGAGCGGCGCGCGGCGGGCGCGGCGGCGGCGATCAGGTCCGACAGGTCGGCGGCGGCGAAATCGGGAGTGTCTGGCTTGTCCATCATGCGGCGCTCTTGCGAAAGGGGTACGGCTGGCGGGGCGCCCGTCGGTCCGGGTTCAGTTCAGTTCAAGCCGGGCGACGTTGTCGCGCGCCCGGGCGGCGAGGTCCACCGGCTGGCCGCGGAACACCAGTTCCGTGCCGGACACGTTGCCCACGCGCAATCTCAGCGGCGCGACGCCGTGGACGTCGACCAGATCGCCAGGACGCAGCAGCCGGGACAGCAGCACCTGGCCCTTGGCGTCGACGACCTCGACCCAGGACTCGGCGCTGGCGCGGACCTTCAGCGGGGAGGTGCCGGGCGCGGGCGTGCCGGCCTGGATCGGCTGGCCGGCCCCTGCGGCGGCTGAAGCGGCGGTGGAGGCGACCGGCGGCGTCGTGACGGCGGCCTGCGTCGTCGCGGGCGCCGGGGACGGCGCGGTGATCGGCGTCGCGGCGCCGGAGGTCTGCGGCGGCAGCGTCGACACGCTGGCGGTGGACTGCGGCGCGGCCTCGGAGGCGCTCACCACCGGGGCTTCGATGTTGGTCGGGGGGCTGTCGGTCGCGACCGGCGCGGTGCCGATGGCGCTGCCCGGGCCGGGAGTCGCGGTGGTGGTCGAGGACTCGGGCGCCGACCGGAACCGCGCCGTCACCTGCTCGATCCAGCTCGAGGGGCTCGCGTACACGGCCACCGCGGCGACCAGCAGCACACCCACGCCGAGCACCGCCGGGCGCTTCAGCAGCTCGGCCGAGAGCATCGGCTCCTGGCTCACCGAGCGCTCGCGGAACGGCTGGTTCAGGCCCGGCGTGACGCGGTCCAGCGAGGCCTCGGCGCCGCTGCTGGGCAGCATCGCCAGCACCGGCGCCGCCTCGATCTTCAGCACGCGGCACATCGAGCGCGCCAGCGCCCGGGCGAAGGTCGCGTCGGGCAGCTCGTGGTAGCGGTCGGCCTCGAGGGCCTCCAGCTTGGATTGCGGCACCTTCAGCGTCGCGGCCAGGGCGGCGATGTGCAGGCCCCGCGCCTCTCGCGCGCGCCGCAGCGCGGCGCCCGCGGAACTGGGGCCGAAGGTGGATGGCGCAGCGGATGCGGCTGCGGGCGTCGCCTCGTCGGCGGCCGTCGGAGTCATGCGATGTCCCTCATTCATCGAATCGACCGTTGTTCAATGCCTGCGTCTCGGCCGCCTGCGGATACTTGCGCCGCAGTTGCTGACCGAGGTCTTCCATGTTGGCCGCGTTGCCCAGGCGGCGCTCGATGCGCAGTTCCAGCCAGAGGCTGGCCGCGTTCGCCTGTTCCACATTGCTGTTGACGCGGCGGGCGTAGAAGCGCGCCCGTTCGTATTCGCCCTGGCGGTACAGCACCTCGCCCAGGTTCAGCGCGATGGTCGGATTGCCGGGCTCGGCCTCGAACGCCTTGGACAGGTGGGCCTGCGCCGGCACCAGCCGGCCCTCGCGGGCCTCGCAGGCGCCCCAGGCCAGCAGCGTGCGCGCGGGCGTGCGATAGGCCGGCAGCGCCACGGCGGCCTCGAACTGCTGGTAGGCCTCGGCATAACGCTGGCGCTGGCACAGGAACCAGCCGTAGTTGTGCAGCGTGTCGCCGTTGTTGCGGTCGCGGGCCAACAGCTGCTTGAAGCCGTCCTCGGCCATCGCGTACTCGCCCATCGCGGCGTAGATCAGGCTGCGCAGGCTGATCGCCTCGGGCAGGTCGGGCTTGGCGGCCATCGCCAGCTTGACCTCGTCCAGCGCGGTCTCGTACTGGCCGCGCGCGAAGTAGCCGCTGGCCAGCTCCAGCCGCACCTGGGCCCGGCGGTCGTTGTCCGTCTTGTCGCTCTCGGTCCGCGGTTGCTGCTGCTGCGGCGAGGTCGTCGCGCACCCGGCCAGGGCCGCGGCGATCAGCAACACGACGGACAGGGTCCGGGCGGAACGACGCGGAAAGACGGAGCCGGGCGACGGAACGGTCATGGACGTGGGCCTGTGGGAGTGACGGGAGTGACGGGGGAAGAAGTCGCCGCCGGCGCCGGGGCCGCCGTGCCGGCCGATGCCGCGTCCCGCTGTACCACCACGGGCGCGCGCACCATGCGCAGATGGACACGGGTCCGGTCCTGCACCTCGCCGGCCAACTGGCCGCAGGCGGCATCGATGTCGTCGCCGCGCGTCTTGCGGACGGTGGTCACGATGCCGGCCTGGATGAGCAGGTCGGCGAAGGCCTTGACGCGCTCGTTCGAGCTGCGCTTCAGGCCCGACGCGGGGAAGGGATTGAACGGGATCAGGTTCAGCTTGCAGGGCACCTTGCCCTTGAGCAGCGCGATCAGCTCGCGGGCCTGCTCCGGCGCGTCGTTCACCTCGTGGAGCATGCAGTACTCGAAGGTGATGAAGTCGCGCGGCGCCTTGTCAAGATAGGCGTTGCAGCTCGCCAGCAGTTCCGCGATCGGGTACTTGCGGTTGAGCGGCACCAACTGGTCGCGCAGCGGGTCGTTGGGCGCGTGCAGCGACACGGCCAGCGCCACCGGCGCGTCCTCGCGCAGGCGGTCGATCATCGGCACCACGCCCGAGGTCGACACCGTCACCCGGCGGCGCGACAGGCCGTAGCCATGGTCGTCGAGCATCATCCGCAGCGCCGGGACCAGCGCGGCGTAGTTCTGCAGCGGCTCGCCCATGCCCATCATCACGACGTTGGAGATGATGCGTTCGTCCTTGCCCAGGCGCTGGCGCAGCGTGTGCTCGGCATGCCAGAGCTGGGCGATGATTTCCCAGGTCTCCAGGTTGCGGCTGAAGCCCTGGTGGCCGGTCGAGCAGAAGCGGCAGCCCACGGCGCAGCCGGCCTGGCTGGAGATGCACAGCGTGGCCCGGTCGTCCTCGGGGATGTAGACCGCCTCGACGGCGTTGCCCTGGCCGACGTCGAACAACCACTTGATGGTGCCGTCGGCAGAGACGTGTTCGGAGATCACCGGCAGCGCGGTGATGTGGGCGCGCCCGGCCAGCTTGTCGCGCAGCGACTTGGCCAGGTCGGACATCTGGGCGAAGTCCGATGCGCCCTTCTGATGGATCCAGCGGAACAGCTGGGTCGCGCGAAAGCGCTTCTCCCCCAGCTGCTCGCAGTACGCGGCCAGGCCTTGCAGATCGAATCCGAGCAGGTTGACCGCGTCCATCATGCGTTCCTCTTTCTCAAGGGCCTCGTGGCCCGGAGGTCAGAGGCTTGGCCCGGTTCAGCGGGCGTTGATTTCCAGGCCGGAGAAGAAGAAGGCGACTTCCACGGCGGCGGTTTCGGGGGCGTCGGAGCCGTGCACCGCGTTGGCGTCGATGCTGTCGGCGAAGTCGGCGCGGATGGTGCCCTTCTCGGCCTTCTTCGGGTCNGTGGCGCCCATCAGGTCGCGATTCTTCAGGATNGCGCCTTCGCCTTCCAGCACCTGGATCTGGACCGGGCCGGAGATCATGAAGTTCACCAGGTCGTTGAAGAACGGGCGGGCCTTGTGCACGGCGTAGAACGCTTCGGCTTCGGCGCGCGACAGCTGCTTCTGCTTCGAGGCGATGATCTTCAGGCCGGCGCCTTCAAAGCGGGAGTAGATCTGGCCGATGACGTTCTTGGCCACGGCATCGGGCTTGATGATGGAGAGGGTGCGTTCGATGGCCATGTCTTTTCCTTGAAAATCTTGGGCTTGGCAAAACCCGGCATTGTAATGCTTGAAGTCAAGCCCCCAGGTGACAACCCGTCATCGGACGGGGTCGCCGGGGGCGACGAGCAGGCTGGACCGCTCAGCGGCGACCGCGGCCGCCACCGCCACCGCCACCGCCGCCGCCTCCACCGCCGCCACCGCGGCGACCACCGCGATTGCCGCCCCGGTTGATGAAGGCGTCGGCGCCGATGTAGCCCATCGAGGTCTTCATCGGATCCGGAATGCGCTCGCCGCCCGGGCCGCGCTGGTTGCCGCCGCGGCCATGGTCGCCCGCATCGCTGCCGCCCTTGCCGAAACCTTGCGGAATGCGCTTGCTGCCGGTGGCGAAGCGACGGTCGAAGGTCTGCTCCAGCGGATTGATGTGCTTCGGGATGAAGTCGTCATCGTCCTCGTTGCGGGGGCGGCGATCGCGTTCGCGCTCCTGCTGCTGTTGCTGCGGGCGCTGCGGCTGGTGGGCGCGCTGTTCGCCGCGCTGCTCCTGGCGCGAAGGCTCCGGACGGCTCGGGCGCGGACCGCCGCTGTTGCCGCTGCGGCGCTTGTCGCGACGCTCGGCGCGGTCGTTGTTGCGCGGCGGGCGCGGCTCGTTGCCGGCCAGCTGGCGGATGACGCGGACATCGGCGTCGCCCAGTTCGATGTAGACGCCGCGGCGCAGGCCGCGCGGCAGCACGACGGTGCCGTAGCGGATGCGGATCAGGCGGCTGACGGCCAGGCCGACGCTCTCGAACAGCTTGCGGACCTCGCGGTTGCGGCCTTCGGTGATGACGACGCGATACCAGCGGTTCACGCCTTCGCCGCCGCCGTCCTCGATGCTCTTGAAGCTGGCCTGCTGGCCGTCGACGTCGACGCCGGTCAGCAGCTTGTCCTTCTGCTCCTTGCTCAGCGAGCCCAGCACGCGCACCGCGTACTCGCGCTCGACGCCGAAGCGCGGGTGCATCAGTTGGTTGGCCAGTTCGCCGGAGTTGGTGAACAGCAGCAGGCCTTCGGTGTTCAGGTCCAGGCGGCCGACCGACTGCCACTTGCCCTGCGGCAGGCGCGGCAGGTTGCGGAAGACGGTGGGACGGCCCTCGGGGTCGTTGAAGGTGACGACCTCGCCGACCGGCTTGTGATACGCCAGGATGCGCGGCGCCACCGGAGCGATGCGGACCTTGATCGGCTTGCCGGCCACCGCCACGCGGTCGCCGTAGGAGATGCGCTGGCCGACATGGGCGACCTCGCCATTCACCGTGATCTGCCCCTTGGCGATCATGTCCTCGATGTCGCGGCGGGAGCCGACGCCTGCCTGCGCCAGCACCTTCTGCAGCTTGGGCGCATCGGCATCGGGCGCGAGCACGCGCTTGCCGGGCTGGCCGTCGGCGCCGGCCTCGCCCTCGTCGGCGGAGGCCTCGACTTCCGCCGCGCCCGTCGCCGCCACGTCGCCGTCGCCTTCGACATCCGCGTCGAAGGCACCGGACACCAGCGCGTCGAAGCGCGCCTGGGCCTCGGCCTGCAGCTGGGCGTCGTCGACCGGATCGGCGGCGCCTTCAGCGCCCTCGCCTTGCGGCGCGCGCGCGGGGCGCTGGCTGGACTCCTGGGTCTGCGCCTGCTGACCCTCGCGGGGCTCGCGATCACGATCGCGACCGCGACGGCGGCGGTTGCGGCCACGCCCTTCACGATCGCCACCCGCGTCGCCATCGGCGGCATCACCGCCCACGGGGCCGGCGCCGCGCGTCTCGGGCGACACCAGCTCACCGACCGCTTCCGCGACCGGCGACACCGGTGCCGGCGACACCTCGACGGTCGCGACCGGCAGCTGACGGATCGGCTCGACCATCACAGCGGCGGACGCCTCGGCGCCGGCGGCGGGAGCGGCCTCGGCAGCCTCAGCGGCCTTCTTCGTCGTGCGGCGCTTGGGCTTGGGCGCCTCGGCGTCAGCGGCGGGCGCTTCGGCGGCCTCTGCCGCAGCGACCGCGGGGGCCGTCTCAGCCGGCGCGTCGACGGCCGCGGCCGTCTTTCGGCGCGCACGCGGCTTCGGGGTCTCCTCGGCCACGGGCGCGGCGCCGGGCTCGGCAGCCTCCGTCGGGGCCGCGGCCGCCTTGCGGGTGCGCTTGGGCTTCGCGGGCGCCTCGGACGGCGTGTCCGCGGCAGCGGTCAGCGTGTCGGGCTTGGAATCGTCGATTTCGTTGGAATTCATGTGTCGGCTTGCACCTTGTCAGCGGTGGACACGGCCCCTTCCCGGGGCGTTCAAGTGGGCTCGGGGTTGACCGCCCCGGCCGGTGGTTTTTCACCCGGCTCGCGCGAGGCGGCCGGCTTGGATTCGTCTTCAATGGCGGCCTGCGCCGCCGCTTCCGGCACTTCGGATGCCTGATCGTCGGCTTCGGTTTCGGCTTCGGCCTCCGCGGCGATCGTCGGTTCGGTCGCTGTTGGCTCGGTCGCCGTCGATTCAGTCGCCGCCGATCCTGCGGCTTTCGGTTCCTCGGCCGCTGATTCAGCGGCCATTGGCTCCTCGGCCGTCGATTCAACGCCCGCCGGTTCCGCCGCCATCAGGGCCACCGGGGTGGCGCCGTCCGGCTCGACTTCAACGACCGCGTCGCCGGGCGGCTCCTCGAGCAGCGAGCCCTGCAGCGCCCCGGCGATCGGCGTCGGGTCGCCGCCCTGGATCAGCGCCGGCAGCTGCTCCAGCGAGTGCAGCCCCAGGTCGTCGAGGAACTGCTTCGTCGTCGCGAACAGCGCCGGACGGCCCGGCGCCTCGCGATGCCCGATGACCTCGATCCAGTTGCGGTCCTCGAGCTGCTTGATGATCGGCGCCGCCACCATCACGCCGCGGATGTCCTCGATGTCGCCGCGGGTCACCGGTTGACGGTAGGCGATGATCGCCAGCGTCTCCAGCACCGCCCGCGAATACTTCGGCGGCTTCTCCGGATTCANCCGGTCCAGATGCTCGCGCATCTCGGGCCGGCTCTGGAAGCGCCAGCCGGAGGACAGCGCGACCAGCTCGACGCCCCGCCCTTCCCACTCGCGCAGCAACTCGTCGAGCAGCGACCGCACGCTGTCCGCATTGAGCTCGTCCACGAACAGCGAACGCATCTCGCGCAGCGTCAGCGGCGCCTGCGCGCACAGCAGCGCCGTCTCCAGGACCCGTTTGGCCTCCTGCGTGTCCATGGGCTCAGCTCATGACGCCGGCCTCGGGACCGGTCAAATCGGTGTGTTTCGCCATCTTGGGCGCCAGCGGCGGCAACGGGCCGCGCTGGACGGGTTCGATCTGCTTGCTTGGGAGCTCTTCGCTCCATCGGCCGCCGTTCAGTGGACGGTCCCGGCCGGTGGGACGGACGCCGCGTCGGTCCGCGGCCTGCGCTGCGGACGGGGTCGACTGCCGCCCCGCCGCCGTCTTGCGCACGTTCTCGCGCAAGAATTGGTCGGCATTGTAGCGCGGGCGCGCGGACTCCTCTCAGAACGTCGGATCGGGCAAACCCGCGACGCGCCAGCCCGACGCCAACTCGGGCGGCAACGGGGCCTCGAAGCGCATCGGCGCGCCGGTGACCGGATGCTCGAAACCGAGCCGCGCCGCATGCAGCGCCTGCCGCGGCACGCCCAGCGCCTCGGCGCCGCCGTACAGCGCGTCGGACACCAGCGGATGGCCGCGATGCGAGGCGTGCACGCGGATCTGGTGCGTGCGGCCGGAGTGCAGCACGCAATGCAGCGCGGAGACGGTCCGTTCCAGGCCGCGGGCGTCCTGCCACTGCCCCTCGGCCAGCTTGAAGAAGTCGGTGCGCGCCGGCTTGCCGCCGCCAACCACCGCCATGCGGGTGCGCGACTGGGGATCGCGCCCGATCGGCGCCTCGACGATCCATTCGTCCGGCGTGCGGCCGTGGACCAGGGCGAGGTACTCGCGATGAACCTCGCGCGCCGCGATCATCCGCACCAGCGCGGTCACCGCCGGCAGCGTCTTGCCGACGACCATCAGCCCGGAGGTGTCCTTGTCCAGGCGGTGCACGATGCCCGCGCGCGGCAGCGTCGCGGCCTTGGCGTGATGCGCCAGCAGGCCGTTCATCAGCGTCCCGGACCAGTTGCCCGCCGCCGGATGNACGACCAGGCCGGCGGGCTTGTTCACCGCGAGCAGGTGNTCATCCTCGAAGACGATGTCCAGNTCCAGCGGCTCGGCGCGGAAGGCGAGCGCCTCCTCGGTNGGNACCAGGTCGACGGCCAGGCGCTGGCCCAGCCTGGGCTTGCGCGACGCCTGGGTGACGAGCTGCCCGTCCAGCGTGACGCAGCCGCGCTCGATCAGGCCCTGCAGGTGGCTGCGCGAGAACTCCGGCGCCAGNTGCACCAGCCACTTGTCCAGGCGCAGCGCGAGCTGGTCGCGACCGGCCTCGGCCTCGCGGCGTTCGGGCGCGTCGAGGCCGACGTCCTGGGCGTCGTCGAGGCCCTCGCTGCCCGAGGGCTCGCCCGAGTCATCGCGCGGGTAAAGCCTGCCCTCGGGCGCCGGGTCGTGGCCGACCTGAACCATATAATCGCCGCTCCAATTTCAGATGAGGGCCGCCGTCGCGCGCGCCCTGTGGACCATGATCGAGACTTGGGTGTTGCGCCGCCGGACCGCGGAATCTGTCGAGCTGTCCGGGACCTGGCGCGCCGCGTGGCGCTGCGCCGCGATGACCGCCGCGACTGCCGCCGTGCTGGGACTGGCGGCCTGTTCGTCGGCCCCCAAGGAGGACCCGAATTCCCAGGCCAACCTGGAGAAATTGTACGCAGAGGCCAAGGAGGACATGCTCTCCGGCTCGTACGACCGGGCGATCAAGACGCTGGAACGCATCGAAGGCCGCGCCGCCGGCACGACGCTGGGCCAGCAGGCGCAGCTGGACCTGGCCTGGGCCAACTACAAGAGCGGCGAACGCGTGCAGGCCGTGACGGTGCTGGACCGCTTCATCAAGCTCAACCCGTCCAGCCCGGCGCTGGACTACGCGCTGTACATGAAGGGCCTGGTCAACTTCAACGACGACCTGGGGCTGTTCGGCCGCATCGCGCGCCAGGACATCTCGGAACGCGACCAGCAGGCGGCGCGCGACTCCATGCAGGCGTTCAAGCAGCTGGTCGAGCAGTTCCCCGAGTCGAAGTACTCCGAGGACGCCCGCATCCGCATCGACTACATCACCAACAGCCTCGCGGCGTATGAGGTGCATGTGGCGCGCTACTACTACAACCGCGGCGCCTATCTCGCGGCGGCCAATCGCGGTCAGGCCGCGCTGATGGAGTTCCAGTACGCGCCGGCGCTCGAGGAGGCCCTGTTCCTGATGATGCAGTGCTACGACAAGCTCGGCATGACCCAGCTGCGCGACGACACCCGCCGCGTGCTCGTGGCGAGCTTCCCGGATAGCTCCTATCTGACGACCGGAAAAGCGAAACAAAAGGACAAAGCCTGGTGGCAAATCTGGTGATCTAGTGGCCAGACGCCCGCCAGACGTCGTTGCTCGGGGCCTTGCATAGCGCTGCTATGCGGCGGCCCCTCGCGCCTAGTCTGGCGGGCGTCTGGCCACCAGATCCAAGCGCTAGCAAAGAATGCTCGAAGCCCGCTCGCTAGCGGGCTTTTCTCTTTTCCGCTTGCTGGCAGACGTCTCTCTTGAGGGCTGACGCCGTCAGCGGTCGTGAGAAGTCTTGAGTTCGGCGAGCCACGCCTGCGCGGCGGCCTCGTCGGGGACCTGCGTCATCGGGGGCAGCGCCTCGCGCAGTCGCTTGCCGTAGTGCGAGCCGGCCAGCCGCGGGTCGCAGACCACCAGCAAGCCACGGTCGGACTCCGTTCGGATGAGGCGGCCAGCGCCCTGCTTCAGGGCAATGGCGGCCTCGGCGACGAAGTACTCCATGAAGGGGTTGCGACCTTCGGACTCCAGCCGCGCTACGCGCGCCTCGACCAGCGGATCGTTCGGCGGCGGGAACGGCAGCTTGTCGATCAGCACGCACTGCAAGGCGTCGCCCGGCACGTCGATGCCCTCCCAGAAGCTCGCCGAGCCCACCAGCACCGACGCCGGCTGGTCGATGAACTGCTGCAGCAACTGCCGCTTCGGCATGCTGCCCTGGACCAGCACCTCGATGCGGTGCCCGCCCTCCTCGAAACGCTGGCGCAAGACCTCGGCCACCGTCTGCAACTGGCGCAAGGTCGTCGTCAGGATGAAGGTGCGCCCACCCAGCCGCGCCGCCAGCCGCGCCCCCAGCCAGCCGACCGATTCGCCATGATCCGGCTCGGACGGCTTCGGGAAATGCCGCGGCACGTAGAGCCGCGCGTGCGCCGCATAGTCGAACGGACTGCCCACGCGCAGGGTGCGCGCCTCGCCGAGACCCGCCGGCTCGGTGAACCAGCTGAGCGCATCATCCTCGCCCAAGGTCGCCGAGGTGAAGATCCACGCCTTGGGCGTGCTCGCGAGCGCCTCCTGCATCGCCTCGCGGATGTCCAGCGGCGACTCGATCAGGCGCACCTGGTGCGTGCCGACATCCACCCAGCGCACCGCGCCAGGATCCGGCGCGCGTGCGAACAGCTGCGCCGTCTTGTAGAGCTCGACCGCGCGCTCATGCAGCCGCGCCAGATCCGGCCCGACCTCCATGACCGTCGCCAGCGCGTCGACGCTGAGCTCGACCGCCCGCGCCACCTCGCCCAGCGCCGCATCGAACTCGGTCCGGCCCTCGCATTCGTTCCAGCGCAGCTTCAGCACACCACGCAGCTCGCGTCCGCCGGCGCAGGCCAGCCTCAGTGCGCGCGCGGCGCGTTCGACGCCGCCAGCGATCGCCTGCCATTCCTGCAGTCCCCGCGCATGCGCGAGCCCCTGCGCCAGCAGGTCGCGTCCGAAGTCGAACAGCTGCGCGCTGCCCAGCATCCGGCCCAGGAAGTTCAGGCCCGCCTCGGGCAGCTGATGCGCCTCGTCGAAGATCGCGACCTCGACGCTGGGCAGCAACTCCGCGACGCCGCTGTCGCGCAGGACCAGGTCGGCGAAGAACAGGTGATGGTTGACGACGACAAGATCCGCCTCCATCGCTTCGCGCCGCGCCTTCACGACGTGGCATTCGCGGTAGGACGGGCAATCGGTGCCCAGGCAGTTGTCGCGCGTCGAGCTGACGATCGGGATCACCGGCGAGCGCTCGTCCAGGCCGTCGATCTCGGCGAAATCGCCGGTGTGGGTGCTCAGCGCCCAGCGCTCGATGCGCGCGAGCTGCGCGACCGCCCGTCGATCCGGCAGCTCCGCGCTGTGGCGCGCCTGCTGCAGTCGGTGCAAGCAGAGGTAACTCCCTCGCCCCTTCAGCAACGCGGCGCGCAGCGGCAAGGCGAAGGTGTCGAGCAGCCGCGGCAGGTCGCGCATGAAGAGCTGGTCCTGCAGGCTCTTGGTCGCGGTGCTGATCAAGGTGCGGCCGCCGCTGAGCAGCGCCGGCACCAGGTACGCGAAGGTCTTGCCGACGCCGGTCCCCGCCTCGACGACCAGCGTGTCGCGCCCGGCGATCGCCTGCGCGACGGCCAGTGCCATGCGCTGCTGCGGCTCGCGCGGCGCATAAGCCGGGTCGTGGCGCGACAGCGGACCGCCGGTGTCGAAGGCGGCGACCACCGATTGCTCGAGCTCGCCCGGCCGCAGCTCCTCGGCCGCCGCGCGGGCGCGCGAGGCCGCCAGCGCCGGCGACGCCTCGGCGGCGCCCCAGGGGGCATCGGCCATCAGGGCGTCGGTCGAGTCGTCGGTGTCGGGTTCGTGAGGGTCAGGCCGGCTCATCGGGATCACTGGCCCGCTCGAGCCGCGCGATCTCGTCGCGCAGGGCCAGGCGCTGCTTCTTCAGCCGGCGCAGCGTGAGCTCGTCGACCGGCGGCACGGCGATGCCGGCGCCTGCGCCGCCGATGTCGATCACGCGCAGCGTGGAGGCGCCGATCAACGCGTCGATGCGGCCATCCAGCTCGGCATGCGCGATGCGCAGTTCGATCAGACGTCGGGCTGGAGAGTGAAGTTGTTCATCCATAAACGGGGAACCACCCGGCCGGAACGCCGAGCCGCACGATTATAGTTTTGGGATGAGTCGCACTACCCCAGGCTTTCGCCTCAGCGCCGCCACCGGCATCCATCGCGGCGATCGTCTGTACCAGCAGGATCAGGTCCAGGTCATCGCCCATCCCCGCCAGAGCGGCTGCGTGCTCGGCATCGTCGCCGACGGCATGGGCGGCAAGAGCGGCGGCCGCAAGGCCGCGGACCAGGTCATCCTGACCGCCCAGCAGCTGTTCGAGCGCTTCGTCCCCGGCGAGGAGGACGAGGCCGAGCTGCTGCGCCAGATCGTCTCCGAATCTCACCTGATGATCCGCCTGACGGCGATCTCGGCCGAGGAGGAGCCGCACAGCACCCTGGCCGCCTACCTGCTGACGGCCGACCGCCGCTGCTTCTGGATCCACACCGGCGACTCCCGCCTCTACCACTTCCGCGGCCCCAACATGGTCACGCGCTCGCTGGACCAGTCCTACGTCCAGCGCCTGGTGGACGAGGGCCAGATCACCGAGGACGAGGCGCTGGTGCATCCGCAGTCGAACCTGCTGACCGCCTGCCTGGGCACGGTGCAGGAACCGACGCCCGTCGAATCCTTCATCGAGCGCCTGGAGCACGGCGACAGCCTGATGGCCTGCAGCGACGGCCTGTGGCACTACTTCAGCCCGGCCGAGCTGGGCACGGTGATGCACAGCCTGCCGCCGCGCGACGGCGCCGAACTGCTGGTCAACAAGGCGCGCCAGCGCGCCAAGGGCACCGGCGACAACCTGTCGCTGGCCATCGTGCGGCTGGATCCGCTCGAGTAACGCCCGCTCGGCGCCGCTCCGCGGCGCTCGTGCCTCTCCCGCCTTCCCCGCGCTCGCCTTGCCCCCGCCCCGGCGCGTTCAGCGCTTGGGCAGCGCGCGGATATCCGAGGCCGACGGCGTCGGCAGATGCGCCGCCGGCGGCTTGCTGTTCTTGCCCGCCGGCGCGGAGGCGGCGGATGCCGCCTTCTCCGCCTGCCGGACCTGGAGCTCGCTGGCCTTGCGCTGGCGCTCCTGCGCCTTCTGGCGGCGCTCGGCGGCGGCCTCTCGGCGCTTGGCGGCGTCGGCCTTGGCTTCCGCCGCCTGCTGGGCCTCGCGGCGCTGATGCAGCTCGGGATTCGCGCGCGGCGTGCGCGCGCCCGGGACCGCCGGCGCCGATGCCGGCTGCACCGCTTCCCGCACCGATTCGGTCTTGCGGCGCGCCTCGTCCTGGGCCGCCTCGCGTTCCTTCTCCTGGACCCGCTCACGGGCCGCGGCGCTGCGGCGCTGACGCTCCTCGGCATTGACCTGGTGCTCGACCCGGTCCAGCGGCCGCAGCTGCCGGATGCGCTCGTCCCGAGCCTCTTCCAGGCAGCCGGTCACGACGAAGCGCTCGTTGCACTCCTTCACCCGGGCCTGGTAGGCCTGCTCGATCCGGGCGCGCGCGGCATCGATCTCGGCACGGGTCATGTCCGCGGCCTGGGCGGCCGGGGACACGGCACACAACGAAATCAGCGAGATCAGCGTGATCGGCGCAATCAGCGCATTCAGCGCGATCGGCGCCCGGGACGCGGCGGCGAGAACGAAGCGGAAAGTCATGGGCGCGATCATCGCATCCGCCGGCACCCCCGCCGGCGAAGCCGCCGCCCGTGACTTCCCTACATCCCGGTCGGCGGGGCGACGGCAGCCCGCGGACGCGCGCTCAGGTCAGGCGCGTGTCGACCTCGCGCCGCTCGAGTTCGAGGTACTCCTTGGACTGCATCTCCTGCAGCCGCGACACGGTGCGCGGGAACTCGTGCGCGAGCGGGCCTTCGGTGTAGAGCTGCTCGGCCGGCACCGCCGCCGAGATGATCAGCTTCACGCGGCGGTCGTACAGGACGTCCACCAGCAGCGTGAAGCGGCGCGCCTCGCTGGCCAGCCGCGGCGGCATGGCCGGCACGTTGGACAGGATCAGCGTGTGGAACTGCGTCGCCAGCTCCAGGTAGTCGTTCTGCGAGCGGGGGCCGCCGCAGAGCTCGGCGAAGTCGAACCACACGACGCCGCCGGCGCGGCGCCGGGAGCGGATCTCGCGGTGCTCGATGTGCAGCACGGGATCCTCGTCGCGCGCCTCGGCCAGCGACTCGAAGGCGGCCGTCAGCGCGCCTTCGGTGTCGGCGTTCAGCGGCGTGTGATAGAGCTCGACATGCTCCAGCGAGCGCTGCCGGTAGTCGGTGCCGTTGTCGACGTTGATGACTTCCAGGTTGGCTTTGAGCAACTCGATCGCCGGCAGGATGCGGTCGCGATGCAGGCCGTTGGGATAAAGGCCGTCGGGATGGAAGTTGGACGTCGTCACGATGGACACGCGGTTCTTGAATAGCGCATCCAGCAGGCGGTACAGGATCATCGCGTCGGTGACGTCGGCGACATGGAACTCGTCGAAGCAGATCAGCCGGAAGCGCCGCGCGATGCGCTTGCCCAGCTCGTCCAGCGGATCCTGGATGCCCTTGAGTTCCTGCAGCTCGCGGTGAACCTCGCGCATGAACTCGTGGAAGTGCAGCCGCGTCTTGCGCGTCAGCGGCACCGCCTGGAAGAAGCAGTCCATCAGGAAGCTCTTGCCGCGGCCGACGCCGCCGAACATGTAGACCCCGCGCGGCAGCGGCGGGCGCACCAGCAGCTTGGTCACCGCGTTGGAGCGCCGCGCCTTGTAGGCGACCCATTCGTCCTGGCAGCGCTGCAACGCGGCGACGGCGCGCAGCTGGGCCGGGTCGGCGGTGTAGCCGCGTTCGGCCAGGGTCTGGTGGTAGAGCTCGGTGACGGTGGTCATGCGGCGGAGTTCAGGTCACGGGATCGGGATCGCGATCGGGCATTCGGGCGGAAGACCCGCGCACGTCGGCGCAAGAAAAAAGGGGCGACTCGCGCCGCCCCTCTCCTGCGCGTCCGTGGCGCTTCGAGCCTGGGCTCAGAAGTTCAGCGTGCGCTTGTCCACGGCCAGGGCCGCTTCCTTGGTCGCTTCGCTCAGCGACGGGTGGGCGTGGCAGATGCGGGCGATGTCCTCGGCCGAGGCCTTGAACTCCATCGCCACCACGGCTTCGGAGATCAGCTCCGAGGCCATCGGGCCGATGATGTGCACGCCCAGGATCTCGTCGGTCTTGGCGTCGGCCAGGAACTTGACGAAGCCGGTCGTGTCGCCCAGCGCGCGCGCGCGGCCGTTGGCCAGGAACGGGAACTGGCCCGCCTTGTAGGCCACGCCGTCCGCCTTGAGTTGCTGCTCGGTGCGGCCGACCCACGCGATCTCGGGGCTGGTGTAGATCACCCACGGGATGGTGTTGAAGTTGACGTGACCGTGCTGGCCGGCGATGCGCTCGGCGACCGCGACGCCCTCTTCCTCCGCCTTGTGCGCCAGCATCGGGCCGCGCACGACGTCACCGATCGCCCAGACATTGGGCAGGTTGGTCTTGCACTCGTCGTCGACGACCACGGCGCCGCGCTCATCAAGCTTCAGGCCGACGGCTTCCGGGTTCAGGCCGATGGTGTTGGCGACGCGGCCAATCGAGACGATCAGCTTGTCCACCGCCAGCGTCTGCTCGGCGCCCTTGGCGTCCGTGTACTTCACGGTCACGCCGGACTTGCCGTTGTCGACGGACGTGATCTTCACGCCCAGCTCGATGTTCAGGCCCTGCTTCTTGAAGACCTTGGCGGCTTCCTTGGCGACGGACTCGTCCGCGGCGCCCAGGAAGGCGGGCAGCGCTTCCAGGATCGTCACGTCCGCGCCCAGGCGGCGCCACACCGAGCCCATTTCCAGGCCGATGACGCCGGAGCCGATCACGCCCAGCTTCTTGGGCACGGCCGGGATGCGCAGCGCGCCGTCGTTGGACAGGATGTTGGTCTCGTCGAACGGGGCGCCCGGCAGTTGGCGGGCGTTGGAGCCGGTGGCGACGATCACGTGCTTGGCCGTGATGGTCTCCTCGGCGGCGCCGGCGACCTTGATCTCGTAGGCGCCGTCCTTGGCGGCCACGAAGGAGCCGCGGCCGTGGAAGAACGTGACCTTGTTCTTCTTGAACAGGTAGAGGATGCCGTCGTTGTTCTGCTTCACGACGGCGTCCTTGCGGCCGATCATCTTGGCGATGTCGATCTTCAGGTCGCCATCGAGATGCCGTGGTCGGCGAAGCCGTGGCCGGCGTGCTCGAAGTGCTCGCTGGACTGCAGCAGCGCCTTGGACGGGATGCAGCCGACGTTGGTGCAGGTGCCGCCGGGAGCGGGACCGCCCTTGTCGTTCTTCCACTCGTCGATGCAGGCCGCGTTGAAGCCCAACTGCGCCGCGCGGATCGCCGCGATGTAGCCGCCGGGACCGCCGCCGATGACGACGACGTCGAATTGCTTGCTCATGTCGTGGTCGTCCTCGGATTACAGGTCGAACAGCAGACGGGCCGGATCTTCCAGCGCGTCCTTCATGGCGACCAGGCCCAGCACGGCTTCGCGGCCGTCGATGATGCGGTGGTCATAGGACATCGCCAGGTAGTTGATCGGACGGATCACGATCTGGCCGTTCTCGACGACGGCGCGGTCCTTGGTCGCGTGCACGCCCAGGATGGCCGACTGCGGCGGGTTGATGATCGGGGTCGACAGCATCGAGCCGAAGGTGCCGCCGTTGGAGATCGAGAAGGTGCCGCCAGTCATCTCTTCGATGCCGAGCTTGCCTTCCTGGGCCTTCTTGCCGAACTCGGCGATCTTCTTCTCGATGTCGGCGAAGCTCATCTGGTCCGCNTTGCGCAGGATGGGCACGACCAGNCCGCGCGGCGAGCCGACGGCGATGCCGATGTCGAAGTAGCCGTGGTAGACGATGTCATTGCCGTCGACCGAGGCGTTCAGCACCGGGTACTTCTTCAGCGCGTGGACCGCGGCCTTGACGAAGAAGCTCATGAAGCCCAGCTTCGTGCCGTGTTCCTTGGTGAAGCTGTCCTGGAACTTCTTGCGCAGTTCCATCACCGGGGCCATGTTCACTTCGTTGAACGTGGTCAGGATGGCGTTGGTCGATTGCGATTGCAGCAGGCGCTCGGCGATGCGGGCGCGCAGGCGGCTCATCGGCACGCGCTGTTCCGGGCGGTCGCCCAGGCTGACGGCGGCCGGGGCAGCCACGGCCGGCAGCGGCTTGGCGGCGGGAGCCGTCGGGGCCTGCACCGGGGCGGGGATCGCGGCCGGCTTGGCGCCGCCTTCGATCGCGCCCAGCACGTCGCCCTTGGTCACGCGGCCATCCTTGCCGGTGCCGGCGACCGAGCCGGCGGCCAGGTTGTTGTCGGCCATCAGCTTGGCGGCGGCCGGCATCGCGACGCCGGCCTTGCTGTCCGACGACACGGCGGCGGCGGCCGGTGCGGGAGCCGCGGCGGCGGGTGCCGGAGCGGCCGCGGCGGGCGCGGCGGCGCCGGCCTTGCCTTCGGAGTCGATCTTGGCGATGACCTGGTCCGAGGTCACCGTGCCGCCGTCGCCGACAACCAGTTCGGCCAGCACGCCGGCGGACGGCGCCGGCACTTCGAGCACGACCTTGTCGGTCTCGATCTCGATCAGGATTTCATCGATGGCCACGGCTTCNCCGGGCTTCTTCTTCCANTGCAGCAGGGTCGCNTCGGCGACCGACTCGGACAGNTGGGGGACTTTGACTTCAACGATTGCCATGATGTTTGTTCTCTCGGTTTTTCAGTAAACCGGAGCCTTGCGCCTGCCGGTCGCCGGGCCGCCCCCGAAGGCGGCGCACGGCGCCGGTGTCATTGCGGCGCTTGGCGTCCGCAATGACTCACTTGGTCAGCACGAAACCCTTCAGCTTGCCGAAGGCCTGCTCCAGCAGCGCCTTCTGCTGCTCCTGGTGCAGGTGGGCGTAGCCGACCGCCGGCGAGGCCGATGCGGGACGACCGGCGTAACCGAGCTTCTGGCCGTCGGCCATGTTCTCGTGGATGTAGTGCTGGACGAAGAACCAGGCGCCCTGGTTCTGCGGCTCGTCCTGGCACCACACGATCTCGGCCAGGTTCGGGTACTTCTTGAGTTCGGCCGCGAAAGCCTTGTGCGGGAACGGATACAGCTGTTCCACGCGCACGATCGCGACGTCCTTCTTCTCGCCGCGGGCCTTCATCAGGTCGTAGGCGACCTTGCCCGAGCAGGCGATCACGCGCTTGACCTTGCTGGCGTCGATCTCGGCGTTCACTTCGCCGATCACGGTGCGGAACTCACCCTTGGTGAACTCGCTCACCGGCGAGGTGGCGTCCTTGGCGCGCAGCAGCGACTTCGGCGTCAGGATGACCAGCGGCTTGCGGAACATGCGCAGCATCTGGCGGCGCAGCAGATGGAAGATCTGCGAGGCGCTCGTCGGCTGGACGATCTGCATGTTGTTGTCGGCGGCCAGCTGCATGAAGCGCTCCAGGCGGGCCGAGCTGTGCTCGGGGCCCTGGCCTTCGTAGCCGTGCGGCAGCATCATCGTCAGGCCGTTGGCGCGGCCCCACTTCACTTCGCCGGAGGCGATGAACTGGTCGATGACGACCTGCGCGCCGTTGACGAAGTCGCCGAACTGGGCTTCCCAGATCGTCAGCGTCTGCGGGTCCGCGGCGGCGTAGCCGTACTCGAAGCCCAGCACGGCCTCTTCCGACAGGATCGAGTCGATCACGACGAACGGGGCCTGGCCTTCCGCGACGTTCTGCAGCGG
>Ga0058691_1000808_pt1 | contig 19088 bp, 21 predicted proteins | sample AgamicAtPrz_FD_55051 | JGI IMG/M metagenome (GOLD analysis project Ga0058691, IMG submission 55051) | Agave microbial communities from Guanajuato, Mexico - At.P.rz | ecosystem: Host-associated > Plants > Phyllosphere > Phylloplane/Leaf | place: Guanajuato, Mexico | collected 2012-05-28
AAAAGATGACAGCGGCACCGGCAAAGCACCTCCCCAGCGCTTCAGAGAAGCTCACACAGCAGATCTGCTCTGTCCATTAGCGCGATCTGTAAGTGCCTACATACTTCCTTACATCCGCTTGATACAACATCAGTCAAATGCAATGAAATGTCAGCTCGCAGGTCCTGCGGCAAGTCGTTGAGCAACAGGGAGTGTCGTCATGAGAAAAGTTAATCCTGCCGCCAAGAACGCGAACCGCGCTTTTGTCCGTCTGCACACGTATGTGACCAAGCAATTCGACTGGGATCTCTTCACCAAGGACTACCGGGTAGTCCTGCACACAGACGAGGACGGAGGCGTCACCCTCTATATCGTCAAGGTCTTCGACAAGGATGGACAGCCTGCCGCACTAGGCCCAAAGATCCCTAACCAGATTACGTTCTCTTACCGTCAGGCTCCCATCATGTCGGTATGGACAGAGTTCTTTAACGACGGCAAATTCAGTTGGCGCAATGTCTCCTGCCGCTAGGGCGCGGCGGCGGTGGAGGATGGTGGCTTGGCTGTCGGCATGGACACCCGCCGCAGCGCCAGGAGCGCCATCCTGTCCAACACATTCAGGAGAGTTGCATGACCCGCTTCCAACCGATGCTTGCAACTGCTGCCCTGCTCAGTCTCATGACGCTACATCTCAGCAGCAGCTCCATGGCACAGGCCGCCTTTACAACCCCGGGCGGCTACACCAACTCCTACAGCGGCCAGATCACGGGCAACGGTATCGTGCAATACGGGCTCGAAACACGGCCCTTCCAGCGCATGACCGTCACGCTCAACACCAACAACCCGTCCAGCCAGATGAACGTCTTCAAGGACGGCTCTGCCCAGCCTCTATGCCAAGGCTCGGCCAACAACAACATCTGCACCTTCCGCATCGAGCGTGGTGCCAGCTATCGCGTGCTGATCTTCCTCACGCGTGAAGCCGCCCAGCGTGGCGAAAGCGCACGCTTTACGCTCACCACCGAAGAAAGCACCTGACAGCTTGACTGCCGTCAAGAACCCCTCAGTCCATGGCTTGTAAACTGGCTTCAACAGATTCAAAGTGAAAGCCCGTTACACGATATGGAAAACTTTCCCAAGGACATCTACACCGAGCCCACGCCCGATGTGAATACCCTGGCCAACCTCGGCCCCCTCACCGGCATGGCCGGCATCTGGACCGGCAAGCGCGGCCTGGATATCAACCCCAAGGCTGACGGCCCCGAAAAGCAGGCCTTTATCGAGCACATGGAGTGCCAGCCTATCGATGCGCAAACCAACGGCCCACAGCTCTTCTATGGCCTGCGCTACCACACACGCATCGTCAAGCCCGATGACGTGGAAACCTTTCACGACCAGGTCGGTTACTGGCTGTGGGAGCCTGCCACCGGCAACATCATCCAGACCCTGACCATCCCGCGCGGACAGACCGCCATGGCCACGGGCAAGACCACGGCCGACGCCACCAGCTTCACTCTCAGGGCCGAGCGCGGCTCCACCGTCAACGGTATCTCCAGCAACCCGTTTCTGGAGCATGCCTTCAGAACCGACGCCTACACCATCACCGTCACCAAGCACTCGGACGGCACCTGGTCGTACGAGCAGGAAACCACGTTGACCATCCCCGGCCAGAGCAAGCCTTTTTCCCATACCGACCGCAACACCTTGCACAAGATTGGCGAGCCCACGCCCAACCCAACGGCAAGGGCCGCAGTTGAAATCTGATTAGCGCTCTCAAAGGACTCCACGCCCTGGCCGAATTCACTGGATCCGCAGGGCGCACACTCCCCGATTACCGCATCGCCCGCGATGGCCTTACGCAGCTGACCATGGTCCTTACGGGCAAGAAGGCGCTTGCCTTCAAACTGGCTTATATGCATGTGCCTTTCAACGCATGGAGGCCATTCGCCGCAGGCTGCCGGCATTCGGCGCTTGGAGCTGGCCTTCAATCTGGTCGCGAAGGCTGTACCGCGCTGCGTTCAAGACCTCTATACAGGGCGATGCCGACAAATGGCAGCACAGCAGCCACCTGCCCAACCTGAATTACGGCCGCCCCACCCTGCGCCATGTACCGCCGGTTGTGACCGAGCTGAGGCCGGCCTCCTTCGACAGCCTGCCATGGCGCATTGCCGACGGCGAGATCATCGGTTCGACCGATGCCCAACTGGCCAAGCTGGCAACAGCCGCAGGGCATGCTGCGCATGACGTTCGGATAGTCTGCTTTTGATAGCTTCTAACGCTTTATGGATAAGGGCTTGAGGCGGCTTCTACCTGCGCCTTCATGAATTTGATTTCCATCAAGAAACCGTCTGAATACTCATTTCAAGGTGTTGCATTAGCAGCCCTGGAGTGTGAGTATGAGCTCAGTGATCGATCGAATTGATTTGGCAACAAGACGCGCACCTATGCGCAAGGAGGCTGGATATGTTCAAGCACATTTTGATTCCTACGGACGGCTCTAAGCTCTCTGAGGCCGCGCTGCGCGCGGGCATACAACTGGCCAAGGAACAAGGCGCACAGGTGACGGCGCTGTATGTGATGCCGGATTACGCAGCCATGATTTACGGAGCCGAGGCGCTGATCGCCTACAACTCTGCGGAGTTCGACAAGAGCGCCCAGAAGGAAGCAGATCAGGTGTTGCAAGCTGCCCTGGACATTGCCAAGACGGAGGGCGTGGCCTGCCAGACGGTGCGGGTCACGAATATCTCCATCAATCAGGCCATCATCAAGCAGGCGCAGGAGGGTAACTGCGATCTGATCTGCATGGCATCACACGGCCGCAAAGGCATTGCCGGCATTTTGCTGGGCAGTGAGACCCAGCGCGTACTGGTCAACAGCAGCATTCCGGTTCTGGTGCACCGCCCGGTTTAGGCCTGATCGACTGCAGCGCAGCCACTTCCCGGCCGCTCTCACAATGCAAGCAACGCCCCATCGCCCTCGTGCGGTGGGGCGCTTTTTCATGGGCCGATCGTCGTGTAGCATCGGTGCATCAAATTGTGAACCTTTGGTTCCATTTGTCACGCCGGCAGCGGCGTCTCTGGTTCATTTTGAAAAAGGGAAAGCGCAGATGAGTCACGCAATCGCAACCGATGCCGGCCTGGCGTGGCGGACCGGCCCGATTCGCCCGAGAGCCTGCACCTGCGGCAGCGTAGTGTGCCAGTTGCTGCATGAGCGGGTGATGAGCGATATGTCGCGCCGCATGTTTGTGGGCGGGGTGGCGGCCATGATGGCGCCATTTGTGGCCCTGCATGCTGCCGAGACAGGCGTGGGCGGGGCGGCCAGGCCGGCCGACCGCCCCGTGTTGCTGACCAATCTGCGCCTGTTTGACGGTACGGGCAAGTCGGTGCGTCAAGGCGTGCAGGTGCTGATCCAGGGCAAGCTGATTGCCGCCCTGCCCTTCGCCGGCGAGAAGGTGGAAGGTGCCCAGGTGATCGACTGCCAGGGCAAGCTGGTGATGCCGGGCATGATCGATACGCACTGGCATACCATGCTGGCAGCCATTCCGCAGATGACGGCCATGACGGCAGATCTGGGCTATCTGTATATCTCCGCCGCGCAGGAGGCGCAGCGCACGCTGATGCGCGGCTTTACCTCGGTGCGCGACGCGGGCGGCCCCGCCTTTGCGCTCAAGCGCGCGATCGACGAGGGCATGGTCCCGGGCCCGCGCATCTATCCCAGCGGGGCGATGATTTCTCAGACCTCGGGTCATGGCGATTTCCGCCTTCGCAGCGATATTCCGCGTGCGGCGAACGAGCCGCTGAGCATGGTGGAGCAAACCGGCGTGGCCATGATTGCGGACGGCGAGGCCGAGGTTCTGCGCCGCGTGCGCGAGCAGTTGATGCTGGGAGCATCGCAAATCAAGATGCTGGCAGGCGGCGGCGTGGCATCGCTGTATGACCCGCTGGACAGCACCCAGTTCACCGAGAAGGAGCTGCGCGCCGGCGTGGAAGCCGCCGCAGACTGGAACACCTATGTGATGTCGCATGTTTACACGCCCAAAGGCATCAAGCGGGCCATCAAGGCGGGCGTGAAGAGCATCGAACACGGCCAGTTGGCCGACGAGGAAAGCGTGCGCATGATGCGCGACGAGGGCGTGTGGTGGAGCCTGCAGCCATTTCTGCAGGACGAGGACGCCAACCCCTATACCGATGCAGTGCGCCGCGAGAGCCAGTCGCGCGTGGCCCAGGGCACGGTGCGCGCCTATGAGATGGCGCAGAAGTACGGCATCAAGACGGGCTGGGGCACGGACATTCTGTTCAGCCCCAAGGGCACTGTCACACAGGGCAAGCAACTGGCCAAGCTGACGCGCTTTTACGACCCCATGACGCTGCTGAAGCAGGCCACGGGCACCAACGGCGAACTGCTGGCCCTGTCGGGCGAGCGCAACCCCTATCCCCAGCCGCTGGGCCGCATCGCCCCTGGCGCATTTGCCGATCTTCTAGTGGCCGATGGCGACCCGACGGTGAATCTGGACTTCCTGAGCAGCCCTGAACAGAACCTGCGCCTGATCATGAAGGACGGCAAGGTGTACAAAAACACCCTGTAAGAGAGACAAATGACCCAGTACATCAACACCACTCCGGGCATGGCAACGGCGGCGCTGGCCGCGAGCCTGCTGGCAGGCACGCCGGCCAGGGCACAGGACAAGACGGCAGCCGATGCATGGCGCTTTCAGCTCACGCCCCATGTATGGATGACGGGGCTGGACGGCAGCGTCCGCCCGTTCAGAGGAGCGCCAACGGTGAACGTGAACAAATCGTTCACGGACATTCTGGAGGAGCTGGACGCTGCAGCCTTTGTGAACGGCACGGCACGCAAGGGGCAATATGTGCTGCAGGGCGACTTCAGCTACGCCGCTACATCGGACAAGGCTGCCCTACCCTTAGGCCTGAGCGCAAATGCCAAGATTCGCCAGACCTCGCTGACGATGACCGGCGGGCACAACTGGATGCTGAGTCCGCAGTCGAGCGTTGACCTGATGGCGGGCCTGCGCCTATGGCAGATCAAGGCCGAAGTGAGTGTGCCAGGGGTAGGTTCGGCGCAGTCCAACACCTCGTTCGTTGACCCAGTGGTCGCCGCACGCTGGCGCTACGATATTGCGCCGCGCTGGTCCACCTTGGTGTATGCCGATATGGGTGGGCTGGATGTGGGCTCGAAGTTCACCTGGCAGGTGCACGGCTCGGTGAACTACCAAGTCAAGGAAAACATCTTTGTGTCCGTGGGCTACCGCCACCTGAGCGTGGACTACCGTGACGACGGCAAGCGACTGGACTTCAGCCAGAGCGGCCCGATCGTCGGTGCGACGTTCAGGTTTTGATCACCACCAGCGGATAGCCAACACCCAGCCCGTCAGACCTGCAGCTGCAACGCCGCATGCAGCAATGGCATAGGCGATGGCAATCGCTGCGGGCGAACCAGGCTGAGCCAGGCCCTCTATAGCACTGGATTACCTGGTGCGCGATCTCTCTCCGTTTCAGCGCATGGAGTCACCTCGACCACCGGAGAGTCAGAGCCTGAAATCGCGCTCGAAACACCACCACAGGACAAACCAGGGGCGTGCGCACTCATTGCTGCAGCCTGCCTTTCCTTGCTCCGTCAGCCGCCCACGCCGGGCGACAATGTCAAAGCAGCACCAACTGACCAAAACCAGAAATCCGACAGGCCACAAGGCATCAATGAACCGCACCGAATTTCTGCAACAGCCCGAAGTCATTGGCTTTACCGACTGGCTTGCAGCCACACTCCCCCAGCGACGGATTCAGTTGAACATTCGCTCTTCCAGCTACGTCCCCAAGGGCTTGATGGCCGCCACCCGTTTTGCCGATCTGGTACCTCGCCACTACCGCTGGCGAGCGACTGGCCTGGCAACGGGCGACTGGGCCGAGTCGTGCATCAAGACAAGCGCTCTTTCTGCCAAGCTGCGCGCTGCCGTGCAGGCCAACGATGCGACAGCCACCCTGGCCGCCTGTAGCGATGTGCTGGACTGGGGCGGCGAGCGCAACCCCAAAGAAGGCGCACGGCCCTTTCTTGTGGGCCTTGGCACTAACATCAGCCACTACATTGCCCAGACCCACCAGGAAATGGCGCTTGGCTCGGCCAGCCTGCGCACCGGCTTTCCGACAGTGCGGCTCATGAACTCGATGCTCACCAAGGTGCACGCCTTTTATTCGGCCGAAGGCTTGCCCATCTATGACTCACGGGTCAGCGCCGCAGCGGCTGCACTGGTGGAGTTCTGGCGCCGCAGCAGCAGCAGGCCCCATCTGCCCGATACGCTGAGTTTCCCGCTGGCCGGCGGCAGCCAGAAGCCCCAGCACAAACTGGCTTGCCTGTTTGACCAGCCACCCTCGCCGGGCACCCTGCTCTACACCAGCCAAAGCACGCCCCAGCGCTGGGCTGGCGCCAAGGTGCGGCTGGCCTGGGTAATTGCCGAGACCCTGCGCAAGACCCCCAGCCTGTTTTCAGGCCAGCCCGATCGCATGCGCGCCATGGAAGCTTCACTCTTCATGGTGGGCTACGACCTGAACTGCCTGGCCTGAACAAAACAGCCCCTGCCAACCAGTGGTTGCAGGGGCTTTTCTCCGCATCCAGGCATTTAGGTCCGATAGGCCTCCAGCGCTTATCCGTCAAACGCCGGAAGCTATCAACACGGCTAGCTCTGGAAAAAGCCAATGGGCCTGTCGAATGCGGACAAGGCAAAACGGCAAGACTGGCGGAATCACGGCAACGCCCTTCACCAAGGCATAAGGCCGGCCGGTGGACCCGGTTCAGGGTACTGCGATTGGAGCGACTTGCATCGGGGAGGCAGCGACCGCAATCCTGAATGAGCCCGGAACCCACCACATCCTGCTGCGCGTCCGGATGAATACTGTGAGGAATATCGAGAGTTCCGCCTCAAACGTAAACCAAATGCTACGTAATGGCCGTGAATTCACAAAATTCAGCGTTGCGCCACGTTCTCCTACAGAAGGGTTTTCCATGACTCGGCGACCATGCATCCACAGCAAGCCAACCCGGTTTGCTGGTCACCTACCTGAAGGAGTGAAGGACATGACGCAACAGGCGAACCAGCAGCACAGCCCCAGCCAACAGGACAAGCAGCAACAGCAGCAGCAAAACCCTGGGCAACGCCAACCAGGCCAGAGCACCAGCCAACCCGGCCAGCAGCAACAGCAAACCCCAGGACAGCAGAAGACCCCTGCTCAGCAACAGCAGCCTGGGCAGCAGCACAAAATGCCCCAGCAGTGAAAGTGAGCGCCTCAGCGCTGGCCCACCTTGCCAGCGTTGTTCTGTACCACGCAAAGAAAGGAGCAGGAATGCAACCAGCCTCACCTGTCATCTCATCCGATCGTGTCAACGGCACCAACGTCTACAACCCCAACGGCGACAAACTGGGAGCTATCGACTCACTGATGATCGACAAGCTCACCGGCAAGATTCGATATGCAGTGATGCAGTTTGGCGGTTTCCTGGGCATCGGCTCAGATCTCTACCCACTGCCGTGGGATAGCCTCAAATACGAACCCAGCCAAGGCGGGTACGTGGTTTCCGTCACCAAGGAACGGCTTGAAAACGCCCCTCGCTACGAGGGAGGCACATTGCCCGAATACACCGACGACTACGGCCGCCGTGTTTATGACCACTACGGTGTGCCCTTTGTCTAACCCCGGCACGCAACCACACATGCGCTAGTGCCCAAACTCAAGAAGAACCGCAGGCCGGTCGGCGCCGGCCGCCAACCAGTTGGAGTTCAGCCCACCTCGCGGTCGGCTTTTTTTGCGCGGAGATTTTCAAATGTAGCCTCCTGGCCCCGCGGGCCTTAAGCGCGACCTCTCCCCGCAGGGTCAAGCGGGGCCATCTGGTGTGATGGTTCCTGGTACAAGGTATTGCTCAAAATCGAGGCCTGAAATACGCTTTTCCAATACCGTAGTGCACAAGCCGTGAGCTGCGGTCTGAGCGGTCACACCAGATGGTGATGATATCCATTGCTTTCTGCCGAGCCTGAGGTTCTCTACCCTCCCTCTGCTTCCCCAGGCACGCCGCAAGGCATCGGCCTTTACACGCAAGCCCACCAGCCAACGCTGGTGGGCTTTTTCTTTGCCGGTAGACGCTCAGTGCGGCCACGCAACACATGAGGTCGATGTCTGTTGACGCGCTGTACAGGGAAAATTTAAACTACTGTACAAATAAACAGCACTGATAAAAATAACAGTAAAATTCAAAGCAACAGCTTGCTGCGCCAGAGCGCGAAGCGCATTCACTCCACCATACCTTTGTTGGTTTCNCCTGCTCTCAAGAGCGCTGGTCTTTTTTATCCGCCCCCGCCCATCCAGCGGGCCTGCTTCTCGCCAAAAGGAGACTCCATGCTGTACAGCACCGTTCCTCAACCCGTTGATGAAGACCTCGTGCAGCGCCTGCGCGAGAAGGGAGGCCTGTGAAATGGCCACACATCCCCACCGTCGCGCTCGCGCTGCTCCTGACAGTCCTGCTCTTGATCGCCCCGGCCTTGGAACAAAGCTACTGACCGCCGCGCAATGGGGCCTCTGCCTCCTGGGGATCTTTTGCCTCATCGGCGTGGCCGTCGTCATTGCCACCACCCCGCAAGCCTGGCCGCTGTAAACGGTCAACCTCATCGCTTTTGATAACCACAGGCGTTTTCCTGACAAGCGCCAGACCGGAGAAATATCATGGAAAAGATCATCGAATCCCTGATCCTCGTCGCCGCCATCTTCATGGGTGTACTGTGGCTTGCCACCCCCAACGCCCAGGCAGACGAACCCACCACCCTCACCAAATCCGTGCGCGACGAGTTCGCCTGCCCGGGCATGCACGCCGAATGGCTGGACGCCCACACCGTCCAGTGCCTGCGTGAAAAGCCCTGATCTACCGTCCCGCAGCCCCAGCGAACAGCCCATGCCCCATCGACACCGTACGGCAACAGCTACAGCACCATCACAGCCAACACAGCCGGCTGCTGCCTGCTATGGAAAGCAAGACTGCTAGTTCAATCCAGACGATGCCATCAGTCGCAGCACACTTTCAAATGCAGATAGGGCGGGCGCAACGCAATCGCCAATTCAGAAGCTCGGAAGCGCCCGCCAAGCAGACAAAAGCCCGCAAGGTTCCAGACCTAGCAGGCTTTTTTGCCAAGTGGTTGGCATGTACTACCGCTACCTCAATCTGCTATGGCAAGCCCGCAAGCACTTGCGCGAGCGTTACTCGGAAGGTTTTGCGTAGACCTCTGCACTCAGCACCTCAAGGCCGACAAAGGGTTCAGTCCCTTCGACCCAGGCATCGTGACCGGGTGGGATGGCGTAGGACTCCCCTGCGCTGAGCATTTTCTGAGAGCCGTCCTGCATTTGAACGGTGAGCTTTCCCGAAACGACGTGCCCCACATGCGAGAGCTGGCAGTATTCGGTCTTCACCACGGGCTTGATGCATTCGGACCAGCGCCATCCGGGCTCAAAGTTGAACCGTCCAATCGTGTAGCCCTGAAGCTTTACGAGCTCCACGCGAGTTTTGCTAGGTGTGCGAAGTTCATCGGGCTCGCTGTGTGACCTGACTTCTAGCTTCTCAACGCTGACTGGAGTGGCCATGATTTTCTCCTTCATAAGAGCTGCACCTCGAGCCCCCAAGGAATTCTTCAGGTATAGCTGGTGAGCCGAAGGACAGCTGAAAAAACTTATCACTACGTCATTCGCATGGCATTGCCAGGAGCACTTATCGGTTACCAATTGCTGCATGCGGCACGGCACTGTCTGCGCCGCCCAATTCACGGCTGACAGCAAAAAGCATGCTTTGACATACGTGGTGCCTACGCGGCCCATCTAAAGCGCCACAAGTTCGCACAGATTTTTCAGATTTGCATACAGCAAGCAGATCGAATGCAGCTGCAGCAAGAACGGCATGACTTCTTTGCGCAGCCCCAAGACGGCGCAGTGCTGACTGTTTTGGGCGCAGCCAATGCCTTAGCCATTGGTAAAGCTGGCTGAACTGTCCAGCCCCTGCCCACCCTGCCTGCGCCGTATGGTTTTTTTGTCTGCCATTCACGGAGGCGCGATGGGTCGCGCCGACCCCTTGGCCTCAGCGAGGTACATGCCCGAGCCACCCACCGCGCACCAAGAACCTACTAGCACTTGAGCCCGCTGATGTTAGGACTACGGCTCGGTTACTTTGCAGGGTGGTCGCGGCGGAACAACTCCCACTCGTCGATTTCCGTGCCGTTGGGCAGCACGCAGATGCCGCGCTCTCCGGCAGTGGTCTTCTCGATGCGGGTCTTGCCGCCCAGCTTGGCACAGTACACCGATGCGGGGTTGGCCATGCCGATCACAGGCGCAGCGGACTGAGGCTGGGCGCACCCGCTGATGGCCAGTGCAGAAAGTACTGCGCTGGTGGTTCCAAGTGCTTTTTTCATGGACTCAATGTAGCAAATGCCGCCTTTTTCATGGAGCCGCAAAAAATCCTGACTCACATCAATTTCTCGTTTCCTTCATACATATGGGCTAAGGGTTGGCACCGACGATGCTGGCGACACTCTGTCAGCCAATGTCACTTTTAATTATTTCACCTCCAAAAGAGGAAAAGTGAACTGTCAGAAATCGCAAGAAGTTGTTAATTTCTGATCCGGAAGATGAGCGGCTGACACATTAATGGCCGCCTTGGCATTTAGATTTGACTAGAGATATGGCCAGTCTGGCCTGTCTGTTGGTGATCACTAGCAGAAGGGCTGTGTGTATGCATACGAGCAACGACCACATCTTTGTGTTGATGCCATCTCTGTCCCTGCTCTTTCTGGCCGGTCTGCTGGGAGTGTGCTGGGCGACCCAGCCCAAGCAACGCTTTCTACTCTGGCTGTGCGCCTCTTTCCTGCTAACCGCAATGTCTATCAGCATTCGCAGCGTGCTGAAGTTTGAAGTCCTCAATCATTATGTGGTTCTCGTCAACGCACTGTTTCTGGCGGGAGCTTGGTGTTTTACCAAGAGCTTTTCAGAGCGTCGGTGCGTACCCACATATCCGCTTGCAGCATTTGTCTTGTGTGCCGCGACGCTGGCCTCGCTCTACTATTTTGCCAATGTGGCACAGAACCAGGTGGGTCGGCTGCACACATTCGGTATAGGCGTAGCTCTGATGCTCTTGCTGCCAGTGCCGGCAGTTCTCAAACGAGGCCTCACCAACGACTGGCTGGATAGGATTTTGCTGTGCTCCTATCTGTCTTATGCCGTCTTTACCATGCTGCGCCCGACGCTGGTCGCAACTTTCGCGCATAACGGTCTCGGCGATGCCATGGATGCCAACTCAACCTATTGGCTGACAACGCTGATGAGTATTTTGCTTTTTGCATTGCTCTTCACGGTTTTAGTCTGTGCAGTCACCATCAGGGACACAGTCCGTCAACTGCGCACTGAACGCGACCTGGATGCTTTGACCCAGATACTGAATCGCCGCGCATTCAGTGAAGCCGCACAGCATCGCCTGGCCGACCAGCGCCTGTATCCCATGGCGCTTCTGGCCAGCGATATTGATCATTTCAAACGCATCAACGACAACTGGGGGCACGACAAAGGTGACGCGGTCTTGCAGCTTGTCGCCAAAGCGATGCAGCACAATGTGCGCAGCAACGATCTGGTTGCACGCTTCGGCGGTGAAGAGTTTATGGTTCTGCTGACAAAGATCGATTTGCTAGGTGCCGAGCAAGTCGCCAAGCGCATTGGCCTGGAGTTGAGAAATGACCAGGAGCTATTGCCGAAAGGGCCAGCCCTGACGCTGAGCTTTGGCATCACTTCAATCAGCAATGCCGACCAGCTTGAAGGTGCACTGAGGCAAGCCGACCAGTTGCTGTATAGCGCCAAAAATGCTGGCCGAGACCGCGTTCATGTGGAAGGCCGCAACTACCCAGACATCAGCTTTGAACACACCATACCGGCAGACCACCCCATGGCATTGCTGACGTAATCCGGTGAATTCGCTGGCCAATGCCATCCGTACCAGGCAGCTCACGTATCCAAGTTGGCCCACAATGACTCCTGCATGGTCGCTGACAAACCAATTTGTCAGCATTGATGCACCCCGTCATGGGTGCACTTTTGTCAGTGGAATCCTTGATGCGCAGACTTCGCCATCTCACCAACCGGCATCGCACACCGTCCACCAATATCGCCCTGGGTCTGCTGCTGGCCTTTAACGCGGGCGCGGTCAACGCTGGCGGCTTTCTTGTGCTGCGGATGTATACCTCGCACATGACGGGCTTTGCCTCTCAACTGGCTGACGGCCTGGTGCTTGAGAACGCCAAGCTGCTGCTGAATGCGCTTGGTGCCATCATCGCCTTTACAACGGGCGCGGCCGTCTGCGCGTTGCTGGTGAACTGGGGGCGCAAACGCCATCTGTACAGCGTCTATGCCCTGCCGCTGATGCTGGAGGCCGTCATGCTGATTGCCTTCGGCCTGATGGGCACAGTCACCTTGACATGGAATACGCCCTTCGCAGTGCCGCTGACCGTGCTGCTGCTGTCCTTCATGATGGGTTTGCAGAATGCCGTGGGTTCCAAGACATCCGGCGGCAGCACTCGCACCACGCACATGACCGGCAATTTCACGGATCTGGGTATGGAACTGGGCAAGATGTTCTTCTGGAAGCGCCACGCCAACGCCGACCTGCAACTATCACCCCTGGTTAGGCATGACTGGCGCCGTATGAAGGTGTCCGCAGGGCTGATCTTGATGTTTGTGCTGGGCGGCATTACCGGTGCGCTGGGCTTCAAGCATATCGGCTTCATCTGCGTGGTTCCGCTGGCCGCTCTTTTGCTTGTACTGTCCGTGCCACCATTTATGCGTGACGCAGCGCAGTCCGCCGAGCGGCCGTCACTCTTCAGCAAGAAGAGCTGAGTGCATCCTGTATCTCACGCCGCTGCCGCGACGTCCCCGAGTCCATGCACGACGACCTGATCGCGCCCAAGCTCCTTGGCCTTGTAGAGTTGCTGGTCAGCCCTCATTACGGCTTCGCGCAGATCGCTGCCGAATGGGCTGACAACGATACCCATGCTCAAGGTCACGCGCTGACCATCGGGCAATGGCGCAATGATCTCGACCGCTCCGGCACGAATACGCTGCGCCACACGTTGTGCAGTCTCAATGTCGGCATGGGTCAACAACAGCACAAATTCTTCGCCTCCAAAGCGAGCCACCAGGTCGGTACCACGGACACTTGCCTGTATGACTTCCGCGACGGCCTTGAGTACTCCGTCGCCATACTCGTGCCCCCAGTTGTCGTTGACCCGCTTGAAGTGATCCAGATCCGCCACCACGATGGAAAGCGGCTGCGCTTTTCGATCCCGGGCCAGCGGGTCTGCGAACTCCCAGAAGCCGCGACGATTCAACACGCCAGTCAGCATGTCGTGATTGCGTTCGTCTCTGAGTGTGGCCATTGCATCCCTCATCGAAACGATGAGCATGAGGCCCGAGAACACCAGGCTGAACAATAGCGAGCCCAGCATGGTGACCAACCAGTAAATGGAGCTGAGCATGTCCTGGAGCTCAGTGAATCCAAGAAACAGCACCATGATGGGCCTGAGCACTGTATAGATCGCAAAGGCCCCGTAGGACCGGTAAAGCAGCTTCTCCAGCCCGTCACGTCTGACTTTTTTTAGCGCGATGGCAGGAAACGGTATGAAGTGAATGACGCCAAGCCCTGTGTTCAGCCAGAGCACACGTGCAGCAATGTTGTCCTGCACGATGCTGTACTCGTAAAGAGCAGCAACCACGATGATCGATACCAGGGCCGAGATCTTGGGATATGAGGAGACGGAAAATTTTTGAGCAACGCCCCAGGTACAGAGCCAGGCACCAAGCAGATAAATGGGCCCGGTGTAAACAGCCCATCGAACCAGTTGTCCGTGAGGTGTCAAGCATTGCCAACCCAAGGCAAGCCCCGTAAGTGTCAACCCACAAGCCGTCGAGAGCAGAAACACGGAGCGGCGCTGTGCAAGCCAGCAAAAAGCCATGAGTGCGCCCAGTGCCGTTATGCATACCGGCGCGACCAACAAGTACAGCTGCAAATTGCTAGGCATGAATTGGCGGATCAGAAAAGCTCATTCACGCGGCAACGCAATTGTGGTGACCCATGCTCTGAGACTCAGAAGGTGGAGTCCATTTGATAAGTGGACTGATAAACGCCCGAATGTTAACAATTGTGCCGAGAACCCTGCAAATCTCCTCCAAAACACATCGGTTTCCCTGGTTCGTCACGAGTCCGTCAAGAAGCAGCAACTCGCGATCACCCCACCCGCAGCACTCGCCTCGGCCCCACCTTTGAGCGGGCTTTTCATGACTAAATCAAGGATGTACCTCCGAGGCATTCGCTCCCCAAATCATCGCCAAAGAAGTCGCTGCCCAACTGCCGGGCCTGTCCGGGAAGACCTTTGAGCGCCTTGTACGGCAAGACGACCTGCCTCAGCCTCGGCAAATCAGCGCGGGACGCTGGCTGGTTAGCGATCTTGACGACTGGGCGAACAAGCACTCTTTGTCCCGATTGCAGTCGCCGGAGCACACCGGCGCCCAAAAAGCCTCTCCGCAGTCACACAGCATCTGCTTGAACAACGGCCTCGAGCCCCAGTGCCAGACGGCTACAACCATTGCTGCTTCTCGGCGTCGTATTTGTGGCAGTTATAGATGCCAGCCGCACCGGGAATCACATGACCCGAAATAGCGCCCCTCACATCCTCTGGAGGGGCCTGGATGCATCGGTGAAACAGGTACTCGGCCAAGTCCCGAACCTGACCTGTCTCATACGCCCGTCTACCAGGGACTTATACCTATAAACCCAACTTTTAGCTGACGCAACAGCCTCCAGTCGCAACCCTGGACAACCTTGGATCACAATAGCATTCCCAGCGGACAGAGCTTTTGCGGCATGGGCATCAAGATAGATGCAACCTCCTTGGGCCAGCGTAGCTTTCAAAACCTGCGCCAAACCTACGCTAAGCTCTGGAGTGTGTAGGGTGCGCGTAGGGAATCTGGTGGCGTCGATTTGGCGTAAGTTTTCACAGAAGCAATCCTAAGCCTTTGATCGCATTGAATTTCATTCAATAAACTCAGCCACTTATTTAAGGATTCCAGTGGTGAACATCGTTATCCTGGACGATTACCAAGACGCGGTTCGCAAGCTCGATTGCGCCAAGCTGCTTGATGCCTTCAACGCAAAGGTCTATACCAACACCATCAAGGGCGTGGGTCAGCTCTCGGTTCGACTGCGCGACGCGGATGTCATCGTCCTGATTCGCGAACGCACCCAAATCTCGCGCCAGTTGCTCGATAAGCTGCCCCGGCTCAAGCTGATTGCCCAGACGGGCAAGGCTGGCGCCCATATCGATGTGCAGGCTTGCACCGAACGTGGCGTGGCGATTGCAGAGGGCGTGGGCTCTCCCATTGCGCCGGCAGAGCTGACCTGGTCTCTGATCATGTCGGCCATGCGCCGTCTGCCGCAGTACATCTCCAATCTCAAACATGGTGCATGGCAGCAGTCCGGTCTCAAGGCGGCCTCCATGCCGCCCAACTTCGGACTGGGCAGCGTGCTGCGCGGGCGCATGCTGGGTATCTGGGGCTACGGCCGCATCGGGCAACTGGTGGCGGGCTATGGCAAGGCCTTTGGCATGCAGGTCTGTGTCTGGGGCAGCGAAACCTCGCGCCGCAAGGCCGAGGCCGATGGTTATCTGAGCGCCCCGTCCAAGGAAGTCTTTTTCGAGCAATGCGATGTTCTGTCGCTGCATCTGCGCCTGCACGATGCGACGCGCGGCATTGTGACTGCACAGGACCTGGCACGGATGAAACCGACAGCCTTGTTCGTCAATACCTCGCGCGCCGAACTGGTGGAGCCCGAAGCATTGCTCTGTGCCTTGAACCGTGGCCGCCCGGGCCTGGCCGCGATCGATGTATTCGAGAGCGAGCCAATCTTGCAAGGCCATGCCCTGCTCAGACTGGAGAACTGCATCTGCACGCCCCATATCGGCTACGTGGAGCAGGACAGCTATGAGCTGTATTTCCGTGCTGCGTTTGAGAACGTTGTGAACTTTGCCGACGGCCAGCCCAGCAACATTCTGAATCCTGAAGTTTTCAGCGGCCCACTGCGTTTGAACCGCTAACCGCGAGAGCTCGGCCGACTACTGCCGGGCTTGGGCTTGCTGCGCCAGCTCGGCCTCCACGGCTTCGTAGACCGATTGACGCACCACGGTCTCCACTTCTTCACGAAGACGAAGCACCATGGATCGGGTCTGTGCTTCCACAACCTGAGCTATTGCTTCCTTGAGCTTGTGCTCCAGCACAATGTCCACCCGTTGCATCAGCCGGTGGACCAGATATTCTTCGGCCACCACGGCACCGTGCTCATCCAGTGCCTGCTGCAGGCCGACTGCCCCAAAGACCGGGGCGGGTTCAACAGCCTGCTCCACATCTTGTGCTTGGACGAGTGGCTCGGCGGCTTCCTCATCGAGTACCTCAGGCCCGGGTTGAAGTTCTTCATCCTGGGGTTGGCCAGCGTCCGTAACGGATGGCTGCTCCGCCTGGTCTGCAAGCGGAAATGCCTCCACGAGTTCGGCAGTTCCCAACTCAGTCTCAGGCTCCACCTGCCCGGCCGATATTGCCTCTACCACCTCCCCTGCCATGCTCTGCGCAAATGACTGCTGCGGCGGCAAGGATTCCGGCAAAGGGGGCAACTGATGCGGAATACCTGCAGGCCGGCCACGGCCGTAGAGACCATCCGCCAGCCATGAGGTGTGAAACGACGGCCTCGCCAGAGGGACAACGCTGTCTCCCAGCGTCCGCGGGCCTAGCACCTGCTGCACAGCTCCGTGAGACTGCTCCGGCGACGCCGACTGAGCGCTGTCCGCAGTGTCTTCGAGCGCGGCAGCTTCGGGCTGAACCACCTCGGTCAGGGTGGGGACGAAGCGTGGCGGAACTTTGGATGAGGAGTTCATGACCTAGCCCTTGAGATTCAGATCGTGCCGGACAATGGAAAAACCACGCGCTGCATAGTCGCGCCAGCGGGCACGCGCATCCTGGCGATCCATCTCATCGCCGGAAGAAACGATTTCCACCACGCGCGCGAAGCGCTCAAACCCCGATGGCACCTGCGGCGTGAGATTGACCAGCACATCGTAATGAGGCAAGTCCTGCAGGTGTTCGGCCAGGATGACGGGAGAAGCAGCAAGCATCTGCGCTCCATCCGACTCGCAAGCATGCGCGAGAAAATCCGTGGCCGACACGCTCCACAAACGGGGCGAAAGCCGGCTCAGCGTAGCTCCATCCCCCAGAACCACGATGCGCGCACCATGACGCAGAGCCTTGCGTGCGAATCGGCACACATAGCCCAGCTTGTCTGGCGCATTGAAATGAAAGGCAATTTCTGTCACAACTCTTGGCGGCAGATGCGACCTGAAACCAGGCCGCATCTGCCGACTTTTCTTAAGCCGAAGCCTTGGCAGTCACACGCGTACGGCGCGAAGCCGCAGGTTTGGCAGCACTCTTGCGAGCCACCGGGGTCCTGGCAGCAGTCGCTGCTGCAGCGGCAACCCGGCCTTCCTGACCCAGCAGATATTGCACCAGCAGGCCTACGGGGCGACCCGTAGCTCCCTTGGCAGCACCGCTCTTCCAGGCAGTCCCGGCGATATCCAGATGTGCCCAGGGAATATCGCCCACAAATTTCTGCAGGAACTTGGCGGCCGTCACCGCACCTGCGGCGCGCCCTGCCACGTTGCCCATGTCCGCAAAATTGCTCTTGAGGCCATCGGCATACTCCTCGTCCAGAGGCATGCGCCAGCAAGGATCGAGTGCCATATCGCCAGCGGTCTGCAAGGCCGATGCCAGCTCGTCGCTGGTCGAGAACAGGCCGCTGCGCAAACCGCCCAGAGCTATCACGCAAGCGCCAGTCAGCGTGGCCATATCGACCAGCGCAGAGGGCTTGAAGCGCGCTGCGTAATGCAGCACATCGCACAGCACCAGGCGGCCTTCTGCGTCCGTGTTGAGGATTTCGATGGTCTGGCCGCTCATGCTGGTCACCACATCGCCGGGCTTGACGGCTGCACCGTCGGGCATGTTCTCGCATGCAGGGATCAGGCCCACGACATTGATGGCCGGCTGCAGCCTGGCCAGCGCCTGGAACACGCCCAGCACGCTGGCAGCACCGCCCATGTCGAACTTCATCTCGTCCATCTCGGCTGCAGGCTTGAGCGATATGCCGCCGGTGTCAAAAGTGATGCCCTTGCCCACCAGCACGATGGGGGCCACGCTCTTGGCCGCACCGTTGTAGTGCAATTCGATGAAGCGCAGGGGTTCGCGCGAGCCCTGGGCCACCGCCATGAAAGCGCCCATGCCCAGCTTGGCCACATCGGCAGGGCCGTGAATCTTGCAGCTCATGCGTGCTGCCTTGGCAATGCTCTTGGCAGCGTTGGCCAGCAAGGTGGGCGTTGCATGGTTGGCCGGGCGGTTGGCCCATTCGCGGGCCATGGCCACGCCCTCCTGCTGCGCCACTGCAGTATTGAAAGCAGCGGTAACAGCAGCCGTCTTGGACGATACGCCCAGCACGAGCTTGGTCAGCGCAATGGGCTTGGCCTGGGATTTGGTGTGGGTATAGAGGTAGGTCGCATCGGCAACCGCCTGCACGGCAGCCGCTACAGCCTGGGCATCGGCATCAAAGGCAAAGCTCACAACGGCCTTGGCAATGCCTTCGGTCTTGAGCACCGCGCCGCAGCCGGCCAAGGCATTGCGCACGTCCTTGGGAGTACCAGCTCCCGCGCCCAGCAACACCACACGGCGTGCGGCAATGGCGGGCACTTGGTACAAAGGCAATTGCTTGCCGCAAGACAGGGCAAAATCACCCTGCTTCACCGCATGAGCCACCATGGCTCCGATGGCGTCGCTGCCGAATGTGCCCGATGCTGCCTGTTCAGAAACCAGCACCAACAGCAGATCACATTTTTCACGCGCTGCGGCGGCAGCGGTCAGAGCCTTCAGTTCAAAGTTCATAATCGGTGTTTTCCTTTTAGCCAATGTTATTCGATTCATCCATACGCAAAGAGCTGGCCCGCAGCTTTG
>Ga0058691_1000844_pt1 | contig 18342 bp, 18 predicted proteins | sample AgamicAtPrz_FD_55051 | JGI IMG/M metagenome (GOLD analysis project Ga0058691, IMG submission 55051) | Agave microbial communities from Guanajuato, Mexico - At.P.rz | ecosystem: Host-associated > Plants > Phyllosphere > Phylloplane/Leaf | place: Guanajuato, Mexico | collected 2012-05-28
TCAAGCACGGACTCGGTCATGGCAACTCAGGTCGGCAGTTGGAAAAAGTTGCTGATTATAGCGGTCATGCCGCCCCGCGCACAGCGGCGCCTGGCAGATGGTCGTCAACGGCTTGTAACCGGGCGTTTGAACGCCCTTTCAATCGCCCGGCGCGTTGCTATGATCGGCCGCTGTCGCCGCCTGACAGGGCACGACCGGCAAAGGAACCGCCTTTCAGGTGGGCAGGTCGAAGGCTCGATTTCCTCTCTATAAGGTGTCCATCCATGGGCCAATGGCTCGATAGTCTGACTACCTGGCTGGCAGCCAACCCGCAATGGCTGGGCCTGGCGATCTTCCTGATCGCCTGCATCGAGTGCCTGGCCATCGCCGGCATCATCGTTCCCGGTACCGTGCTGCTGTTCGCCGTCGGCGTGATGGCCGGCAACGGCGCCCTGAGCCTGTGGGAAACCCTGCTGCTGGCCTACTTCGGCGGCTTGCTGGGCGATGCCATCTCCTACGCCCTGGGCCGCTATTTCCATCAGGACATCCGCCGCCTGCCGGGCCTGCGCAGCCATCCGCAGTGGCTGAGCGGCGCGCAAACCTACTTCGAACGCTATGGCGTGGCCAGCCTGCTGCTGGGCCGTTACATCGGCCCGTTGCGCCCGATGCTGCCGATGGTGGCGGGCATGCTGAGCATGCCGCTTGGCCGCTTCATCGCCGTCAGCATGCTGGCCGCCGCTGGCTGGGCGGTCGCCTACCTGCTGCCCGGCTGGGCTGCCGGCGCCGCCCTGCGCCTGCCGCTGCCCGACGGTTTCTGGCCCCAGGCCGCGGTGGTGGCCGGCGGCCTGGCCTTGTTGCTGGTGCTGACCGTTCAGAGCAGCCTGCGCGAGCAGCATCAGGCCAGCCTGATCGCCGCCGGTCTGGGCACCATCCTGCTGGTCGCCCTGTTCATCGGCTGGCCGCACCTGATCCAGCTGGACCAGGGCCTGATGACCCTGATCCAGGAAGAACGCAACCCGCGCTTCGACCACATCGCCGTGATCATCACCCATTTCGGCGACTTCGACGTGCAGCTGGCGGTCGCCGCACTGCTATGCATCCTGCTGCTGCTCGCCCGCAAATGGCAGGCGCTGCTGTTCGCCGGCGGCGCCATGCTCAGTACCGCACTGGCCAACGGCATGCTCAAGAACCTGTTCGAGCGGGCGCGCCCCGATGTGCTGCTCGAGCCGCTGCATACCTACAGCTTCCCCAGCGGGCACAGTTCGGCCGCCTTCGCCTTCTTTCTCACCGTCGCCATCCTGGCCGGCCGGGGCCAACCGGCACGCCTGCGCCTGACCTGGATATTGCTGGCCTGCCTGCCGGCCCTGCTCATCGCCCTGTCACGCGTCTACCTGGGCGTGCACTGGCCGAGCGACATCATCGCCGGTGCCCTGCTGGCCAGCAGCCTGTGCGCGCTGAGCCTGGCGCTGATGCAGCGCTTCGCCTCGCTGCCGCCACTGCCGGCCAGGGTCTGGTGGCTGATCGTACCGAGCTGCGCCCTGCTGCTGACGGGCATGGCGCTGCTGCGGATGTCAGAGGGTGTGGAGATCTACCGCTACTAAGCGGCGCCGTCGCCCTGCAGCGCCTCCACCCAGGCCTGGAGCATGTCCAGGCGGCGGGTGGCATCCGGCTCGGCCAGCAAGGCGATCTTCTGCTCGGCGCTGAACGGCAACAGGTAGCCGAGCTTGTCGGCCAGCTCGGCCTGGCTGTCGGCACCGCCCTCCATGTCCAGGCTGGCGACCATCGGGTGTTCGGCCAGGGCGCCGAGCAGCGCCAGCAGATCGGCATGTNCCTCGCCCAGGGGCAGCTCGGGCTGCGCCTCCAGCCACTCGACCTGGGCCAGGGTCAGCTTGTCCGGCAGCACCTGGGCCTGCTTGACCCGAAAGCGCCGCCCGCCCTCGACACGAATGCCCAGCAGCCCATTGGGACGCTGCTGGAAATCGGTGATCCGTGCTTCACAGCCGATCTGCGCGACGCGCTCGGCGGCCTCACCGACCTCGTCGCCCTCGACGATGCATACCACGCCAAAGCCTTCGCCCTGCTTCATGCAGCGGCTGATCATGTCCAGGTAGCGCGCTTCGAAGATCTGCAGGTCCAGCTGGCAGCCGGGAAACAGCACGGTGTGCAGTGGAAATAGCGGTAGGGTCATAGGACTCTCAACTCAGCAAGACGATGGCCAGGGGCAACAGGATCGCCGTGAACACGCCCATCAGGCTCATGGCCAGGGCCGCGAAGGCGCCGCACTCCTCGCTCTCCTGCATGGCCCGGGAGGTACCGACCGCGTGGGCGGTCATGCCCAGCGCCATGCCCATGGCAGCATGATTGCGCACTCCGCACAGGCGCAGCAACGACGGCCCGATGATCGCCCCCAGCACCCCGGTGATCATCACGAACACCGCGGCCAGTGCCGCCAGGCCACCGATCTGGCTGGCCACCAGCATGGCGATCGGCGAGGTGACGGACTTGGGCGCCATGCTCATCAGCATGTTGTGCTCGGCGCCGAGCAGCCAGGCCAGGGCGACACCCAGCACGGTGGCCACCACGCCGGCGACCAGCAGGGTCAGCAGCGTGGGCCAGAACACCTGGCGGATACGCCGCAGGTTCAGGTACAGCGGCACCGCCAATGCCACGGTGGCCGGGCCGAGGAAAATGGTCAGTGCCTCGGCGCTGGTCTTGTACTCGGTGAAGGTCAGCCCGCACAGCAGCAGGATGGCGATCACCAGCATGGTCGACACCAGCACCGGTTGCAGGAACACCAGGCGGGTTCTCTCATAGAGGGCAATCGCCAGCTGGTAGGCGCCCAGGGTGACGCCCGCGCCGAACAGCGGATGATGGGTGACCGCCATCCAGGCGCCGTGCCAGTCGAGCATCATGGCTGCTCCCGGCGGCGCGCCTGGCGCTCGATCAGCTTCTGCATCATCCAGCCGGCGAACACCAGCGACAGCACCAGCGACAGCACCAGGGCGCCGATCACCGCCCAGAAGTCGGCGGCGATGGCCTCGGCGTAGGCCATCACCCCGACTGCCGGCGGCACCAGCAGCAGCGGCAGGTACTTGAGCAGGCCGCTGGCGGCCTGCTGGATCGGCTCATCGACCTGGCCGCGGCAGAGCAGAAACACCACCAGCAGCAACATGCCGAGAATCGGTCCCGGCAGCATCGGCAGCAACAGCGCATTGATCGCCGTGCCGAGCAGTTGGCACAGCACCAGCCAGAACAGGCCACGAAGCAGCATGATTGTCCCCCGCAAACTCGACAGGCCGACCGGCTTGCCCACCATCAAAGGCGGCCATTATAGGCCGCTAACCCTGGCGGCTTAACAGGGCCAGATCGCTTGCAGTCGAGCGGTTCAGCACGGCAGCGCGCAGCCAGGTGCTTTGCGGCATACTGCCAGCCTCCCTTCCCTGACCAGGACGTCCCCCATGCTTCGTCTCGCGCCTTTGGCCCTGACCATCGTCCTCACCGCCTGTGGCCAGAGCGCTTCGCTGCTACCCGCCGATGCGATCCTGCCGGACGGTTCGCGCTATCACGGTGAGGTGGTCGCAGGCCTGCTGCAGGGCGAAGGCCGCCTCGACTATCCCGATGGCAGCCGCTACGTCGGCCATTTCGTCGACGGCCAGCGCCACGGCACCGGCGAGTGGCAAGGCGTCGATGGCGAGCATTATGTCGGTGAGTTCGCCGCCGGCCGCTACGACGGCCAAGGCACCTTGCAGAAAGCCGACGGCAGCCACTACAGCGGCGGGTTCCACCAAGGCCGCTTCAGCGGCGAAGGCGTGCTGGAGGAAGCCGGGCAGACCTACCGCGGGCAGTTTCGCGCGGGCCGCTTTCATGGCTTCGGTGTTCTCGAACAGGCCGACGGCAGCCGCTTCCAGGGCGTGTTCGCCAAGGGCCTGCCAGATGGCCAGGGCATGCGCGAGGACGAACTGGGCAACCAGCTCTCCGGGCACTTCGCAGGCGGCCAGCTCAAGGGCGCCGGCAGCTACCGGGGCAGCGAGGGNGACAGCTACGACGGCGAACTCAAGGACAGCCTGTTCCATGGCAAGGGCCGTTACCAGAGCGCCAGCGGCGAGTCCTGGAGCGGCACCTTCGTCGCGGGCGCCCTTACCGGTACAGGTGAATACCGCGGCATCGATGGCAGCCGCTATAGGGGGCAATTCCGCAACTGGCGCTACCAGGGCGACGGCCACCTGCAACAGGCCGACGGCAGCCGCTATGACGGCCAGTTCGCCAAGGGTCGGTTCCAGGGTCAAGGCACCCTGGTCGGCGCCGACGGCACCAGGCAGCAAGGCACCTGGCACCGGGACCTGCGGGTGCGCGACGAAAACGGCCAGGCGCTGCCCGACCCCCTGGAAATCGGCCTGCTGAAGCAGGGCGAACTGCTCGAGGGCGCCATCGCCGCGCTGCCGGCCTCCACTCCACGCCGCGAGCTCTATGCCCTGACCCTGGCCGGGGACGGCAAGCAGAGCGTGTTCCTGCGCGAAGCCGACTACGTCGCCGATCTGCTCAGCGAACGGTTCGCCGCCCACGGCCGCATCACCCTGGCCAACCACCGCGATCACCTGGCCGATCGCCCCCTCGCGACCCGCGAGAACCTGCGCCGCGCGGTGCAGGCCATCGCCGAACGCAGCGGGCCGGAAGACCTGGTGTTCATCTACCTGACCAGCCACGGCTCGCGCACCCATGAGCTGAACCTGGACCAACCGCGCCTGCAGCTCGCCGACCTGCCCGCCAGTGAGCTGGCCGATCTGCTCGAGCCCCTGGCCGACCGCCACAAGGTGGTGGTGATTTCCGCCTGCTATTCAGGCGGGTTCATCCCGGCCCTGAAGGACGACAAGACCCTGCTGATGACCGCCGCCCGCGCCGACCGGGTGTCATTCGGCTGCTCCGAGGAGGCCGACTTCACCTACTTCGGCCGCGCCCTGTTCGCCGAAGCGCTGCAGCAGACCGGCGATCTGCAGGAGGCCTTCGAGCTGGCACGCGCGGCGGTGGCCGAGCGCGAGCAGGCCGATGGTTTCGAACCGTCGGAACCGCAGATCTGGGCGCCTGCCGCGGTACTCGAGCGCTGGAATGCGCTACGCCAGGCAGGCAGCGAAGCGCCTTGAACGATAAATCGGCGATTGCCCTCTAAACTTCACAGTGAATAGCAGTCGAGGATCGACCATGTATCTGACTCCCCAGCACATTCTTCTGGCAGGCGCTTCGGGCATGACCGGCGAACACCTGCTCGATCGCCTGCTCAACGAACCCACCGTCGAGCGCGTGCTGGCCCCGAGTCGCAAGCCGCTGGCCGAACACCCCCACCTGGAAAACCCGGTCGGCGAACTGCTCGACCTGCTGCCCGCCCTCGGTGGCCCGGTGCACACCGCGTTCTGCTGCCTGGGCAGCACCATCAAGCAGGCCGGTTCCCAGGATGCCTTTCGCGCCGTCGATCACGACCTGGTGCTGGCCTTTGCCGCCCGTGCCCGGGAGCTGGGCGCGCGGCACCTGCTGGTGGTCAGCGCCATCGGCGCCGACGCGAACTCTTCGGTCTTCTACAACCGCACCAAGGGGCAGACCGAGCAAGCGCTCGAGGCCCAGGGCTGGCCGCAACTGACCATTGCCCGCCCGTCCCTGCTGCTCGGCCCGCGCAACGAGTTTCGCCTTGGTGAACGGCTGGCCGCGCCCTTCCTGCGCTGGCTGCCGGGCAAGCACCGCGCCATCGATGTAACGGCCCTGGCCCGTGCCCTGTGGCGCCTGGCCCTGGAGGAAGGCGAAGGGCTGCGCATCGTCGAGTCCGACGAGTTGCGGCGCCTGGGGCGCTAACAAAAAAGGCGCCGTCACGGCGCCTTTCTCGTTCAGAACAGGCCGAGCAGGCCTGCAACGCCGAGCATCAGCAGCGAGAACAGCCACATCCACCAGAACGAGTAGCGGATGTGCTTGCCCATCTCCAGGCGCGCCAGACCCAGCGCCAGCCACAGCGCCGGCGAGAAGGGGCTGATGAAGGTGCCGATGATGTTGCCGATCATCAGCGCGTAGACCACGCTGGCCGCCTCCACACCGTGGCTTTCGACCACTTCCAGCACCACCGGCAACAGACCGAAGTAGTAGGCATCGGTGCTCAGCAGGAACTCCATCGGCAGCCCGAAGAAGCCAAGGATCAGGTGCAGCTGGCCGACCATGGGTTCGGGCAGCACCTTGACCAGATCCTGGGCGATGGAGGTGAGCATGCCGGTACCGGCGAGAATGCCGAGCATCGAGCCGGCGGCGAGGATGATCATGCCCATGCTCAAGGCTGCGGGCGAATGGGCGGCCAGCAGTTTCATCTGCAGTTTGCCGTCCGGGTAGTTGATCAACAGGGCCAGGCTCAGGCCGATCATGAACACGTAGCCCGCCGGCAGGATGCCGGTGAACAGCGAGACCAGCACCGCGAAAAACAGGCCGGCGTTGATCCACATGCGGCCGGGACGCTCGAGCGCACGCTCCTCGTCGCTGAGCGCACCCGGGTCGCCGATATGATCGCTCTCGCCATCCTCGATCAGCGTGCCGCCGGTTTGCGCGATACGGCGCTGCTCGCGCCAGCCCAGCAAGGCCGCCATCGCCACCAGCAGCACCACGCCGACACCCTGCACGGCGAGCAGCGGCCGCCACAGTTCGGTGACCTCGATGCCCGTTACCGCCGCCGAGCGGCCCAGCGGGCCGGCCCAGGGCACCATATTGAGAATGCCGGCGCCGATGGCCAGCAGCATCAGCATCAGGTAGGGGCTCATGCGCAGCTGTTTGTAGAGCGGCAGCAGGGCCGGAATGGTCAGCAGGAAGGTAGTCGCACCGGCGCCGTCCAGGTGGGCGAGCATGCCGATGATCGCCGTGGCCACCGCCACCGCGATCACGTTGCCGCGGGTCAGCCTGACCATGAAACCGATGATCGGCCGGAATAGGCCGGTGTCCTGCATCACCCCGAAGAAGGTGATGGCGAAGATGAACATGGTGGCGATGCTGATCACCCGGCCGACGCCATCGGTAAAGAACACCGAGATTTCCGCCGGGCCGAAACCGGCGCAGAAAGCGCCCAACAGCGGCACCATGATCAGGGGCAGGACGGGCGACATGCGCCCACTGAGTAACAGGGCCACCAGGCAAACGATGGTCAACAGGCCAATCAGGGTCAACAAACCGAGCTCTCCTTCTTCTTGTTCAATCGGTGCGGGCATGCACACGAGCCGCGGACTCTAGAAAGCCAACCTTTCGCGAACCTTTATGACCGGGCTCGCTAAACCCATGATTTGTCAGTGAATATGTAGTAATGCGAGGTAACAGTTACGCAGCCTTGCTAAGCTGTTGGCCTTGCCCATTAGCGGAGTTTCGTCATGCCCTCGAACAGAACGGCCCTGATCATCGGTGCGTCACGTGGTATCGGCCTGGGCCTGGTGCGCCAGCTGCACGGCGATGGCTGGCAGGTNACCGCCACGGTGCGTANCCCGGCCCGCGCCAGCGAGNTGCAGGCCTTGAACGGCGTGCAGATCGAATCACTGGATATCGACGACNGCGTCGCGCTGGATGCGCTGGCACAGCGNCTGCAGGGCCAGACCTTCGACCTGCTGTTCGTCAACGCCGGCATCATCGGCCCCAGCCATCAGTCGGCTGCGCANGCCACCGCCGAGGAGCTCGGTCAGCTGTTCATGACCAACGTCANCGCGCCGATCCGCCTGGCCGAACGGCTGGTCGGTCAGCTGCGCCCACGGACCGGCGTGCTGGCGTTCATGAGTTCGGGGCTGGGCAGCGTGGCCAACCCGGAAGGCAACAACCTGGCGTTGTACAAGGCCAGCAAGGCGGCGCTCAACTCGCTGACCAACAGTTTCGTCTGCGAACTGCCGGAACCACGCCCGACCGTGCTGTCGCTGCACCCGGGTTGGGTGAAGACCGACATGGGCGGCGAAAACGCCATGGTCGAAGTGGCCGACAGCTGCCGTGGCCTGATCGCCCAGGTCGAACGCTTCGCTGGCCAGGGCGGCCACCACTTCGTCGACTATCAGGGCCAGAAGATCGATTGGTAAGGGGGATTCAGGCTGCAGCTTGGTGGGCTGGCGCCCATCCTACAGTTCTGTAATTTCAGTTGGTGGTAGGTGAAGCGAACTGAGCAGCCATCCCGTGGGAGCGCGCCATGCGCGCGATCGCTTCGCGGGCATGGCCCGCTCCCGCAGGATATGAGGCTGGCCTCAAACCGTAGGATGGGCGACAGCCCATCACCCCCACCGATCCAAGTCACAGACCTCGCAACCGTTCAGCTCCCTTAAAGCCCCAGCATCGCCAGCATGATGAAGGTGGCGAACAGCACGAAGTGGGTCATCCCCTCGATGGCGTTGGTCTCACCATCGTTGAGGTTGATGGCGCAGACGATCAGGGTGATGAACACCATCACCGTCTGCACCGGGGTCATGGCCATCTGGAACGGCTGGCCGCTGTACAGTGCCATGGCCTCCATCACCGGCACGGTCAGGATCACCGTCGACAGCGACGCGCCCAGGGCGATATTGACCACCGACTGCATGCGGTTGGCCAACGCCGCCCTGAGCGCGGTAAGGATCTCCGGCGCCGCGGAAATGCCGGCCACCACGATGGCGGTCAGCACCGGCGGTGCACCGCTGCCCTCCAGGCCGACGTCCAGGGCCAGGGACATCACCTCGGCCAGCACGCCGATGACGATCACCCCGAACACCAGCACGCCGATCGACCAGGCCACGTTGACCTGGGACGCCTCCTCGCCATGCCCCTCGCCGCCGCGGTGCTTCTTCTCCGGGTAGCTGTAGCTGAAGAAGTAGCTGTGCGGGCCGACCTGCATACGCAGGAACACCGCGTAGAGCACCAGCATGGCGCCGATGGTGAACATCGAATACGCCTTCCAGTCCGCCTCGGGAATGAACTCGGGCACCACCATGGAAATGCCCATGGCGGTGAGGATCATCACGCTGTAGCTGCGCGCCGAGTCGTCGTTGTAGGGCTGCTCGCCGTGCTTGAGGCCGCCCATCAGCGCGGCCAGGCCGAGGATGCCGTTGATGTCGAGCATCACCGCCGAATAGATGGTGTCGCGTACCAGGGTCGGCGATGCCTGGTTGCTCATCATGATCGCCAGGATCACCACCTCGACCAGCACCGCCGACAGGGTGAGGATCATGGTGCCGTAGGGATCGCCGACCCGCTCGGCCAGCTGTTCGGCATGGTGGGCGACGCGCAGCGAGGCGCAGACGATGGCGGCGATCAGCGCCAGGGCGCCGGCCAGGGCGATGCCCTGGCCATGGCCGAGCAAGGCATGCTCCATCGGCAGGGCGATCAGGGCGGCAAGCACGGCCAGCAGCAGCCAGTATTCCTGCTTGATGGCGTTGAACATGGACGATTCCTTTCCAGGCAGTTGGATCGATCCTGCTCCGACTGCAACATCCTGTAAATGATTCAACCCCAGTACCGCTCGGCAAGGCGATGCCGCACGCCTCGCGCCATGCAGGTAAACTCCGCGGCCACGCTTTGACTGAACGAGATTTACCCATGTACGACTGGCTCAACGCCCTGCCCAAGGCCGAACTGCACCTGCACCTCGAAGGCTCCCTGGAGCCCGAACTGCTGTTCGCCCTGGCCGAGCGCAACCGCATCGCCCTGCCCTGGAACGATGTCGAGGCGCTACGCGCGGCCTATGCCTTCAACAACCTGCAGGAATTCCTCGACCTGTATTACCGCGGCGCCGACGTGCTGCGCACCGAGCAGGACTTCTACGACCTGACCTGGGCCTACCTGCTCAAGTGCCAGGCGCAGAACGTGGTGCACGTCGAGCCGTTCTTCGACCCGCAGACCCACACCGACCGCGGCATTCCCTTCGAAGTGGTGATGCGCGGCATCAAGGGGGCACTGGTCGAGGGCGAGAAGCAGCTGGGCATCAGCCATGGCCTGATCCTCGCCTTCCTGCGCCACCTGCCCGAAGAGCAGGCCTTCCAGACCCTGGAACAGGCCATGCCGTTTCGCGATGCCTTTATCGGCGTCGGCCTGGACAGTTCCGAGAAGGGCTTTCCGCCGCGCCTGTTCGAGCGGGTGTTCGCCAAGGCCCGCAGCGAAGGCCTGCATGCGGTGGCCCATGCCGGTGAGGAAGGCCCGCCCGAGTACATCTGGGAAGCGCTGGACCTGCTGAAGATCGTGCGCATCGATCACGGCGTGCGCGCCAGCGAAGACGAGCGCCTGATGCAGCGCATCATCGACGAACAGATTCCGCTGACCGTCTGCCCACTGTCGAACACCAAACTCTGCGTGTTCGAGCACATGGGCCAGCACAACATTCTCGACATGCTCGAGCGCGGCGTGAAGGTCACGGTCAACTCCGACGACCCGGCCTATTTCGGCGGCTATGTCACCGAGAACTTCATGGCCCTGCACGAAGGCCTGGGCATGAGCGAAGACCAGGCCAAGCGCCTGGCGCAGAACAGCCTGGATGCCAGGCTGGTGTGAACCGCCGGTAGCCCGGCGTTGAGCGAAGCGATACCCGGGGCGGCAGATTTCTGGGTATCGCTGCGCCAACCCAGGCTACGGGGTGCCGTTCAACCCTGTGCTTTCTGGTGCTTTCTTGCACGGAACGCTAAGGCAACGCCAATTGCCCCTTCAGGAAGCCGAGTGGAATCGTTGCGTAGAGGGTTGAGCGGCATGGATGCCGCGAGAGCCGCGATGGGCCATGGATGGCCCTCCGCGGCGAGCCCTCGGAGTGACGATGGAACGAGGGAACCCCGGCGAAGCCGGGGCTGGATGTCGGGGCAGACCTTTTGGTTCCTTTTGGGGCAATGCTGTACGGACCGGAGACATCAACGACACGATAATTCTGGTCAGCTGCGGTGGACGGATGAGGCGCCGTCCACCCTACGAGCGCGGTTGAGCGTCAATGCCCCTTGTGCTCGTGCCCACCTTCGGCAGCCGGCTCATCCTTCTGCACCGCCACCTCGACCGTCACCGCCCCGGCTTTTTCGAAGGTCAGGGTCATGGGGAAGCGGTCGCCGGCCTGGGCCTGCTGCTGCAGGTTGAACAGCATCACGTGGTAGCCCATGGGGGCGAACTTCACTTCGCCGCCGGCGGGAATCACCACGTTGTGCACCTGCTGCATCTTCATCATGCCGCCCACGTGGGCGTGCTCGTGGATCTCCGCCTTGCCGGCCACCGGCGTTTCGACGCTGAGCAGGCGGTCGTCGTCATCGCCTTTGTTATGCACCACGAAGTAGGCGGCGGCCGTCGGCGCCACCGGCGGCATTTCCCGCGACCAGGGGTGGTCGATATGCAGTTGGCCGACGTCGTATTCATGGGCATTGGCCAGCAGGCTGGTGGCCAGCAATGCGGCGGTCAGCGCCAGTTTCTTCAGGGTCATGGTGCATCTCCTTCAATCGGATTCGGTTGTCTCGGCCGCCACCAGGGGGCCGACAAGGTTCAGGCCAGGCGGCGGGCGCCGAGGCGTGACAGGAGCAGGAAATCCAGCGCCCAGATCGCCAGCAGCGAGGCGCCGACCAGGGGGAACAGCACGCCCAGGGCGATCATGATCGTCACGCCGACCTTCCAGCGTGGCAGGTCGTGGCGCAGCGGCGGCACGCCCAGGCCGCCACTGGGCCGGCGCTTCCACCACATGACCAGGCCGCTGACCGAGCTGAGCAGAATCATCAGGCACACGAACAGGATGAACAGTTGATGGGGCAAGCCGAAGAGCTTGCCCTGGTGCAGCATCACGCCGCTCTCCACGGCGCGCGCCGCCAGGCCATAGTCGGCCCAGCGCACGTCCGCCAGCACCGCGCCGCTGTACTGGTCGACATGCAGGGTGGCGTCGTTGCGCGGATCGTCGGCGAACACCGAGATGGTGTAGACCCCGGTCGGCGTGGTCGGGAAGCTGATGCTGTAGCCCGGGTGCACGCCACGCTCGCTGGCGATATCCACTACCTGCTGCAGGCCCACGGTGGGGTTGGCGGTGGACATCGGCGCTGCCCCGCCGTTGTGCGCCGCATGGGGGTCGGACTCGGGCAGCGGGGTATTTTCCAACGCCCAGGGCACGGTCTGCTTGTGGCTCTGGTTGAGCTCACCGGCCTGGCGGTCGGAGGTCGGCACCTGATCCCACATGGCCGCCGGAAACTGGTTCCAGGCGCCGGCGAATTGCTTGCCCCAGAAGCCCGTCCAGGTCATGCCGGTGAGCAGCATGAACAGCAGCAGCAAGGCGCCCCAGAAACCGGTGACCGCATGCAGGTCGCGCCACAGCAACCGGCCACGGGCCGACAGCCGCGGCCACAGCACGCCAGCCCCAGCGCCGCGGCTGCGCGGCCACCACAGGTACAGCCCGGAGACCACCAGCACCACGCCCCAGCCGGCGGCCAGTTCGATCAGCCGGTCCCCTGGCGTGCCGATCAACAGATCGGCGTGCACCGCACGCGCCAGGGCCTGCAGGTTGTCATGGGCGTCCTGGGTACCGAGGATGGCGCCCCCGGAGGGGTCGACGAAGACATTGCGGGTGCGCTCGCCGACCTTCACCACGAACTGGGCGCTGCTGTTGGCGTCCACCGGCGGCAGGTACTTGCCGATGCTGCCCTGGGGATAAACCGCCCGAACCCGGCCGAGCATCTCGTCGGCGGTCAGTTGCTGGGGGCTCGCCTCGACCTGCAGCAGGTCGGCATACATCAGTTGGTCGAGCTGCGGCTTGAACAGGTAGATGATGCCGGTCAGCGACAGCATGATCATGAAGGGAATGACGAACAGCCCGGCATAGAAGTGCCAGCGCCAGGCGAGGTTGTAGAACGAGGGTGTCGCGTTTTTCATGGGAAGCCCGATCCTGTGCATAAGCGAATTGCCCACAACGCCAGGCGCGCTGCAGACAACGACAAGGAAGCGAATCAGGCAATCAGGGGTGAAGCACGCGGGTTGGCCGATGGCCACAGATGGCGCACGGCGCCGCCGGGTTCGGCGTTGGGCCGCGCAATTGCCGAACGTAGCCGTGGCAACAGCCCGAGCAGGCCGAAGAAGGCGGCAAGCGCGAGGGCGGCGAAGGTGGAGCACAGCGGGCAGCCGGACCCCATGAATGGCATCGGCATGGTTGAGCCCGTGCCGCCCATGTCCATCGCGGCGCCGCCGCTCGCGCTGGCGTCCATACCGCAATAACCGCCATCCATGCCGCTAAGCTGCAGACCGGTCATCTGCCCATGGCTGACCGCACAGGCGAGCGCGCTGAACAGGACGCTGAAATACAGCACCCAGGCGAGCAACGAGCGATCAGAGCGGGACAGGTTCATGGCTGGCGATTTTAGGGGCAGTGGCAGTAATCGGGCTGTGGTGGATTGCCGCAGCAGCTTAACGGTGCCACGGCGCCTGCGCCAGCAACTCGGCACAGCGCGCCTGCACGAACTCGCGCAGCAGGTGCACCGGCTTGCTCAACTGCTCGCGGTGGGTGCAGATCAGGTTGAGTGGCGTCGGCTCGCCAAGCACCTCCGGCAGCAGCACCTGCAGGCGCCCGGCGCGCACGTCGCCGGCCACGTCCAGCCAGGACTTGTAGACCACACCCGCGCCCGCCACCGCCCAGCGGCGCACCACATCGGCATCGTCACTGAGCCGATCACCGGCGACCTGCAGGCCATGGGTGCGGTCGTCCTCGTGAAAGCGCCAGCGCTCGTAGGCGCGGCCGCCCAGCATGTAGATCAGGCAGTTGTGCTCGCGCAAGTCGCTGATCTGCCGCGGCTCGCCATGGCGTTGCAGATAGGCCGGTGCGGCGCACAGCACGCGCCGGTTGCCCGCCGCCACCGGCAGCGCCACCAGGCTCGAGTCCTCCGGCTCGCCATAGCGCAGGGCGATGTCGACGGGCTCGCGAAACAGGTCGGTGACCCGGTCGCCGAGCAGCAGGCGCAACTGCACCTGGGGGTGCGTCTGCATAAAGGTATCCAGCCAGGGCAGCAGCGTATTGCGACCGAAGTCCGACGGCACCGCGAGCTGCAGCGGCCCGCTGATCGCCGATTTGCTGCCCGCCAGTTGCTGACGCCCCGCGTCGAGACTCTGCAGCGCCTGCCGGGCATGCAGCAGAAAGGCCTCGCCCTCGGCAGTCAGGCGCAGGCTGCGGGTCGAACGGGCGAACAGGCGCACCTGCAGCGCGAGCTCCAGGCGTTTCAGCGCCGCACTGGCCACCGCAGGCGAGATATCGAGCTGGCGCGCGGCCGCCGACAGGCTGCCAACTTCGGCAGTACGCACGAACATCTGCAGGTCATCCAGGCGCAACACGATGGCTCACTTTCAAAAAAATATTGAAAGAGACTCTACTTGCACGCTGTTTTTCTTGCCAAGCAAATAAACGAGCATGGTCCCACCTTTTCGCGGAGCCCCACCATGACCCTGACACTGGTTGCCACCATCACCGCCCGAAGCGGCCAGGCCGACCTCATCGAAGCCGGCCTGCGTCAGCTGGTCGGTGCCAGCCGCGCCGAAGCCGGCTGCCTGCAGTACGACCTGCACCGTCATCAGGACGATGCCCATGTATTCGTGATGATCGAACAGTGGCAGGACAGCGCCGCCCTCGCCTTTCACCAGGCCACCGACCATTACCGCCACTTCAAGGCCACCTGCGGCGACGCGCTGCAAGGTGTCGTCCTGCAACCCCTGAACCCTATCGCCTGATTGCGAGGAAACCCCATGAAAGCCATCGCCTACCACCAGTCATTGCCCATCGATAATCCGCAAGCGCTGCAGGACCTGCAGCTCGACGCGCCCACACCCGGCCCGCGGGACCTGCTGGTGGAGGTGAAGGCCATCTCGGTGAACCCGGTGGACACCAAGATCCGCCGCAACGTGGCGCCGGAGGGCGGCCAGCCCAAGGTCCTGGGTTGGGATGCCACCGGCGTGGTCAAGGCGGTCGGCAGTGAGGTGGCGCTGTTCAAGGTCGGTGACGAAGTCGCCTACGCCGGTGCCATCAACCGCGCCGGCGCCAATAGCGAGCTGCATGTGGTCGATGAGCGCATCGTCGGTCGCAAACCCACCAGCCTGCCGTTCGCCGAAGCCGCCGCCCTGCCACTGACCGCGATCACCGCCTGGGAGCTGCTGTTCGACCGTCTGCAGGTCGCCGACGGCACTGCCGACCAGGGCCAGAGCCTGCTGATCATCGGCGCGGCCGGTGGCGTGGGTTCGATCCTGGTGCAACTGGCCCGCCAGCTCACCGGGCTGACCGTGATCGGCACGGCCTCACGCCCGCAAACCCAGGCCTGGGTCCGCGAGCTCGGCGCCCACCACGTGATCGACCACAGCAAGCCGCTGAACGAGGAACTGGTGCGTATCGGCATCCCCCAGGTCACCCACGTAGCCAGCCTGACCCAGACCGACCAGCACTACGATGCCATCGTCGAAGCCCTGGCCCCGCAAGGCCGCCTGGCCCTGATCGATGACCCGCTGCAGCCGCTGGACGTGATGAAGCTCAAGCGCAAGAGCATCTCCCTGCACTGGGAACTGATGTTCACCCGCTCGCTGTTCGAAACCGCCGACATGATCGAGCAGCACCGCCTGCTCAACCGCGTGGCCGATCTGGTCGACGCCGGCACCCTGAAGACCACCCTGGGCGAGCACTTCGGCACCATCAACGCCGACAACCTGCGCCGCGCCCATGCCCTATTGGAAAGTGGCAAGGCCAAGGGCAAGATCGTGCTGGAAGGGTTTTAAACAGCCTTCGTCGATAAAAACGATCCGGTGGGAGCGAGCCATGCGCGCGACTGCTCATCGCGGGCCTGGACTAGGCGCCCCCCGCTCCCACAAGGAACCCAGGCTGCTCTCGCTTAAGGTTCGGACGCCGCCCTAGCGAAACTGCGCGCAATGATCCTCGGGCGGCAGCGCGGCGGTGTACCACACATAGTCCGCCTGCTCGGCCGTCACCGCTTTGCCGACCTCGGAGAGAATCAGCACCTGGGCGCCAGCCGGCTCACCCAGGTCGCTCAGGTGCAGCGGCACACCCAGATCGCGGCGCACGTGAAAGGCGCCAGCGAACAACATCGCCGGCTGCGGCGCTCTCGACAGTTGCTCGGCCATGCGCCGATCCCGTTGCTGCTGCACCGCCAGCATTGCCGGTAGCTGGCTGATCGGCAGCTTGTCGCAGTGGGACTCGCGAATATGCGCCAACAGCGGCTCCTGCACGGCCGCCGCGGTCGAGGCCTTGCCCTGCAGCATCGGCTGCTGACGGTAGATGGCCATGATCTCGGCGCGGTCCAGGTTCGCCGCGCGCAGGGAGTAATCCTGAGCCAGAGCGTGGTGCACAAGGGGGCCATAGAGCGCCCATGGCCATCCGTTGCTCCATTCCAGCGCCTTGGGCAGATCGGCGATCTGCAGGCCTTCGCGCAACTGCTGCTTCACGTCGTCGACCTGGGGCTGCTGGCTGGCTGCGAGCATTTCCAGCAACAGGCTGCCTTGAGGCCGCCGCGCCTCCAGGGCACGCAGCAGCCAGAGCTGCAGGGCGTGGTGATCGGGGTTGTCATGCTGCTCGCCAACCAGCACCCGCGGCGCCCCGGCCAGCCGTGCGACAAGCTGCTCGGGCGTCAGGTGCGCGCCGCTGCGCAGGTCGAGGATCTGCCCCAGGTCGGCATGCCCACGCCCCTGCGGGCTTTGCCACGCGGGCACGGGCGCCAGGACAGCCCGGCTCTGGCAGGCGGTGAGCAACAACAGCAGGGACAACAGCAGCGTACGCATGGGGTTTCCTTCAGCGGGCGACGATCAGCGGATGCCCACGCTCGGGGTGCTGCTGTACCAGCACCTCGAGACCGAACACCGCCTGCAGCGGTTCGGCACGCAGCACCTCGGCAGGCAGGCCTACGGCGTGGGCGCGACCCTCGTCGAGCAACAGCAGGCGGTCGCAGTAGCGCGCCGCCAGATTCAGGTCATGGAGAATGACCATCACCGCGGCGCCCTGTTCGGCGAAGCGGCGCACGGCCTGCAGGGTGGTGTGCTGGTGCAGCGGGTCGAGCATGGAAGTGGGCTCGTCGAGCANCAGCGNCCGTTCGGCTCCGCCCGGCCACAACTGCGCCAGCACCCGCGCCAGGTGCACGCGCTGGCGCTCGCCACCGGACAGCTCCAGGTAGCTGCGCTCGGCCAGGTGTTCGGCATCGGCGGCCTGCAGCGCNTCGCGGACGATCTGCGCATCACGCTCGCGGCCGGTGTCGTGGGGCATGCGGCCCATCATCACCACATCGCCGACGGCAAAGCCGAAGCTCAGCGATGAACTCTGCGGCAACACCGCCAGCCGCCGCGCACGCGCCGTGCCCGGCAAGCCCGACAACGGGCGACCGTCCAGGGTGACCTCGCCCGTAGCCGGGCTCAGTTCGCCGCACAGGGCGCCGAGCAGGGTGCTCTTGCCGGCGCCATTGGGACCGAGCACGCCGAGCACTTCGCAGGGCTGCAGGTCGAGATCGATCTCGACCAACACCCTTTTGTCGCCACGCAGGATCGACAGCTTGCGCGCAGATAGCATCAGGTGCGCCCCCGCAGCAGCAGGTAGAGAAAGAACGGTGCGCCGATCAAGGCGGTGACGATGCCGATGGGCAGCTCGGCCGGCGACAGAATCAGCCGGGCGAACAGGTCAGCCAACAGCAACAGGCTGGCGCCGGCCAGCGCCGACGCCGGCAGCAACACGCGATGGTCGGGCCCGACCAGCAGACGCACCAGATGGGGCACGACCAGGCCGATAAAGCCGATCATCCCGGCGGCTGCAACGGCGGCGCCGACGCCCAGTGCAGTGCAGAACACCAGCTCGCGCTTGAGGCGCTCGACAGCCACGCCCAGGTGGCGTGCCTCGGATTCACCGAGCAGCAATGCATTCAACGCCTGGGCGCGGCGCGGCAGCCACAGCGCCACGCCGAGTGTCACCAGCAGCAACGGCCATAGCCGTGCATAGCTGGCGCCATTGAGGCTGCCGAGGTTCCAGAAGGTCAGGGTGCGCAGGGTGGCATCGTCGGCCAGGTAGGTGAACAGGCCGATGCAGGCGAACGCCAACGCGTTGAGGGCGATGCCGGCGAGCAGCATGGTGGTCACGCTGGTCTGCCCGTTGCGATGCCCCAGGCGATAGACCAGCGCCGTGACCACCAGCCCACCGAGAAAGGCGCACAGCGACAGCAGATAAGGCGCGAACAGCTCCGGCAGCCCGCCCAGGGCCGCCCCGCCGACGATGGCGACCGCCGCGCCAAGCGCCGCGCCACTGGACACGCCGATCAGCCCGGGGTCGGCCAGCGGGTTGCGAAACAGCCCCTGCATCGCCACGCCGCACAGGGCCAGCACCGCGCCGACGGCAAGGCCCAGCAGGGTGCGCGGCATACGAATCTGCCCGAGGATCAGCTCCGCCTG
>Ga0058691_1000858_pt1 | contig 18140 bp, 19 predicted proteins | sample AgamicAtPrz_FD_55051 | JGI IMG/M metagenome (GOLD analysis project Ga0058691, IMG submission 55051) | Agave microbial communities from Guanajuato, Mexico - At.P.rz | ecosystem: Host-associated > Plants > Phyllosphere > Phylloplane/Leaf | place: Guanajuato, Mexico | collected 2012-05-28
GATCTGTTCGCCGCGCTCGATCTGTGGGGCGGCGAACTTCGGCAGGCGGTGATCGATTCGGGCGCGACGCTCGTCGTGCGTCCCGATTCCGGCGACCCGGTGACGATCGTGCTGCAGACCATGCGCGTGCTCGATGCGTCGTTCGGCTCGTCCGTGAACGGCAAGGGGCGGCGCGTGCTGAACCACGTGCGCGTGATCCAGGGCGACGGCGTCGACGAGCAGTCGATCGAGGCGATTCTCGTCGCGCTCGACGAGGCGGGCTACGCGGCCGGCAACGTGGTGTTCGGCATGGGCGGTGCGTTGTTGCAGCGCGTGAACCGCGATACGCAGCGCTTTGCAATGAAGTGTTCGGCGATCCGGCGCGGCGGCGTGTGGCACGACGTCCGCAAGGATCCGGTCACCGATCAGGGCAAACGTTCGAAGCAGGGGCGGTTGACGCTGCTGCGCAATTGGCGCACCGGCGAGTATCGGACGGTGACGCTGCCAGTTGCATGGGACGATCGCACGCTGGAAGGCGAATGGGACGAGGCGCTCGAGACGGTGTTCGACACCGGGCGTTTGCTTGTCGATACGTCATTCGCCGAGGTCAGGGCGAGGGCGCACGCGGGGGAGGTGTGACGCGGGAGAGGGGGTAATCGGCCGCGGCACGGCCGGCTCGCGTCACTTGCCGGCCAGCACACGGTCGCCGGCATCCGCCGGCGCGCCGCCGCGCTCCCCCACCCGCGCCGCGTCCATCGCCCGCGCAAGCGCATCGAACACGGCGGGCCCCTTGCAGCGCGACACGTTGAAGCGCATGTACGAGGTCGCGCTGCGTGATGCGCTGAACACGTCGCCCGGCGCGAGCACCACGTCGTGGTCCAGCGCGTGGCGTGCGACGCGCGCGGCGTCGAGCCCGTCCGGCAATTGCGCCCACACGAACAACCCGCCGCGCGGCTCGGTCCAGATTCCGAGCGCGGCCCGCGCGAGGCGCCGGATCGTCTCGCCCATCGCATCCGCGAGACGCGCGCGCAGGCTGTCGAGATGGCGCCGGTACGTGCCGTCGATCAGCAGCCGATGCACGACGTTCGCGCCGATCTGCGCATTGCCGAACGACGTCGCGAGCTTCAGGTCGACGAGCGCGTCGATCCATTCCGGGCGCGCGGCGACGTAGCCGCAGCGGATCGCGGCCGACAGCGTTTTCGAGAAGCTGCCGATCGACACGACGCGCGACAGCCCGTCGAACGCCGCGAGGCGCGGCGCGGGCGTGCTCTCGAAATCCGCGAAGATGTCGTCCTCGACGATCAGCAGCCCATGCTCGGCCGCGAGCGTCAGCAGCCGGTGCGCGACGGGCGGCGCGAGCGTCGCGCCGGTCGGGTTGTGCAGCGCGGCGTTGGTGATGTACAGGCGCGGCCGATGCTCGGCGAGTACCTGTTCGAAGCGCACGAGGTCGGGCCCGTTCGGCGTGAACGGCACGCTGACGATCCGTGCACGGTGCGCGCGCAGCAGCGCCTGGAAGTTGAAGTAGCACGGATCGTCGAGCACGACGGTATCGCCGGGCTCCAGCAGCAGGCGGCACACGAGGTCGAGCGCGTGCGTGCCGCCGTCGGTCAGCATGATCTGCGCGGGTTCTGCGTGGACGCCGTGCTGCGCGAGCCGCCACGCGAGTTGCTGGCGCAGCGCAGGCAGGCCGAGCGGCGTCGCATAGTCGGTCAGCGCATCGGATTCGTCGCGCGACACGGCGCGCAGCGCGCGACGCAGGCTTTCGTCGGGCAGCCACGACGAAGGCAACCAGCCGCAGCCGGGCTTCACCGACGTCGGCGCCGCTTCGAGCGACTGGCGCGACAACCACAGCGGATCGAGCTCGCGATCGAGGCGCGGGCCCAGTTCGGCGAGCGCGAGCGGCGGCGCGTGGCCCGACACGTAGAAGCCCGAGCCGCGCCGGGCGACGAGCACGCCTTCGCTCGCGAGCCGCTCGTACGCATCGACGACGGTCGATTTCGACACGCCGAGCGCGTCGGCCATCATCCGGATCGACGGCACCCGCGCGCCGGGCATCAACGCGCGGCTTGCGATCCGCGCGCGCAGCGTGTCCATGACGGTTTCCACGCGCGTGCGCGACGGCGCGGGCGGAGCGGGAATCGGGGCGGAAGGGTTCATGGCGAAAGATGAACTGTATGGCCAGTTGTCCAGTACAGTTTGTCTGAATTGTATTGGGTTGTAGCTTACGCCGTTTTCGCCGGCGGCGGATCATCGGTCATCCCCTTTCCAATCAGGATCGACCGTGCAAAAGACGACCGACGGATGGCTCAGCGGCTTGCTGGGCGTCATCATTTTCAGTGGCTCGCTGCCCGCGACGCGGGTCGCGGTGCAAGGGCTCGACCCGCTGTTCCTCACGTTCGCCCGCGCGACGATCGCCGGCGCGCTCGGCCTGCTGCTGCTCGTCGTGCTGAAGCAGAAGCGGCCGTCGCGTGCCGAGGCCGTGTCGCTGGCCGTCGTCGCGCTCGGTGTCGTGGTCGGTTTTCCGTTGCTGACGGCGCTTGCGCTGAAGCACGTGACGTCGGCGCATGCGATCGTGTTCGTCGGGCTGCTGCCGCTCGCGACCGCGCTGTTCGGCGTGTGGCGCGGCGGCGAACGGCCGCGGTTGCCGTTCTGGATCTTTTCGATCGTCGGCAGCGGCGCGGTGGCCGCGTTCGCGCTGCGCAACGGCGGGCAGGCGTCGGTGGTCGGCGATGCGCTGATGCTGGCCGCGATCGTCGCGTGCGGGCTCGGTTATGCGGAAGGCGCGCGCCTGTCGCGCCAGCTCGGCGGCTGGCAGGTGATCTCGTGGGCGCTNGTGNTGTCGCTGCCGCTGATGCTGCCGCTCNCGTGGCTGACNTGGCCCGCGTCGTTCGACGGCGTCGATGCCGCCGCGCTGTGGGGGCTCGCGTACGTGTCGCTGTTCAGCATGTTGATCGGCTTCGTGTTCTGGTATCGCGGGCTCGCGCTCGGCGGGATCGCGGGCGTCGGCCAGTTGCAACTGCTGCAGCCGTTCTTCGGCTTCCTGCTCGCGGCCGGACTGCTGCACGAGACGGTACCGCCGTCAATGGTCGTCGTGACGGTCGTGGTGGTGGGCTGCGTGGCGGGCGCGAAGTATTTCTCGAAGATGGCGCCCGTGCAGCGCGCGGGTTGACGCAGGTACCGCGGCTTGCCGGGCATCGGGCTGACATCACCCGGTGCGCGGCTTGCGGCGACCCAACGCAAAACGGCCAGGCTGCCGGTCGCGGCGAGCCTGGCCGTGAGTGGGCGTCACGCCGGACGTGGGTTACTCGAACGTTTCCAGCGCGAGCAATTCGCCGATCGTCTGCCGGCGGCGGATCAGCCGCGGCGTGCCGCGATCGACCAGCACTTCCGGCGCGAGCGGCCGGCTGTTGTAGTTCGAGGACATCGACGCGCCGTACGCGCCCGCGTCGTGCAGGAACAGCAGGTCGCCGATCTGCGGCTGCGCGAGCTTGCGGTGCGTGACCACGCCGCCCGCATCCTGCGTGAACACGTCGCCCGATTCGCACAGCGGCCCGGCGATCGCGAGGTCGACGAGCGGCCGGCCGGCGGGCAGCGCGCCATCGTGCGCGTGCACCGACACCGCGTGATAGCTGCCATACATCGACGGGCGCATCAGATCGTTGAAGCCCGCGTCGATCAGCACGAAATCGTGTTCCGGCCGACGGTTGACGGCCTGCACTTCCGTGACGAGCGTACCGGCCTCGGCGACCAGAAAGCGCCCCGGTTCGATCTCGATGCGCACCGGGTGGCCGAGATGCCGTTCAATGCGCTTGCGCGCGGCGTCCCACTGGCTGAAATAGTGACCGACGTCGACGCGCGGCTCGCCGTCGCGATACGGAATCGACAGGCCGCCGCCGGCCGAGATCGCGTCGATGTCGTGGCCGAGCGACGTGACGAGATCGACCATCGCATCGCACACCTGCGACAGGTGGCCGTAGTCGACGCCCGAACCGATGTGCATGTGGATGCCGACCAGCTTCAGCCCGTACTGGCGCACGATCTCGATCGCGCGCGGTACGTCGTCGATCCAGATGCCGTGCTTGCTCTGCGGGCCGCCGGTGTTGGTCTTGTTGCTGTGGCCGTGGCCGAACCCCGGGTTGACGCGCAGCCACACGCGGTGGCCGGGCGCGTGCTCGCCGATGCGCGCGAGCATGTCCAGCGAACCGGCGTTCACGGTCACGCCATGCTTGAGCACCGCCGCGAGCGTCGGGCGGTCGATCAGGTCGGCCGTGAACACGACGCCTTCCGGCTCGCCTGCAGCAGGATCGCCTGCCGCACTGAACCCCGCCGCGAGGCTGCGCTCGATCTCGCCGAGCGACACGGCGTCGACGCACGCGCCTTCGTCGCGCATCAGCTTCAGGATATGGACGTTCGAATTCGCCTTCTGCGCATAGCGGATCACGTCGAACTGGCGCAGTTGGGCGATGCGGTCGCGGATGACGTCGGCGTCGTACACCCACAGCGGGGTGCCGTATTGCTGCGCGAGCGTCGCGAGCTGGCGGGAATCGAGGGACATGGCGGATGAATCGGATCGAATGAACGGATAGCAGGATGATGCGCCTGATTGGCTATACAGTAAAATGCCTATGTATCGATACTCGATTCATTTTTGATATATACGATCATGCTGACGCACCGTCATATCGAGGTTTTTCGCGCGCTGATGGTCACCGGCAGCACGACGCGCGCGGCCGAGATGCTGTACACGTCGCAGCCGACCATCAGCCGCGAGCTCGCGCGGATGGAGCAGGTCGTCGGCTTTGCGCTGTTCGAACGCGCGCATGGCCGGCTGCGCCCGACGATGGCCGCGCTCACGCTGTTCGACGACGTGCGGCTCGCGTATGTGGGGCTCGAACGCGTCGCGGCGACGGCCGCGCGCCTGCGCGAGTTTCGCGACGGTCAACTGTCGGTGATCGCGTTGCCGGCGTTCTCGCACGCGATCCTGCCCGGTGCGTGCCGGCGCTTTCACGACGCGCATGCGGGCGTCAGCGTGTCGGTCGCGACGCAGGAGTCGCCCGTGCTGGAGGAGTGGTTGACCGCGCAGCGTTACGACCTCGGGCTGACCGAGCACGACGTCGCGCCGGCCGGCACCGTGCTCACGCCGCTGCTCGAAGTCGACGAGGTGTGCGTGCTGCCCGACGGCCATCCGCTGCTCGCGCAGGACGCGATCGACCTGCTGGATCTCGCCGATCGCCCGTTCGTGAGCCTGTCGCTGAACGATCCGTATCGCATCCTGATCGACGAGGCGTTCGCGCAGCTCGGCGTCGCGCCGCGTTCGGTGGTCGACACGCCGTCGGCCGTGTCGGTATGCGCGTTCGTGCGGCAAGGGCTCGGGGCCGCGATCGTCAACCCGCTCACGGCGCTCGACTTCGTCGGCCGCGACCTGCACGTGCGGCCGCTGACGCGGTCGTTTCCGTACCGGGTCAGCGTGATCGTGCCCGAGCACCGGCCGAAGAACCTGCTCGTCGACGCGTTCGCCGATGCGTTGCGCGGCGAAGCGAAGGCGATCCGCCGCCGGCTGGCCGCACACCTCGGCTAGCGGCACCCCCGTATGATGGGCGTTTCGCCGCCATCGTCCTTATTTTCCGGAATCCCGTCATGACCGATGCATCGTCTTTCCTCGAACAACCGACGCTCACCGGCGAACGTGTCGTCCTGCGCCCGCTCGTCGCATCCGACCGGCAGGCGCTGCTGGAGGCCGCGGCCGACGGCGAGTTGTGGAACCTGAAGGTCACGGTCGTGCCCGGCGCGCAGACGGTCGACGCCTACATCGACACGGCGTTGCAGGGGCGGGCGGCCGGCACCGTGATGCCGTTCGTGATCGTCGATCGCGCATCGGGCCGCGCGATCGGCAGCACGCGCTTCTGGAAGATCGATCGCAACAATCGCAAGCTGGAGATCGGCCATACGTGGCTGAGCGAATCGGCGCAGCGTACGCGTGCGAATACCGAAGCGAAGCGGTTGCTGCTGGCTTATGCGTTCGACACGCTGCAATGCGTGCGCGTGCAGTTCACGACGGACGAGCTGAACGAGAAATCGCGCGCGGCGATCCTGCGGCTCGGTGCGAAACAGGAGGGTATCGTGCGTCACGAACGGATCATGCCGGATGGCCGCAAGCGCAACTCGGTGCGCTTCAGCATCATCGACGACGAATGGCCGGAAGTGCGTGCCCGACTCGACGCGAAGCTGGCGACGTAACGTGTGACGCTTGATGCTGGACGGGCGTCGCGCCGCCGGTAGGGGAGGCGGCGGCGCGACGGCGGGGGAAACGGTGCGCCGCGCACGATGCGCGGCGCGGCATCGCCTGAATTACTGCGCCGATGCGAGGTGATGACGCTGCGCGAGTTTCTGCGCGTCCGCGTAGTGCGCTTGCAGGATCGGCAGCGCCTGGCGGGCGACTTCCTTCAGCTTGGTGTCGCGGCCCGATGCGATTTCGGCCTGGAATGCCGAGATCGTCTTCTGCTGGCCGGCGAGCGCCACCTGTTCGATATACGCCTTGTCGAACTCGGCGCCGCGCAGGCTCTTGATGCTGTTCAGCACGGTCGTGTCGGGGTCGTTGGCCGGCACGTCGACACCGCGCGGGCTCGCCGCGCGCATCGCCTGGATGATCTTCGCGTCGTCGGTCGACACGCGTTGCGCGAACGCCTTGACCTGGCTGTCCGACGTGCGCGAATCGGCGATGCGCGCGGCGTCGTGCTGGGTCGACACGGTCTTCGTGCCGTCGTTGATGAAGGCCTGGTCGGCTTCGTGGATGCGCGTCGCGGCCGCGGCCGGCGCAGCCGATGCGCCGGGTGCCGGCTGTGCGGTTTGCGCGGTCGCCGTCACGGCGACGAGAAGCAGGCCAGCGGCAGATAAAGCAAGGCGCGAAATGTGGGGAAAGCGGTTCATGGGGACCTCCTTTCGATCGGGGCTCTGGTTGAAAAACGGATCGTGCGATCCGTCGCTGTGCGAGAGAGACCGGGCGCGCCCGGGCCGGATTCGACCGCCGCTCTGCCGCGGCGTCGGTCGAAGTGTTTCCCGGCCCGACTGATTCTAGGAGAGCGGTCGGATAGCAGGTGCAACCGTGCTGTGGCTTGTGTAACGGTTGGTAAGACGAAACGGTGGGCAGGCGCGCGGACAGGTAGGGCGTACCTGATGCCCATGCGCCGGCGGCAATTTTTGCGCGCGCGGGGCGCATGCAATGCATGAGAGGCACGTGCGTGTCATCGGCATTTCATCGGCGTGATGGCGTCGCGGCGGTGCATCGCGCGAGTGGGCAGCGTAGGTGCGTGGCGTGCGTGAAAGCGTTACACGCGATCGAGCAACGCATCGAGGCGCGGCAGCAACGGCGTCGCGCAATGCGCCTGCAATGCGTCGGGCGCGGTGTAGCCCCACGCGACGCCCTGGAACGCGATACGTGCACGCCGTGCCGCGTCGGCATCGCGGATTTCGTCGCCGACGTACAGCACTTCGTCGGCGCGCACACCGGCCTCGCGAACGAGCGCGCGCAGTCGGCGCGCCTTGCCGAACAGCGGAATGCCGCATGCGAAATGGTCGACGCGCGCGCCGGCATGCGGGCCGAGCCGGTCACGCACGATTTCCTCTGTATTCGACGTGGCGATCGCGATGCGGATGCCGCGCGCGGCGAGCGCGTCGAACGTTGCGTCGACGCCGGGAAACAACTGCACGTTCGCGACGCGCGGCCGCATCAGGCGGCGCATGTCGATCGTCACGCGCGGCACTTTCCACATCGGCACGTCGAGCGCGCGAATGATGTCGCGCGCCGACATGCCGCGCAGCGCCGGGCGCAGCTCGGGCGTGGCGTCACGAAAGCCGTGCAGGCGCGACGCTTCCGACAGCGCGGCGAGAAAACTGTCGAGCGAATCGGCGAGTGTGCCGTCGAAGTCGAAGGCGATGAGGCGGTAGGTCATCAGGCGAGGCGTCGGAGGCTGAACGTGACGAAGGTAGTTGGCGCCGTGCTACTCGTAATGGTAGCGGCAGGACACGATGCTGATCTGAAGGTCGTCAGCCTCGTAGACCAGACGGTTCGTATCGTCGATACGGCGCGACCAGAAACCGGAGAGATTGGCCTTCAACGGCTCGGGCTTGCCGATGCCTTCGAACGGCGCGGGCTGACTTTCGCGAATGAGCTGGTTGATGCGCTTGAGCGTCTTGCGATCCTGCCCTTGCCAGTAGACATAGTCGTCCCATGCATCGGAAGTAAAGAGCACGCGACGTACGCTCATTCATCATCCTCGGCGAGCTTGTGTTCCTTCGCCTTGCCCTTGCGCAGTTGCGCGATCGAACGCTCGAGATGAGCGACGTTGGCCGGCGAGCGCAGCAAGTGGACCGTCTCCATCAGGCTGTCGTAATAGTCCTGCGACATGATGACGGCGTTCGGTGCATCGCGGCGCGTGATGAGCGTCACGTCCGCATCGTCGACGACCTGGTCGATGACGGTCTTCAGATTGCCGCGGGCATCGGAAAAATGAATCGTGCGCATGGTACGCCTCACTTGTACGTATAACGGTACAAGTGTAGCGCTAACCGAGTATATGTACAAAATATCGTACATGTCTTGAGGCGCCGTGCATGTTGAGTGGCCGCCGTGCGGCAGGGCGACGCGCATCTGTTCTCCCGCGGCGGCGCGGCCATCTCCTTGTCCCCCACCCGACAGCGCGGTATCGTCGATGCTCCGCCTTCCGCCCCTCGAACCGGAGAACAGACGTGCCCGCAGCCACCCCCGCCACGCTGAGATTTTCCACCGACAAGCGCGAACTCGACATCGACGCGATCTTCGACTTCCTGCATCGCGACGCGTACTGGTCGCAGGGCATTCCGCGCGATGTGGTCGAGCGGGCGATCGAGGGCTCGCTGTGCTTCGGCGCGTATGTCGGCGACCGGCTCGTCGGGTTTGCGCGGCTCGTCACCGATCACGCGACGTTCGCGTACCTGTGCGACGTGTTCGTGCTGCCGGCCGAACGCGGCAACGGCTACGGCCGCGCACTGATCGACCATATATTCGCGCAGCAGATGGTGCAGCGGCTGCGCCGCATCATGCTCGTGACGACCGACGCACACGAACTGTACCGGCCGGTCGGTTTCGGTCCGTCCGCGAACCCCGAGCGGCTGATGGAGATTCGCCGCCCCGACATCTACACGAAACGCTGACGCGCGGCGCAGCGCATACAATACGCGCTTTCCGTTTTTGCCGAAGAGAAGCACACCATGACCGAACAGGAAGCCGAACAGCTCGCGACGCACCGCCACTACAAGGGCGGCCTGTACCGCTACATCGGCGTTGCCCGCCACTCCGAAACCGAGGAATCGGTGGTCGTCTACGAGCATCTGTGGCCGCATGCGCGCGGGCTGTGGGTGCGTCCGGAAGCGATGTTCAACGGCAATCTCGAAGACGGCACGCCGCGTTTTCGCAAGCTGCGCGACTGAGCGGACGGCACCGGAGCCGGCGTCTAGCCGGCGCCGCCCGGCTTGTCGTGCGGCGCCTGTTGCCGCAGCGCCATCGCAAAGAAGCGCCGGATTTCCTCCATCAATTCCGCGCGGGCCGACGCGAAATCGAACGCCCGCCGGTTTTCGTGCGCGTAGCGCCGGCGCCAGTCGTCGGCCGCATGCCGCGCTTCGCGTGCGCGCAGATCGTCGAGTTCGGGCGTGCGCAGCGCGTGGTCGGCGATCAGCGTCACGCCGTCGCGGCTCACTTCCAGCACGCCACCCGCGACGAGCAGGCGGCGATGCTCGCCGGTCGGCGCATCGACGAGCATCACGACGCCCGGCCGGATCCGCGTGAGCAGCGGCGCGTGGTGCGGGTAGATCCCCAGTTCTCCGCTTTCCCCCGGGACGACGACGAAATGCGCGTCGCCGGCATACAGCACCGCTTCGACGCTGACGATGTCGAGCTTCATCGACGTTTTCATAGGGATTCCTTCAGACCGCCGCCGCGCCGGCGACGATTTCGCACAGCTCGGTGGTAATCTGCGCCTGTCGCGTCTTCTGGTACAGGTGCCGCAGTTCGCGCAACACGCGGTCGGCGTTGTCCGTCGCGGTCTGCATGCTGAACATCCGCGCGCATTGCTCGCACGCGTAGTTCTCGACGACGGCCTGATAGAGCGTCGCCTCGACGTAACGCAGCAGCAACGTGTCCACGGCCGGTTTGGGCGCGGGCTCGTACAGATAGTCGGATGCGGCCGCGCCGTCGGTCGGCGCGCCGGTGTCGAGCCCCGCGATCGGCAGCATCGCATCGATGCGCGGCTCGTACGCGAGCGGGCTCGTCAGCCGGTTGTATGCGACGTGCACTTCGTCGAGCTCGCCGTTGACGAACGCGGTCAGCGGCACGAGCAGCGCACCGAGCAACTGCTCGAAGTGCGGCTCGGCGGCCAGGCCGCTCGCACGGGCCGCGATGGTCGCGCCGTGCCGCAGCAGCGGTGCGAGGCCGCGCGCACCGATCACGCTCAGTTCGCATGCGACGCCGGCCCGGTCCCAGCGTTCGAGCGCATCCACGCATTCGACGAGCAGCCGCGCATTGAGCGGGCCGCACAGCCCGCGATCGGTGCTGACGACGATCAGCCCGACGCGGCGCACGGTATCGCGTCGCGCCATCAGCGCCGATACGTGGTCGGGACGGTCGCGCAGCACGCGTTCCGCCATCGCGCCGATGCGGGCCGCGTACGGGCGGAACTCGCGCGCGCGTCGCTGCGCGCTCGCCATCTTGGTGCGCGCCATCATTTCCATCGCCTTGGTGATCTTGCGCGTGGACGAGGTACTGGCGATCTTCGCGCGGATTTCGCGTATGTGCATGTCAGGGGGGGGCGTCGCGGCCATCCGAGTGTCATCGTGCGACTTCATGCTATCGGGACTTCACCTGAAACGATTGACGGAAATCAAACGACTTCGCTCGGTCCCGCACCAGAATCCGTTCACGTGATCCTTGCGAAGGAGCAGTCGATGACCGATGTACGCACGCATCAGAAATACGAAGCGCTGATTGCGCGTTGCCGCGCATTACGCCCGGTGACGGTCGCGGTCGCGCATCCTTGCGACGAGGTATCGCTGCACGCGGCGGCCGCCGCCGCCCGGGCCGGGATCATCGTGCCCATCCTGGTCGGCCCGGTGGCGCGGATCACGATGCTCGCGGCGACGCTGGGTGTCGACCTGTCCGGCTATCGGCTCGTGGATGCGCCGCACAGTCATGCGTCGGCGGCGCGCGCGGTCGAGCTGGTGCGCGCGGGCGACGCGCAGGCGCTGATGAAGGGCAGCCTGCACACCGACGAGTTGCTGGCGGAAGTGGTGCGCGCCGATACAGGGCTGCGCACCGGGCGGCGCCTGAGCCACGTGTTCATCATGGACGTGCCGACTTATCACAAGCCGCTGTTCATCACCGACGCGGCCGTCAATATCCGTCCGACGCTCGAGCAGAAGGCCGACATCGCGCAGAACGCGATCGATCTCGCGCATGCGCTCGGCATCGCCCGGCCGAAGATGGCGATCCTGTCGGCGGTCGAGACGGTCAGCTCGAAGCTGCCGTCGACGCTCGACGCGGCCGCGCTGTGCAAGATGGCCGAGCGCGGCCAGATCACCGGCGCGCTGCTCGACGGGCCGCTCGCGCTCGACAACGCGATCAGCCCGGAGGCCGCGCGGCTCAAGCATCTCGGTTCCGCGGTCGCGGGCGATGCGGACGTCCTGCTCGTGCCTGACCTCGAGGCCGGCAACATGCTCGCGAAGGAGCTGACGTTCCTCGCGAATGCCGATGCGGCCGGCATCGTGCTCGGCGCGCGCGTGCCGGTGATCCTGACGAGTCGCGCCGACAGCGAACGCACGCGCCTGGCGAGCTGCGCGGTCGCGGCGCTCGTCGCGGCGGCGGCGCGCGCGACGGCGGCGCCCGTGGCCGCGCCGGCGGTTGCGGCCGACGCACACTGACGGGGCCGCGATGCGACATCCCGTCCTGGTGCTCAACGCCGGCTCGTCGAGCCTCAAGTTCTCGGTCTACGACACGCGCGAGGATCGTTCGCTCGATGCGGGCCTGCACGGGCAGGTCGAGAACGTGCATGACGCACCGCATCTGTTCGTGGCCGATGCGCACGGCGCGGCGCTTGCCGACAGCCCCGTCGCGCGACCGGGGCATCAAGGCGCGATCGAGGCGCTGCACGCGTGGTTCGCCGCGCACGTCGGGCGGGAGGCCGCGTTCGACGGCGTCGGGCACCGGGTCGTGCATGGCGGCCCGTATTTCACCGCGCCGGTGCGGATCGATGCGCGCGTGCTCGATGCGATCGCGTCGCTTTCGCCGCTCGCGCCGCTGCACCAGCCGCATCACGTCGACGCGATTCGCGCGGTTGCCGCGGTCGCGCCGAACCTGCCGCAGGTCGCGTGTTTCGACACCGCGTTCCATGCGACGGTGCCGGCGCTCGAACGGGAGTTCGCGTTGCCGCGCGCGCTGACCGGGCAGGGCATCGTGCGCTACGGGTTTCACGGGCTGTCGTACGAGTACATCGCGACGGCGCTCGCGGCCCTCGATCCGTCGTGGGTGCGGCAACGGACGGTAGTCGCGCACCTCGGCAACGGCGCGAGCCTGTGTGCGCTCGCGAACGGCCGCAGCGTCGCGACGACGATGGGGTTCACGGCCGTCGACGGGCTGCCGATGGGCACGCGCACGGGCGCGCTGGACCCGGGCGTGATCCTGTACCTGCAGCGTCACATGGGCCGGTCGCTCGACGAAGTCGAGCATCTGATCTATGCCGAATCGGGCTTGCTCGGCGTGTCCGGCGTGTCGAGCGACATGCGCACGCTGCTCGCGAGCGACGCACCGTCGGCCGCGCACGCGGTCGAGCTGTTCGCCTATCGCGCGGCCCGCGAACTCGCCGCGCTGGCCGGCGTGCTCGGCGGTCTCGACACGCTCGTGTTCACGGCGGGCATCGGCGAGCACGCGCCGCGCGTGCGTGAACGGATCTGCAGCCGCGCGGCGTGGCTTGGCATCGTGCTCGATGACGCGGCGAACGCCGCCGGCCTGCCGGTGATTTCGAGCGACGCGTCGCGCGTGACGGTGCGCGTGATCCCGACCGACGAGAACCTGATGATCGCGCGGCACACGCGCCGCGTGCTGGACGACGCGATCCCTTCCACGCCGTATCCGACCCGATGAGACCTTCGATGACAGCACGCGACACGCCTTCCCCTGCCGTCAGCGCCCCCGCGCTGCCGATTTTCTGGCCGATGGCCGCCGCCACGGCGATGTTTGCGGCCGGCGCCGAGATCACGGCGCGCAATCTGCGCTTTCTCGCGGAAGAGGAGAAGCTCCATTTCGAAGCGCACCCGGCGCTGGCGTCGCCGAACCGGCCGTTGCTGGAACTGCGGACGATGACGTTTCGCGATTATTCGGTCGCGCCGGCGCACGGGCTGCCGACGATCGTCGATGCGCCGTACGCGGGACACAGCGCGATGATCGCCGACTACCAGCCGGGGCAGAGCCTGATGCAGACGCTGCGCGAGCACGGCGTGACGCGTCTGTACCTGACCGACTGGCGCTCGGCCACCGAGGACATGAAGGANCTCGAGATCGACCAGTATCTGGCCGAGCTGAACGTGTGCGTCGACGAACTCGGNGGCCGCGTGAATCTCGTCGGNCTGTGTCAGGGCGGCTGGATGTCCGCGATGTATGCGGCGCGTTTCCCGCACAAGGTCGCGAGCCTCGTGCTGGCNGGCTCGCCGATCGACACCGACGCGGGCGACGGCCCGATCANGCGGATGGTGCACACGTATCCGACGTCGTTCTACGAGGAACTCGTCGCGATGGGCGGCGGGCTGATGCGCGGGCGCTTCATGCTGCGCGGCTGGAAGAACATGCATCCCGACCAGCACTATCTCGCCGAGCACGTCGACCTGTACGCGCATCTCGACGATCCCGAATACCTGCGCAAGCGCGAGGTGTTCGCGAACTGGTACGAAAGCCCGATCGACCTGCCGGGACGCTGGTACCTGCAGGCGATCGTGCAGATCTTCAAGGAGAACCGGCTCGCGAAGGGCACGTTCGTCGCGCTCGGGCGCACGCTCGATCTGAAGGACGTCACGTGCCCGACCTATCTGCTCGCCGGCGAGGCCGACGACATCACGACGCCGGAGCAGGTGTTCGGGGCGCGCGATCGTCTCGGGACGCCCGCGTCGCGGATCGAGAGCCGGCTCGTGCCGGGCGGCCATATCGGCCTGTTCATGGGGACGCGCACGCTGGCGACGGTGTGGCCCGACATCGCGCGATGGATCGCGGCGCAGCGCTAGGCCGACGCGGATCGACAAGGGAGGCGACATGACGTTGCGACACAAGCGGGGGCTGGTCGTCGGCATCGCGAACGAACAGAGCATCGCGTGGGGATGCGCACGCGCGTTTTGCCGGGCGGGCGCCACGCTCGCGGTGACCTGGCAGTCGGACAAGACCTTGCCGCACGTCGAGCCGCTGTTCGCGCAACTCGACGCGCCGATCCGGATGCCGCTCGACGTCGGGCGGCCCGACCAGATGGCGGCGGTGTTCGACGCGATCGCGGTGCAGTGGGGCGCGATCGACTTCGTGCTGCATTCGGTCGCGTATGCACCGAAGGCCGATCTGCAGGGCCGCGTGGTCGACAGTTCGCCGGAAGGCTTCTCGTTGGCGATGGATACCTCGTGCCATTCGTTCATCCGGATGGCGAGGCTCGCCGAGCCGCTGATGACGCGAGGCGGGAGCCTGATGGCGATGAGCTATCTCGGCGCGGAGCAGGTCGTCGCGAACTACGGAGTGATGGGGCCGGTCAAGGCCGCGCTCGAAGCGAGCGTGCGGTATCTGGCGGTCGAACTCGGCGGCGCGGGCATTCGCGTCAACGCGATTTCGCCGGGCGTGCTGCCGACGCGCGCGGCGTCGGGCCTACCGAACTTCGGCCGGCTGCTCGACGACACCGCGCGCCGCGCGCCGCTGCATCATGCGCTGGACATCGACGACGTCGGCGCGTTCTGCGCGTTTCTGGCCAGCGACGGCGCACGGGCGATCACGGGCGGCACGCACTATATCGACGCCGGCATGCACATGCTCTAACGCGCTGGCGGCACGCGGCGTTCAGGTGCGCGCGAATGCCTGCACGAGGGCCGGCGGCGCGTGGGCGACCGTGACCTCCGGCGTGCCGTGCCACGCCGCGAGTTTCTTCACGGCTTTCGCGACGTCGGCCGCGAGCCCGGCGCCGAACCGCACGCCCGGCTCGACGTGCACGGCCTTTAGCTCGAACGTGCCGAGCGTGCGATGCGCTTTCGCATCGACGCGGCCGACCAGCCGGCCGCGATGCAGCACGGGCAGGCAGAAATAGCCGTAGCGTCGCTTGTGCTCGGGCGTATAGCACTCGATCGTGTAATCGAAACCGAACAGCGTCGCCGCGCGGCGCCGGTCCCACACGACCGGGTCGAACGGCGACAGCAGCGTCGTGACCGTCGAGCGCAGCGTGTCGGCCGCCGCCGCCGGCAGCAGTGCGTCGAGCGAGCGATGCACGTAGGCCGGTTCCTTCCAGTCGTCGATCTGCACCGGAATCAGGTCGCCTGCATCCGCGAGCCGCTCGAGTTCCGCGCGGTACGAACGGCGCGGCAGCCGATAGTAGTCGGCCACCCAGTCCGCGCGCACGACGCCGAGCGCGCGACACGTGTAGTCGAGCAGCGCTGGCAGCACGGCATCGCGCGGCGGCAGGTCGCGCGCATCGTCCCAGTCGGGCAGCACGCGTTCGCGTACGTCGTACACGCGCTGGAAATTGCGGCGCGCCGACACCATCAGGTCGCCCGTCGTGAACAGCACTTCCAGGTGACGTTTTTCGGGCTTGCGATCCCACCAGCCGTTGCCCTTCACGCCGTCCTCGCGCGCGAAATCGGCCGACCGCACCGGGCCTTCTTCGCGAATCCGCGCGAGCAGCCGTTCGATCTCCGGACGATTCTGCTCGTGCCAGTCGGCCGCATATTTCCAGCCCATCCCCGACGGATCGAGCATCTTGTAGCGCATCAGCCCGAACTGCTCGATCGGCAGGAAACACGCTTCGTGCGACCAGTATTCGAACAGGCGCGCCTCGGCGAGATGTTCGTCGAGCCAGNGCGGCGGGAAATCGCCGAGACGGCTGAACAGCACGAGATACGGNCTGCGNGCGACGACGTGGATGGTGTCGATCTGCAACTGCGCCATCCGGCGGATCGTGTCGAGCACGTCGGACTTGGTCGCCTTGCGGCGCGGCGGTGTGAGCAGGCCCTGTGCGGCGAGATGGAGGGCGCGGGCGGCGGCGAGCGAGAGCGTGAGCATCGGCGGGACGGTCGAGGGTGGCGATCGGGAACCACTTTAGCGCGAAAGCGGCGCGCGCGTGCGACGTGAGGCTGCTGCAACGCGTCTGACAATGGTTGACAGATGCGTTTCGCAAGTTTCCCTATAGTGCAGTTCATGGCGCGACGATCAATGCGCGCAACGATTCCGCTTCCGACGCACATATGTCCATGGCACGCAGGAAGCGAATCCGGGATTCTCAACCCCCATCGAGAGACCCGGAGCCCTGAGCGGACATCCATGCGGCTATGCACCGGCCCCGTGTGGATGTCCGCTGATTTTTTTGTTTTTCCGGTTTTTCCTCCATGGCCGCGCGGCAGGTCATGCCGCGGCGCTCGTCTGCCCGGGCCGCAGCGCGCGGGACAAGTCATAGTGCTTCGCCGCGCCGTAACGTGGTGAACCGAAGTGCCAGTCGTAGTTGCCGCGAATGTATGCGCGGGCTTCGTCAAGCAGGCGCAGCGACGCGCGATCGTCGGTGCGCGCACGCACCGTCTTTTCCAGATCGAGATAACGCGCGAGATAGCCGTTGTGGATTGCTGCCGCCGCGTCGAGCGCGGCTTGCGGCGCCAGCCTGCGTTCGTGCATCAGCACGCACACGAGATTGCTGCTCGATTCGCCGGCCTCCTTCGGATACGAAAAGATGTCGTTGCACAGGCAGAGGATCAGGCCGGACAGCTTGCGCAGGCGCTCGACCGCTTCGTCGGCGTAGAACGCGGCGGGCGCTTCGTAGCCCGCGGCGATGTCGATCAACGCGAACGCGCCTTCGCCGCAGCCGTTATAGGTGCGACCGGAAAGGTACTCGGCCTCGCCGGGCACGACGTCGGTCGCGAACCGGCCGGCTTCCCATAGCGTCGAGAACAGGAACGTCATCATCCCCGCCACCCAGCGTGCGTACTGCACGCGCGTGGACGCGGCCGCGATGCGCGCGCACACGTCCTGCGTCGCCCGTTGCAGCGCGGGCAGGAATGCGGCCAGGTGCGGCAGGCGCGCCGCCAGCGCGGCGCGCAGCGGCGCCGGATCATGGCCGGTCGGATCGGCGATCATTTCGTACAGCCACAGGTACAGCGCACCGAGATCGCCGGGGGCGCGCGCGACACCGTGCAGGCTGCACAGGCCGTCGTCGATCGCGAAGATCCAGCCGTACGCGCGGGTCGTCGTGCACAGGCCGTCGAAGGTTGCGTGCGCATAGACGCGTGCGCAGTATTCGCCGACCTTGCCGTGACGAATGCCGTTGGCCCAGCGCGGATCGTCGAGCAAGCCATGGCCGTTCATCCACGCGAGCAGATCGGCTTCGGCGCGGTCGGCGTCGGGATGCACGGGCGTGTCGAACGGGTGGAACAGGTGCGGAAGCACGAGCGCGGGCGTGGGCGCGGCGGCTTCGGCGGCAACGGTTTCGATGGTGGACATGGCGTACCTCGCGGATGGCGGGTGACAACAGGTGTCGTGAGGGCGGCCGGCCTACCTGCCGAACCGGCGCGCGCGCTTGCCGTACGCATCGATGGCCTGTTCGAAATCGTCGCGTCCGAAATCGGGCCAGCACGTCGGCGTGAAATAGAACTCCGAGAAGGCGGTTTGCCACAGCATGAAATTCGACAGGCGCTGCTCGCCCGACGTGCGGATCACGAGGTCCGGCTCCGGCTGGCCGGCCGTATAGAGCCGGCTCGCGATCAGCTCCGGGCTCAGTTGCGCGAGCAACTGATCGACGGTGCCGGCCGCGACGTGCTCCGCGATCAGCGAGCGGACCGCGTGCAGCAGGTCGAGGCGGCCGCTGTAGGCGACCGCGATGTTCACGTCGAGCCCGCGCGCGTGGGCCGTGCGTTGCTGCGCG
>Ga0058691_1000861_pt1 | contig 18079 bp, 20 predicted proteins | sample AgamicAtPrz_FD_55051 | JGI IMG/M metagenome (GOLD analysis project Ga0058691, IMG submission 55051) | Agave microbial communities from Guanajuato, Mexico - At.P.rz | ecosystem: Host-associated > Plants > Phyllosphere > Phylloplane/Leaf | place: Guanajuato, Mexico | collected 2012-05-28
GTGAACTCTTTCTCTTTATGGATCGCGTACTCGTCCGGCACGTCGTGGATCAGCGCTTTGCCGAGCAGCGCCATATCGCGCGCGGTGCTAAACTGCCCCGGCGCATCAAGGCCATGGACGGTTTTGAAGGTGGTATTGATCAGGCCAAGCTTTTGCGCATAGCTGTTCATCAGGCTGACAAAGGAGTCCTGGCTGCCTGCGACATAATCGGCGATGGCAATGCTGGCATCATTGCCGGACTGAATAATGACCCCTTTATTCAGGTCCGCTACCGATACCTGATCGCCCGGTTTCAGGAACATCAGCGATGAGCCGCGCAGCGCCGGATTGCCGGTCGCCCACGCATCTTTGCCGACGGTGACGGTATCGGTCAGGTGGATTTTCCCCGCTTTCAGCGCCTGGCCGACCACATAGCTGGTCATCAGTTTGGTCAGGCTGGCAGGGTCGAGTTTTTCGTCGGCGTTGCCCTCGGCCAGCACTTTGCCGCTGGCGTAATCCATCAGGATCCACGCACGGGCATCGACCGGCGGCGCGGCAGGCGTTTGTTCCACTGCATATAACGAAGGAGAGAAGAGAAATAACAGCGCGGAGCCTGCTGCCAGGCCGCGAAGGGATAGAGAGAACTGCGTCATATAAGCCACCCGAGTATCCTTTCAATAAAACGTCACATCACCGTGCCGTAACAAACGGTGAGTAATAACGCACAAACGAAACGAAAAAAACCGCTACTGGGTAAAGTTTTTAAAGTTTACGCAATAACAGCCTGTTGCGCGCCTGTTGTGCATTATTTTTCTAAGTCGTTGCCAGAACGTTAAGTTTCGCCCACGATAGATTCACTGAAACACACTTTTGCACGGGGGTAAAAATGATCACGCTGTGGGGACGGAATAATTCGACGAATGTCAAAAAAGTGCGCTGGCTGCTGGATGAACTGGAGTTGCCGTATGAGCAAATTCTGGCGGGCCGGGAGTTTGGCGTTAATCACGATCCTGAATATCTGGCGATGAACCCTAACGGGCTGGTGCCGCTGCTGCGCGACGACGAAACCGGTGCCGTGCTGTGGGAATCGAACACCATTGTTCGCTACCTGGCTGCGCAGTATGGTCAGAGCCGCCTGTGGCTGGAGTCGCCTGCCGCGCGGGCGCAGGGCGATAAGTGGATGGACTGGGCGTTGAGCACGCTGGCACCGAAACATAGCCCGCTGCTGATGAACCTGGTGCGAACGGCACCAGAAAAGCGCGATCATGCGGTGATCGCCTCATCAAAAGAGGCGCTCGATAACGCGTTCCAGCTGCTTGATAATGCGCTGGCAACTACGCCGTGGCTCTCGGGCGAAGCGTTTGGCTGTGGTGATATCGCCGTCGCACCGTTTGTCTATAACCTGTTTAATATTCCCGGCCTGAGCTGGGCCACGCACCCGCATCTGCAACGCTGGTACGCCCAGCTCTGCGAGCGCCCGGCGTTTCGCCATAACGTGATGATCCCGGTAACGTGATGGCTTGATTGCCGGATGGCGGCTCCGCCTTGTCCGGCCTACGCGTGCACCATGCTTTCGTAGGCCGGATAAGCGCCAGCGCCATCCGGCAAGACAAACCGCACCTGCCCTACACCGGATAACTGCGCGCCATCCGGCAATTACACGGCTCGATTACGATGCCGGGCTAACCTTCCACAATTCGCCGTTGCTCTCGTCGGTTAAGACATACAAATACCCATCTGGCCCGACGCGCACGTCGCGAATACGGTGATTACGATCGCCAAGAATGCGACCATCTTCGCTCACCTTGTTGCCATCGACGCTCATCACAATGACATCCTTATCCTTTAGCGCGCCGATAAAGAGCTTGTTCTGCCACTGCTTGAAGGTGTCCGCATTATAAAAAGCCATGCCGCTGACCGCCGGCGACTCCTTCCAGTAGAAGATCGGCTGCTCAGTTCCCTCGACGATGCCACCTTTCGCCTCCGGGATCTTCAACCCGCTGTAGTTGATGCCCCAGGTGGCAATCGGCCAGCCGTAGTTTTTACCCTTTTCAGGCACGTTGATCTCATCCCCCCCGCGCGGGCCGTGCTCATTGAGCCACAGCGCCTGGCTCCACGGGTTGATCGCCATGCCCTGCGGGTTGCGGATGCCATAAGACCAGATCTCCGGCCGCGCGCCCTGCTTGCCTGCAAACGGGTTATCCTCCGGCACTTTGCCCTGATCCGTTAGCCGCACCAGCTTGCCCTGCAGCTTATCGAGCTCCTGCGCCGTCGGCCGCTGATTGTTCTCGCCCAGCGCTACCCACAGATAACCTTTGCCATCAAACACCATCCGGCCGCCAAAGTGGTTACCGGTCGAAAGTTTTGGCTGCTGGCGGAAAACGGTCTGGAACTGCTCAAGCTGTTTACCATCGTCGCTCAGGCGACCAAAGCCGACGGCGGTGCCCGCTTTGCCATCCTTCCCCGCTTCGGCATAGCTCAGCCACACGCGCCTTGATGAGGCAAAATCGGGTGCCAGCGCTACATCAAGCAATCCTCCCTGACCCTGCGCCCACACTTTTGGCACGCCGCTTATCGGATCGGAAAGCCCTTTACCCGCCTGCCAGTGGCGCAGTTCGCCGCCGCGCAGGGTGATCAGCATTCCGCCATCATCGGGTAAAAAGGCCAGCGCCCAGGGGTGATCGAGTTTTGTTTGCAGGACATCGACGTTGACCGCAGCCGGGGCGGCGAGTACAGAGGTTGAGAGAAAAAGTAATGACAGGGGAAGATGGCGCATACGGCACTCCTTTATTAAGCGGTAAGCCTGGATAAAGGTTAGCCATCGATTTCGCGGCTGGGTTTGCTTTTACAAAAGCTTAAGCATAAAGGGGAGCGAGCTCCCCTTATGGTCAGGGTGTGGAAGCGCTTCAGGCTTCAGCAAGCGGAGAGTGCTCATTCAGATATTGAATGCTGTAATCAAGGATATTGAGCGAACGCTCCAGCTTATCGACATTCACCGAGATAAAGTTGGCACAGTCTCTTCGCCCGCTCATCAGTGAAACGGCGGCAGAAGAGAGCGCCTCTTCGGCACTGTACATGGCGCTGCGCGTATCGCGATCCTGTATCTCTTGCAGTCTTTCGCTTTTATCGCGGATCTCCAGCGCCAGGGCAAAAAACATCTCACGCAGACGATCGTTTTCGTTGACCGACATATACCCTTTCGCTTTGCGCATCTGGATATAGGCCGCAAGGTCTGTTCTGGCAGTCATCAACTTCATTACTAAACGACGAGCGAGTTCATCAGCGGTCATACTTTTACCTCCCTTGTCAGCCATTGGGCAGATCAATAGTATGGCCGCTTTTTGACCAAAGGCATGGGTTTGGTCAATAATATTCTCCTTTTGACGATCTTTTACACAGGCCGCGCCAGCACTGGGCTGGCTTGCCGTTTCGCTTGTTAAAAACGTGCTTCGCGACGCCAGGAGATAAGGAGAATGAAAGCAGTCGTTTACCCGGCAAAAACCAGCGTAAAAGTGATTCGTGACTATCGCTCGGCCTATCCCGATCCGCTGACTCTCCGCGAGGGGGAAAGAGCACAAATTAGCCACTGCGATCTGCAGTGGCGCGGCTGGATTTGGGTGACATTAGAGTCGGGACAAGCGGGCTGGGCGCCGCAACAGCTCTTTACGCCGGTTAGCGCCCATGAAGGGATTTGCCAGCAGCCCTACTGCGCACACGAACTGACCGTGCAAACCGGTGAGCAACTTGTGGTGCGTCAGCACCTTAACGGCTGGTATCTGGCAGAAAAAGCGGACGGCGACCTCGGCTGGGTGCCGCAGGAGCACGTCGCGCTTATGTAAGGCTGGCGGTTTACCAGCGCGTAGCCTGCATATCGATAACAAAGCGGTATTTCACATCGCCTTTCAGCATGCGGGCGAAGGCGCTTTCGATCGCTTCACCGCCGATCATCTCCACATCCGCCGTGATGCCGTGTTGGCCGCAGAAATCGAGCATCTCCTGCGTCTCGCGGATGCTGCCAATCGATGAACCGCTGATGCTTAAGCGGCGAAACACCATCGGCGTGATGTTGGGTGAAGCATGGGGCTGATCGGGAATACCCACCAGCACCAGGCGACCGTTGGTTTTTAGCGTCGCCAGATAGGGGTCGAGATCGTGCGGTGCCGCAACACAGTCGATAATAAAGTCCAGTGACGTTTGGCAGGCGGCCATTTGCGTCGCATCGCGCGAAACAATCACGCGTTTTGCGCCGAGACGGCGGGCATCTTCGCCCTTCTCCGGCGAGGTGGTAAACAGTGTCACCTCGGCACCCATCGCGCTTGCCAGCTTAACCGCCATATGCCCTAACCCGCCAAGGCCGACAACGCCCACCGCATCACCCGCTTTAACGTTAAAGTGGCGCAGCGGCGACCAGACGGTAACGCCTGCGCAGAGCAGCGGCGCAACGCCCGCCAGCGGCAGGTTTTGCGGCACCGAGACGACAAAATCCTGATCGACAATCACGCTTTCGGCGTAACCGCCCCAGGTGCTCTCGCCGGTGTATTTATCAATCCCGTTATAGGTGGCGGTAAAGCCCGCTTCGCAATACTGCTCTTCATGCTGTTTGCAGAAGTGGCATTCGCGGCAGGAGTCGACCATCACCCCGACGCCTACAATATCGCCGACCTGAAAGGCCGACACGCCCGCGCCGGTGGCGCTGACGCGGCCGACAATTTCATGTCCCGGCACCAGCGGATAGCGGCTTACCGCCCACTCATTGCGCGCCATATGCAGATCGGAGTGGCAGACGCCGCAGTAGAGAATGTCGATTTTGACATCCTGGTTTTGCAGCGGGCGAAGGGTAATGTCGCCGGACGTCAGCGGTTTGGCGGCGTCGACCGCGACCAGTGCATTGATTTTCATAAGGCCTCCAGGTTGGGCTGGCGTTAATAACGTGAAGGCGGCAGACTATAGTCCGCAAGGTTCACAATTGATAGTAGTTACCATTTGGTGACCACTGATGAGGGCTTCTTATGCCAGCCTGGGTTGACGGCAAACTCTTTTTCTACGCGGACTCGCCGCCGCGCCGCCTGATGGATCTCTTCTCCGTCAAGTGGAGCACCATGGTGCTGCACGCGCTCTACCACTGGCCTGACGAGCGCGCCCGCACCGGCGAGTTGCAGCGCAGTTTACAGGGGATCTCCAAAAAAATGCTCTTCCAGACGCTAAAAGAGCTGGAGCAGCGCGGCCTGATCGCCCGCCACGTTTATGACGTTGTCCCGCCGAAAGTCGATTACCGCCTCACGCCGCTTGGCAAAACCTTCGCCGCGCCGATTGAGCAGATGTACCAGTGGGGGCTGGAGAACCAGGCCGCGCTGGATGAGATGGAAACCCATTATCGGGAAGCACAGGGCTAGAACGCACAGGAGCGTGAAATGGAGATAGTTTTAATGCGTCATGGCGAGCCTGAATTCAGCGCTCAGCAGGGTTCAGCACGGGTCAAAGCCACGGACATGCCCGGCTGGATTGCAGGCTATGATGCCTCGGGCGTCACTGGCGAACCCGATTGCCACGCCCTTCTGGCGGATAAACGCCACGCTTTTGTTATCAGCAGCCCGCTGCCGCGCGCCCGTTCGTCGCTACAGGCGATGAACCTCACCCCCGATCTGATTGCCGACGAACTGCACGAAGCGCCCTTGCCGGTATTTAACCTCCCCTTTATTCGCCTCTCGCCGCAGGCGTGGCTGGTGCTGTTTCGCCTCTGCTGGCTCAGCGGCGCGCTGGCCGGGCCGGAATCGAAAAAGCAGACGATGCAGCGGGCAGAAACAATGTCACGCATGCTGATCGCCTATGCGCAGCAGCATAAGCGCGTGCTCAGCATGGGGCACGGGGTGTTCAACCGGCTGATTGCGCGTGAACTGGAAAAGGCGGGCTGGGTAAAACGCGAGCACACCGGAAACGGCTACTGGTCATCGGTAACGTTCACTGCCGCCGGATGTGATAACCCGGCGGCATAATCAGAGCGGCTGTTTCTCCGCCTGCGAGAGCTGAAGTAACGCCGCCTGTAGCGAGGTGGCGAACATCGCCCCGTGCGTCAGGCCGGGGAATAAGCGGTAGGTCGCCGGAACGCCATGCTGATCAAGCTGCGCAAGGGTGCTGCGAACGCGCGGCAGCACGCCAGACTCGCTGTTCTCATCCTGCGCGCGGCGATCCCCGTCCCCCTCCATAAGATAAAGGTGCTTGCCCGCCGCCTGCTGCGGCGAGACTGCTTCCATCGCTTTCAGCAACTGAAAATCATTGCGCGCCAGCGAAGGCACGGCCGAGAAAGTAATGGTGAAAAAGGGGGAAGTGAGCCAGCTCTCCAGCACGAACAGCCCACCGTAGGAGTGCCCCCACAGCCCGCGCTGCGCCGGGTTAATGGCAATCCCCTTTTCGACCGCTGGCGCGATGCGCTCCTCCAGCAACTGGCGAAAGGCGTTACTGCCGCCGCCCGCTCTGCCGCGCAGCTGCTGCGTGTCGGTGCCCGGCGGCGTGTAATCATACGCCCGGCTATCGAGATCGAACGGCAGCTCGGTTTGATACCCGACCGCCACCAGCACCGGCGGATTAGCAGCGAAGAGTTGTTGTAAAAACGCCTCCGAAAGCTTATCCATCGCCGCGTTGCCATCCAGCATATAGAGCACCGGGAAGCCGCCGGGCGGTGCGCTTTTATTGGGTACGCCTGTCCACACGTTGTAGTGGCGTTTGCCATCCCGGGAAGCGAACTGCTTTTGCGTGAAGTGATAGTAAGCAGAGCCGCGATCGGCGATGTTCGGCCCGAGCGGCGCCATATCCGGCCTCGCATAACTTGTTTGCCATGCGAGCAGCAGAAACAGCGCCGCCAGGCGCACGGCGTGAAAACGATAAAGCATAAACCCCTTCTCCCTGTACATCAGCCGCGCGGGCTGAAGATAACATCAAGGGGAAGACGTTAATGGGAATCATTATTGATTGCAACAGAGAAGCGGCAGCGGGTGTCGCTGCCTTTGCGCTTTTACGACTCCGGGTGGCTCCCTGCCAGCTCCTGTGCGAGCCGCCACTGCGCCTCAATCGGCGTCACCGTGCGTTTGCGTTCATTAACTGAAAGCTCTGGCTCGGTCCAGAGGAAAGGAAAGAAGGCGTAAACCTGCTCGCCGCCGAGCGTTCGCACCTCTTCCCGCCAGTTGGGCCAGCGCACCGTCTGGTAGAAGAGCGCCAGATCGCCACACAGCGCCCACTCAACAAACGCGGAGTAGCCCACTTCCAGCCCTTCCCAGGCCAGCGCATCGGGCGCGAAGTAGTAGACATTGCCGATATCCTCGCCAAGCCCGCCGCCGTTGAGGGCAAAAAAGCCGCCCGATGCATCATCGGCAATCAGCAAGGCACCGAATGATCCCGCCTCGGTCGCCGTTTGCGTCCAGCTCATCGGGTCGCGCGCCAGCCGCGCGCTGCCAGAACCGAGAATACGCAGCCAGCCATCATCAATCAGCAGCCCGCCGGTTTCATACACCAGTGCCCCCAGCGGCGAGCGGGTGGTAACCTGCAGTTGCAGCAGCGCCTGTTCGGCGTTGCCCTCCTCTTTCGCCAACACTTCGTAAGGGTTGCTGGCCGCGTTAAGCCACTCCTGCACCAACGCCCAGCCGGGATCGTGCACATCGATAAGTTCAGTTAAGGTCTTCATCCGCTCTCCTGCAGGCGAGATAAAAGTCTTTGCCATCATACCGGAAAGCGGCAAGCCATTAAGGCTGCGAAGGCCCATTTCGCCCTACCAGAATCTGCCCTGCCGGGGCGCATGTTGAACAGAAGCTCTACTGACGCCGCCCGTTTAGTGCAGCAATGAAAGGGCGGAGAAGATGAGCAATAATGCGCCGCCTACCACATTCACCCCTTTTTTGAGCCGTGCCGGATTGGCTTTTTTCGCCGAGAAGACCAGCACGTTGCTCAGGGCAATCAGCCACGCGCCCATCACCAGCACATGCACCGTCGCCAGCAGCAGATAGTGGCTGACATCGCCGCGGCTACCGGCAAATTGTGACACCACGGTGAGATAAAAAACGATCGCTTTCGGGTTGAGCACATTCGCCAGCCACGCCTCTTTCAGCGTCACCGTCGGCCCCTCCGCGCGGAGCGTGACTTCACTCGTCGTTAACCCGCTGCGGATCAGCTGTACGCCAAGCCACATCAGATATGCCGCCCCCGCATATTTCAGCACAGTAAACAGCGCCGGAGAGGAGACGAGCATTGCCGTCACCCCAAGGCCAATCAGTAGCGCGTGGGTGTAGATACCGAGCGCGGTGCCCGCCAGCGTGCGCAGCAACCCGCCCCGCCCGCCGGCCAGCGCGCTGTTCATCGCGAGAGTAAAACTCGCGCCCGGAGAGAGCGCGACGGGTAAAAGCACGGGGATAAACCCCACAATGTTGATTTCCATGACATCCCGTTTCGTTAAGCCGGAGATGACTCCCGCGTTTCACCATCAGGGATCTCATCAAGGGCACGGTAAATCGTCAGACCCCGCTCACGCCCGATGCGCACATCGTTATCGGCGCCCGCCGAGTCGCCGGGCAGGCGCAAAATGGCGTCGCAGTGTTGAATCAGGCGATGAGCAACGGGGTACAGAAAGGTCTGGCTAATCTCATCACCAATCTTCTTCGACCCGGCCGCTTCCGCCAGCGGCATCGCCAGCCATTCGCCAATCACCGGCGTATGGCCTTTTTCGAACACCTTTGCTGCAACCCGCGTCATGGCATCCAGATTCTGTTTGATTAACGCATCATCACCGTTGGTGCCGCTGCGTACGGGTCCGGCAATTAAAATAAGCATGGCGTGCATGGTTTCCCCTGTAAACTGCGTAAAATTAGGATCGTCAGGCTGACAACCGGCACGCTAACATGCATAATCGTGCAAGATCAAGATCAATCGTGTAAGGGGAAATCGTGTTATCCAGTCAACGTAAGCAGAAGATACTTGAGATGCTGGCGCGTGATAAGCAGGTCTTGTCCCGTGAGTTAAGCCAGCACTTTGCTATCTCTGAAGACTCTATTCGCCGGGATTTACGGGAGTTAGCGTCAGATGGCCTGCTACAACGCGTACACGGTGGCGCGCTGGCGGTATCGGCGGCGATTGCGCCATTTGAAGTACGCAAAAGCGTGAACATTCATGCAAAACGCGTAATTGCACAGAAAGCAGTCAATCTTATTCAGCCGGGCAATATCGTCATCATCGACGGCGGCACCACCTCGGAAGAGATGGTTACCCTGCTGCCACCGGATTTGGCCTTTACCGTGGTCACCCACAGCCCGACCATTGCCGCCGGATTGATTAACCTGCCGAATGTGGACGTAATCGTCATCGGTGGGCAGTTATATAAACACTCAATGGTCACCGTGGGCGCATCGATGATTGAGTCCATTCGCCGCATCAATGCTGACCTCTTTTTTATGGGCGTCACCGGCGTGCATGAGCAGGCAGGCTTTACCACCGGCAACTATGAAGAGGCCTGCGTGAAGCGCGCACTGTCGGAGCGCGCGGCGGAAACCGTGGTGCTGGCGTCGCCGGAGAAGATCAACTCCGCCTCGGCTTTTGGCATCGGCGACCTGACGCTCGCCAGCACGCTGCTGGTCGATGAGCCGCTCGACGAGAAGATGAGTGCCCTGTTCCGGCAGTTGCAGATCACCGTCCTGTAACTGGAGGCACTTCCGATGGTCGATGCCGACGGCTTTATCGCCTGTTTACCCGACACCCCGCTGCAACCGGCTTTTTGTCCGGTAGTTGACGAGGTAATCGACCTGCTGCGTGCAACACTCGGCGCGCAGGCGCACAGCATTTACCTCTACGGCAGCGTAGCAAAGGGTGCGGCGGTGGCGGGGGTCTCGGATCTCGATGTCTGCCTGATTACCCGGCGCGCGCTGAACGCGACGGGGCGCGATAGCCTTCGGGCGATTGCCAAACGCGCGCAGGCAGAGCACCCCATTATCAGCAAAGTCGATTTTGATTGCGGCACGCTGGCAGAGGCGCTGGCCCCGGAAAACCAGTTCAGTTGGGGTTACTGGCTCAGGCATCACTGCCGCTGCGTGGCGGGTGAGGATCTCGCGAGCCGTTTTTCGCGCTTTACCCCCTCGCGCGAGATCGCCGTGGCGGTAAACGGTGATTTTATTCCCGTCCTGCAAAGCTACCTTCAGCAGTTGGCAGAGCCGAGCGATGGGCGACAGCTCAAGCGCGCAGCGGCGCGTAAACTGCTGCGCGCCACCAATCTGTTACGTAGCGATGAGGATAACGACTGGCCCGAGACGCTGGAGGAGTATGCCAGCCGGGTTGTACGACGCTTTCCGCAGCAGCAACAGGCCATCGGCTGGCTGCTGCAACAGTGCCACACGCCAGAGGATGACACGGCGCACTTCACCGCCCGGATTAAGGCGCTGATACGCTGGCTGGATGAGGCGCGCCGCTAGCGGCTCGCTTCATACTCTATCGCGTCGCGGACGGTCAGCAGGGCTGCGCGCAAGCTGTCGAGAGCGACCGAGCCGAGGGCAACGCGCAGCGCCTGCGGCGTTGATTGCGCGGTGCTGAAGGGTTCTGCTGTGGAGAGGGAGATATTGTTATCCATCAGCTGCTTGACCACCCGATCGGCGCGACTCCTCAGAGAGCGGCAGCCAGGCAAAGTAAGAGTCGGGATGAGTCACGCACGGCAGGCCGCCCAGCGTTTCGTGCAGAATGCGCTGGCGCAACCCGCCACGCTTGTTGATATCAGTGCGCAAGCCCGGGGCGCGCTGTGCTACGTCTCGCTCTTCAGCATGCTGCTCGGCTTTATCTTCTGGTACAACGGCCTTGCCCGCGGCGGGATTGCCGCTGTCGGCCAGCTACAGCTGTTGCAGCCCTTTTTCGGTCTTGCCCTCTCCGCCCTGCTGCTCAACGAGCGTGTCAGCCCGGTGATGTTACTGGTGACGCTGGGGGTTATCCTCTGCGTAACTGGCTCGAGAAAGTGCGCCCGCTAATTCAGGCAGGTTATGCCGCGCGTCGATGATGGGTATAACGGGAGGGAAAAGCGGTGTACACCAGGAGAAGTAAATGATTTCAAAAGAGAATGCCGAGCACTATAACTGGGGCGAGGGGTGCGACGGCTGGTACCTGGTGAAGCGGCCAGAGATGATGATCATCCATGAGAAAATGCCCGCCGGCACGCAGGAGCAGCGCCACTACCACTCCGTCTCGCGGCAATTCTTCTTTGTGCTGAGCGGCGTGCTGACGATGGAGCTGGAGGGCGAAAAACAGGAAATTACTGCCCAACAAGGGATTGAGATCCCGCCATTAGCAAAACATCAGGCGCGCAATGATTCTGATGCAGCGGTTGAGTTTATCGTCTTATCTCACCCGACCCCGCGCGGTGACCGTACCGATATCACGGAGCAGTAAAATGAACCAGAGCGCGGAAGCGATACGTATTCTTACCGCAAATATCCACGTGCCGTATGGCATTTTCAGCATCATCGACGGCAGCGGTTACTTTCCCCCGCTGGCCTTTCTGAATACGTTCTTGTTACGCGGCAGCGATCCCTGCGACCAGGATTGCCGGATGGGCACCTGGCGCCCTTTTGCGCTGACTTCTGAGGAGTATGCCATCGTTAAAAAGTGGTGGCTGGAGACCAATGAAAACGCGGTGGTCGCAGACCTCGATTGTGCGTGCTGGGATGAGTGGGTGCAGGAGATCCTTGATCCTGACTAAAGCCGCAATGCACACCCGCAGGCAGCAATCTATAAGGAAGCAAAATAACTTAGCGCACGCGAAGCCGCTGCGCTGATAATCCGCTATAAATCCCGCCCGGAACTCTGTACAATCCCTCGCCTAAGATCCTATAACTGATTACTTTTTGAACTATGAGCAATGTGAACCTGCAGCCGAAAATCGGCTTTGTCTCTCTTGGCTGCCCAAAAAATCTCGTCGACTCCGAACGCATCCTTACGGAGCTGCGTACCGAAGGTTACGATGTTGTCCCGAGTTACGATGATGCCGATATGGTGATCGTCAATACCTGCGGTTTTATCGACAGCGCCGTGCAGGAGTCGCTGGAAGCGATCGGCGAAGCGCTGAATGAAAACGGTAAAGTGATTGTCACCGGCTGTCTGGGCGCGAAAGAGGATCAGATCCGCGAAGTGCACCCGAAAGTGCTGGAGATCACTGGCCCGCACAGCTATGAGCAGGTTCTCGCCCATGTTCATCACTATGTGCCGAAACCGCAGCACAACCCCTTCTTAAGCCTGGTGCCGGAACAGGGCGTGAAGCTGACGCCGCGTCATTATGCTTACCTGAAAATTTCCGAAGGCTGTAACCACCGCTGCACTTTCTGCATCATTCCGTCGATGCGTGGCGATCTGGTGAGCCGCCCGATTGGCGACGTGCTCTCCGAAGCGAAACGCCTGGTCGATGCTGGCGTTAAAGAGCTGCTGGTGATTTCGCAGGACACTTCCGCTTATGGCGTTGATGTGAAGCACCGTATGGGCTTCCACAACGGTGAGCCGGTGAAAACCAGCATGGTGGGCCTCTGCGAGCAGCTGGCGAAACTCGGCGTCTGGACGCGTCTGCACTACGTTTATCCCTACCCGCACGTGGATGATGTGATCCCGCTGATGGCGGAAGGCAAAATTCTGCCCTACCTCGATATCCCGTTGCAGCACGCCAGCCCGCGCATTCTGAAGCTGATGAAGCGCCCTGGCGCGGTCGATCGCCAGCTGGCACGCATCAAGCGCTGGCGCGAGATCTGCCCGGAGCTGACGCTGCGCTCCACCTTTATCGTCGGCTTCCCTGGCGAGACCGAAGAGGATTTCCAGATGCTGCTCGACTTCCTGACCGAAGCGCGCCTCGATCGCGTCGGCTGCTTTAAATACAGCCCGGTTGAGGGTGCCACCGCCAATGAGCTGGCGGATCAGGTGCCGGAAGAGGTGAAAGAGGAGCGCTGGAACCGCTTTATGCAGCTGCAACAGCGCATCTCCGCTGAGCGTCTGCAGGAGAAGATAGGTCGCGAAATCCTGGTGATGATCGACGAAGTGGATGAGGAAGGCGCGATTGGCCGCAGCATGGCCGATGCCCCGGAAATCGACGGCGCGGTCTACCTGAACGGTGAAACCAACGTTAAACCGGGCGATATAGTCCGCGTGAAAGTCGAGAACGCCGACGAGTATGACCTGTGGGGCACACGCGTTTAAGCGATAAAAAAACCCGGCACCCGCCGGGTTTTTTGTGCTTATTGCCAGCGAATTTCTCAACGAACACGTACGCCGGATCAGCGTTTACGCGCCATCCGGCAGCAGCATCACTTTCGGGTCGTGCCTGGGGACGTTGATTAATAATGATGGGTCGCTCCACGGACACAAGCTTTAGATGTTACAGCTTTTTCACCAGTGTTTTTAATTGCGTAATTAGCTGCGCGTTGTCATCCCCTGTGTGACCGGCTACGGGCCAGGTTGACTGACGAATAACCAGTCGTGTAGGCAGCAGTTCACGGATCCTTATTTGCGGGTCGGCCATGAGCTGGATAAGCAACTCTACGGCCCGCTTACCAAGTTTGTTGAAATCCTGTGCCACGGTCGTCAACGGCGGCTGGAAGTAAAGGCTATCTGCTGTATCGTCATAACCCGTGACGGAGACGGCCTGGCTCCCGTTGCGATTGAGCTGCGCCAGGGCGCTCAGCACGCCGAGTGCCATCTGATCGTTCGCCACAACGATGGCACCTATCTTCGGGTACTGATGTAACAGTTTGAAAGCATTGTGCCAGCCGCTGGCCGCACTCCAGTCGCCAAAAACCGTCACCGCATTACTGACCCCAAGTCGATGCAACGTCTCACGCCAGCTGCTCAAACGCATGCGTGCTGAAACAGAACTTTCAGGTCCGGCAAGCAGACCGAAATCCCGGTGCCCCAGTTCCCAGAGATGATGAATGCAAGCGCTACAACCATCAAGATGGTCAAAGCGCACACAGCAGACATCGGTCTCCGGCGAAATATCCAAAAACAGACAGCAAATATCCGGGTTCTCACTCACCAGCTTTTCGGCAACGCTGCCTTCCAGCGGCAGATTAATAATTGCACCACGAATATTCTGTGCGCGAAACTCATTCAGCCGAGCCTGAAGTGAGGTGTAATCCACGATCGCGGGCATCGCAATAGCGACCTCAAGCTGGTGTGCAATGGCGTGACTTTTTATTGCTGCGGCGATTTGTGAGGGCGCATGCAGGGTCAACGACGCGGTAATCAAACCAATTGATGGCGCAGACTTCCCCGCCAGCAGTTGCGCCGAACGGTTAGGAACATAGAGCAACGCCTGCATCGCGCTAATAACCTTGTCGCGGGTGCGTTCAGAAACAACCCCGGGTTTATTCAGTACACGTGAAACCGTCTGCTGCGACACCCCGGCCTTGCGAGCCACATCTTCTAACGTTGCCATACGGCGCTGCATAGATCACTCCTTTACACGTCCGTAACAATGTCGTCCGCTAACATTTTATGTCTTAAAGACGACAAAAAAACATCATTTCCATGTTATTTCGTGATCGCCTATGAGTTTCACTTTCGCCAGTGTTGTGGCTTTAAGCAAAATATCTGATAACTCACCCATCTTGTCTAGCGAACGACATTCCCATTTATCAGGCAAATATACCTATGCAATATCACGCTCCCCGGACATCCCCGGGCCACCTGTTTCATGACGTGCTGGCGCGTTGGGCCTGGCAAAACCCGCCAGGCTGCTACCCACTAACGTTCAGCGTGGAAGAAAACTGGCGGGCTGGTGGCCAGACGCAGATTGTCTTCGATGGCGATAACGCCCTGACCGGGGTGAAAGCGCGAAACCAGCAAAAAGCGGCTTTAATAACGACGCGTACCACAGGATGGAATATAGACAATGAAACTCTCTGAACTCGCGCCAAGAGAACGGCATAACTTCATCTACTTTATGCTCTTCTTTTTCTTCTACTACTTCATTATGTCGGCCTATTTCCCTTTTTTCCCGGTCTGGCTGGCGGAAGTTAATCATTTAAGCAAAACAGAAACGGGGATCGTTTTCTCCTCAATCTCGCTGTTCGCGATTATATTCCAGCCTGTATTTGGCCTGATATCTGACAAACTGGGGTTACGCAAACACCTGCTCTGGACCATTACGATCCTGCTGATCTTGTTTGCGCCCTTCTTTATTTTTGTGCTGTCGCCGTTATTGCAGTTGAATATTTTCGCCGGTGCGTTGGCGGGGGGTATTTATCTGGGGGTGGTCTTCTCCAGCGGTTCCGGGGCGGTAGAGGCCTATATTGAACGCGTCAGCCGCGCGAACCGTTTTGAATACGGAAAAGTGCGCGTTTCTGGCTGCATTGGCTGGGCTCTGTGCGCGTCCATCACCGGAATTTTGTTTGGCATCGATCCCAATATCACCTTCTGGATTGCCTCAGGTTTTGCGCTGGTGCTGGGAGTACTGCTGTGGATGTCACGTCCGGAAGGGAGCAACAGTGAGCTGGTAATCGACGCGCTGGGAGCCAACCGTAAGGCCTTCTCGATGCGCACCGCCGCAGAACTATTACGCATGCCACGCTTCTGGGGATTTATTGTCTACGTCGTTGGCGTCGCCAGCGTGTATGACGTATTTGATCAACAGTTTGCCAACTTCTTTAAAGGCTTTTTCTCCAGTCCGCAACAGGGAACCGAAGTATTCGGCTTCGTCACCACCGGAGGCGAATTACTTAACGCGACGATTATGTTCTTTGCCCCTGCCATCGTGAACCGGATTGGCGCGAAAAACGCTCTGATCGCTGCCGGAATTATTATGTCAGCGCGTATTCTGGGTTCTTCTTTTGCCTCATCGGCGATCGAGGTGGTGATCTTAAAAATGCTGCATATGTTTGAACTGCCGTTCTTGCTGGTGGGCACCTTCAAATACATATCATCCGCCTTTAACCCGAAACTATCGGCAACGCTGTTCCTGATTGGTTTTAACTTATCGAAACAGCTTTCAGGTGTTGTACTCTCCGCATGGGTCGGAAGGATGTATGACACCGTCGGCTTCCACCAGGCTTATCTCATTCTGGGCAGCATTACGCTGAGCTTTACCATCGTCTCCCTCTTTACCCTGAAAGGGAGTAAAACGCTGATCCAGACTACCGAATATAACAGCGCAGCCTGATAATAAGAGCCCGCTCTACAAAGCGGGCTTAATAAGTTATAGCCTTTAATGTAATGGCCGAATGACAGATTAGTACCAGGAGCGGACGTTACGCGCGACCTCTAATTGTTACCAGGTAAGTTACTCCCCTTATTCAGATTATTTCTCCACTTACCTAGAGTGAGATCAAAAAGCATTGCCGAACATATTTTTAATGATGGGATTTTTAATATTAAAAAAGATTCAATCTAATACTTAAAAAATTAATAGTGTTTAATGTGTGACTTAATGAGTCCGGATTCGATCACTAACTAAAATATAGTTAGAATGAATCCGGATTCATTTTTTACAACATAGAGATAAAACCACTAAATATAAGGGGTATTACAGGTGAATTTTCATTCACCCTCTGATAATTGCAATGAACTTAAGATCATAATTTACAACCACAAATTTTGCTTTGCAACTTGATGGGATAAATTCTCATCAAGTTGATTATGCGTGTGCCAGCAGGCTGCGGTTATTATTTTTTAACATTTTAACTCATTACGATTTTATTTTACGTACTGAGCATATTCTCATTTACTTTATTTACCTGCCACTAGCGCATATTGTTAGCCTCATAATTCACATCACCAGGAGAGATAAATATTGCGGACCCAGATATGCCGCGGCATCCACATGGGATCATTAATGAAATCGCCTCTATCAGGAGGTGAATGTTAAGTACACGCGTTTTATTTCAACTCATTTTTTGAGTGTCGCGGAAATAATAAACCAGCCTGAGTACAGCTTTGTCACCTTTGGTATGGCGGTAGGATTGCTGGATAAGCGCAGGACCAGCAGCATTCGGCCGCGACCCGCGTAGCCAATGGTGCTGCATTACAATCACTACGAACAGGATCGGTATCGCGACTATCTTGAACGGTATAAAACCGCTTATCAGGCATTCCGTCGCCGCCAGAAGATGAGCGACAAAACCTGGGCTGGCTCCGTAGTTGAGTCCGCAACCAGCATGGATTATTCAGGCGGCAGAGACAAATTACGCGAAACGGTAGTACAACGCGGTTTCAGATTGAAATAACGGAAGGTATCAACCTTCCGCCCGTTTTCAGGGCTCATTTACTGAGCCCTCAGGGATGATTTGAGCCCCCGCTTTTCTCACCCCTTAATTTTCGGGTCCAGCGCGTCGCGCAGACCGTCTCCCAGCAAATTAAACGCCAGCACCGTGACGAAAATCGCCAGCGACGGGAAGAGCGCCACATGCGGGGCGATCACCATATCCGCGCGGGCTTCGTTGAGCATCGCGCCCCACTCCGGCGTCGGTGGCTGCGCGCCGAGGCCGAGAAACGAGAGGCTGGCCGCCGAAATAATCGAGGTGCCAATGCGCATGGTGAAATAGACCACGATGGAGGAGACCGTGCCCGGCAGAATATGGTGGAAGAGGATCACCGCGTCGCTGGCACCAATGCTGCGTGCCGACTCGATAAAGGTTTGCTGTTTCAGCACCAGCGTATTGCCGCGCACCAGCCGGGCAAACGCCGGCACCGAGAAGACCGCGACGGCGATAATCACATTCGCCATGCCGCTGCCCATAACCGCAACGACGGCAATCGCCAGCAGAATGCCGGGAAAGGCGAACAGCACATCGCAGATGCGCATAATGATGCGATCCCACCACCCTTCGTAGTAGCCCGCCAGCAGCCCCAGCACCGTGCCGATCGCCGCGCCAATCAGCACCGCGAAAACACCCGCCGCCAGCGAGATCTGCGCGCCCACCAGCACACGGCTAAAGATATCGCGCCCGAGCGAATCGACGCCGAACCAGTGCACCAGCGATGGCCCCTCATTCAGCCGGTCGTAATCGAAATAGTTCTCCGCATCAAACGGGGCGATCCACGGCGCAATCACCGCCAGCAGGATCAGCAGCAGGACAAACAGCCCGGCGGTCATGGCCACGGGCTGACGGCA
>Ga0058691_1000892_pt1 | contig 17629 bp, 12 predicted proteins | sample AgamicAtPrz_FD_55051 | JGI IMG/M metagenome (GOLD analysis project Ga0058691, IMG submission 55051) | Agave microbial communities from Guanajuato, Mexico - At.P.rz | ecosystem: Host-associated > Plants > Phyllosphere > Phylloplane/Leaf | place: Guanajuato, Mexico | collected 2012-05-28
GCGGACCACGGTGACGTTTACGTCGCAGCCTGCCGCAGCCGAATGGATCCTGCTGACCTATGAGGGCAACGGCCGGAAGGAAACGATCCGTGTCGACCGGATGGCGAACGGCGAATTCGTCTGGGATGCTCGCGCGTTGTTGCCCGGTGCGGGTGCCTACACCTACGCCATCACGTTCACCGCCTATGACGCGACCGGCACACCGCTGACCATGAGCCGTGGCAACGTGACGATCGGCGAAAGGACCGTGGGCGGCGAATCCGGTCCTGGCCTGACCGTCGAGCTTGAGGGCAGCGAAACGCCGAGCATCATGCAGTTCACGCCGATCGGCGCGAACAACCAACCGGTCGACGCGACGCTGCTGAAGCTGTATTACCGACCGGCGCCGAAGACGGTCGCGGACTACAGCGCGGAGTATGCGTTTGTCGAGATCCCGCGCGACGACCAGGGCCGGTTCCTGTTCAACGCGAGCAACTTGCCGACGCAGGTCGACTACGAGTACTACTACCTGGCGCTCGATGCGGACGGCAACGTGCTGGCCGATCGTGAGGGCTTCTTCAACACCGGCACGCGCAACAACTCGGCGACCAACGTCGAAATCGACCAGCAGATTCGCGACACGGAAACGCGCCGCGACCTGACCATCGATCGCTTCCAGGCATACAACGCGTTCGGCGAAGTCGCGTCGGAAATCTGGCTCACGCAGAAGAAGAACGGCGTGATCGGCGAGTGGCAGACCAACGTTCGCGAGCTGATCTACAACACGCAGGGCAACCTGATCCTCAAGCGCGAGCCGACCGTATCGATCACGCTGGCCAACGGCTTCCAGATGGAGACCCGGCCGGAGACGACGTTCTACTACGATCGCACGGGCAACCTGGTGGGTCTGCGCGATGCGAACGGCCACCTGTCGACGCACCAATGGACCTACGGCCTGTCGCAGCCCGCTGTCTCGCGCACATGGGATGCGCAGGGCTACAGCAAGTCCTATGGCTACGACATACGCGGCGACATGCGCGTCTATACCGACGAATTGGGGCGACGGACGGACTATGCATACGATCAATCGCATAACCTGATTCGCATAGATCGTCCTGTCCTGGCCGATGGCCGGCGCAGCACGGAGCGTTACGAGTACGACGGCTCGGGCAACCGTATCGCGACGATCGATGCGCTGGGTCGCCGCAGCAAGGTTTACTACGACAACGAAGGCCGGGTGACGCGTACCGTGTCGGCGCAGGGGCGCGCGATCTCCTACGATTACCGGTGGGCGTCGAATATCCGCAGCGTCGGCACCAACGTCGGTGGCGGTTGGGTGTTGACGACGACCGATGCGAACGGGATGACGCAGGTCGACCAGATGGACATCTACGGCCGCGTCACGTGGCACCGCGACCTGGGCGGCCATACTTTCACCTACGAGTACAACTGGGCAGGCCTGCTCGCGCGTCAGCGCAGCGCGGAAACTGGCCAGGACATCGAGTACGACTATTATTCGAACGGCATGGTGTGGAAGGTGCTCGACCACGGGACGGGTACCGAGGCGCTGTACGAGTACGACGCGAACGGTAACCGTACGCAGGAGCGGTTCCGCTCGATCGCGGACCACTACGTGTTCGCGCAGACGGTGGTCGAATACGACGCGATGAACCGCGTCACGGCGATCCGCGACCTCAAATACAACGTGTATTACGAGTACGACGCGGTGGGCAACCGTCGCCGGATGCTGGCGGAATACCACGACCTGCTGGACAACCATCGGACGTACCAGGAGTACTGGTACGAATACGATCAGATGAACCGCTTCACGGTGTCCATGGGCCAATTGTCGACGGGCCAGCGCGCGACGAGCGCGGACGACACGAGCGTGTCGATCGTGATCGGCGGTGCGGGCTCGGACGGCGTGCAACTCGGTTACAACGCGGCGGGCGAGCGGACGCTGGCGCACTACGCGAGCGACGGGCGCACGGAGACCTACGCGTACGACGCGAACGGCTTCCTGACGACGCAGACGATCAACGGGAAGCGGTACGCGGAACGGACCAATGATCTCGCGGGCCGGGTGACGCGCTACACGTCGTATGACCATGACGGCACGACGCGGCTGGTGGACCTGGAGCGGAACTGGGACGCCGATGGCCAACTGTTGAGCGAGCGCGACAACGTCGCGCAGCAGACGACGACGTATACGCGGATGGCCGACGGCACGATCACGCAGGTGGATCAAAGGCCGATCTCGGGATCGGGTACGACGGTGACGACGACGTACGCGTACGAGTGGTGGGACGGCGCGAAGCAGAAGAGCGTGGTGTCGCAGGCGAGCAATCCGGGCCGTCCGGGCTGGAAGCCGACGAAAAGCCGGATGGAGTACGACGTCAACGGCAACCTGAAGAAGGTGTACGACGACGGCGGCGAGCAGGCGGACAAGTCGCGGGCGATCACGTACTGGACGGATCAGCAAGGTCAGGTGCTGCGGCGCGACGAGCTGGTGCAGGTGCGCTGGGGCGACAACTGGCAGGTGCTGGGTGCCGCGGGCGATTACAAGCACGAGTACTACTACCTGAACGGTCACCGGGTGGGGAACGTCGGCAACGACGGTGTCGAGCACGTCGACTACGTGCAGGAGCTGGCGGGGCAGTTGGGGACGGGCAGCGACGATCGTTACAAGATCTTCAAGCCGATCAGCACGGCGGATTTCGACGAGAACTTCATGCGGATCGACCACGCGTATCCGGGGCCGTCGGCGGGGAGCTGGACGGTGCGCCAGGGCGATACGCTGCAGTCGATCGCGTCGGCGGTGTGGGGGGATGCGACGCTGTGGTACATCCTGGCGGAGGCGAACGGGCTGAAGGGCGGTGAGACGCTGAAGGCGGGCCAGATTCTGACGGTGCCGAACAAGGTGACGAACGTACACAACACGTCGGAGACGTTCAAGCCGTATGACCCGGGCAAGGCGATTGGCAATACGCAGCCGACGCTGCCGGATCCGCCGCCGCCGCCGGGGAAGAATGGTGGGTGTGGTGGGTTGGCGACGATCATTGCGGTGGTGGTGGCGGTGGTGGTGTCGGTGGTGTCCTACGGGACCTTGGCGCCTTACGCGACGTCGCTTGCAACGTCGGTTGGGTTTAGTGGTGCTGCTGCTGCGACTGCCGGTGCGGTTGGCGCAGGCGCGGTCGCTGGAACCGTGGGTGCGGTATCGAGTCAGGGCGTGTTGATTGCGGCTGGCGAACAGCAAGGCTTTAACTGGAAGGGTATTGCGCTGGGCGCGGTGAGCGGCGCAGTCGCGGGAGGTGTAACGAGTGCCATGGCACCTGCCGCGACGAGTGCGGCCGGTGCGGGCGCGTCGAATGGATTCAGGGCGGCGGTCGTGCAAGGCGCAGTGCGTTCGGTTGCTGCACAGGGCATTGGCGTGGCGACGGGCTTGCAACACGGCTTCGACTGGAAGGGCGTGGCGGTGAGCGCGATCGCGTCGGGTGCCGGTGCGTTGGCTGGTCAAGCGATCGGGTCGGCGACGTCGGGTATGGGTCTGGGTGTGGGGCGGTTCGTGTCGGGCGTTGGGGCTGGCGTGGCGGCTGGCGCAGCGAGTACACTGGTGCGCGGGGGGAGTCTTTCGGGCAATATTGGGGCAATTGCGGCGGATGCGGTTGCCAGTACCATTGGCAATATGGTGGTCAGCAACGTGCAGGCCGCCTCCGTCGACTCGACGACTCGACGTACGCAAGACGCGATTGCAGCGGTCGGCGGACAGATTCTGCCGGGTGGATTGGGTGGCGCCGGCAGTGGGTTCGTGGCGCCGGAGTCGACATACAGTAATGCCGCAATGTTATATGGTGCGTATGGTGGCCTGGTCGACACGACGCCGACAAGTTACAGCAGCGCATCGACCTTGTATGGTCCGAGCATGGGCGTGCCAGCCGCACCGACGCAGCTCGCCGGGCAAGCGTTCAGCGCACAGTTCGCTGATGCATTGCCGGGCGTTCAGGTAGCGGATGCGAGCAACTTACTTGGGCGGCTTGCGCAGAATTCGTCGGCACGTACTGACGCGATGATGTCGGCGTATCAGCTTCCGCGACTGGATCCGCTGGCTGGACAGCCCAAGCTGGTACCGATGGACGCGGCTGCTTCGCGCGCGAGTACAGACGCAGCGTTCATGCGTTTCATGGAGACGCAGGGCACGCAGCCGATTGGCGGGCTGATGGCGAATGCGGCGATCCAGGCCACGAGAAACACTGGATATGCAGTGGCCGTTGCTGACGCGGCCGGACCTCTGGATGCCCTTTGGGCGCCACGTGGTGGCGCTGGTGCTTCGGTCGCAAGCATCCGGCGAGGGCTTGCAAATGTCGGGACAGTTGAGCGACTTCTGTATGGAGCCCGAGTTGGCGAAGGATTGCCTGGTGCCGAAGGCGTTCCGATTGCGACTAGGCCGACGCCAGTGCAATTGGAGGCGTTGACGGTTAAACACAACGTCGAGTTTGCCGTGACGTATCAGCTTGGACCGGGCAAAGGAGGCGGTGGCGGGCAGTACTTCCTGTATTCGGGTGAGAAAGGCGCTGTCGACATCCCTATCCGCAACGACAGTATTTTTGTTTATCACACTCACCCCGGTGGAACGCCGTGGGCGAGTTCGTCGGACATGAAAATCATGCAGCTTCTGGAAATGGCGGGGTCACCACAGCGAAGCTCTCAGGTCGTTCCCGTTGGCAACGATGTGATTCGATTTAACAAGAACTCATCGAGGTATTAATGATGCATGAGCAGTTGGAGAAGTTCAAATACCTTTGGGATGGTAGCCAACCTCAATGGGCGCTATTAGCCATGGAGCAAGGTGGCCAGTCGAGCTATCTGGTTGTGAATACGCAATCGAGGGCGGCCAAAATCATTGAAGATGACGCGTTAGCGCAGCAGATAATTGCGCGAATGTTGGGGGCTGGCGTTAGGATCGTCTCCCCTGGAGACGGGTTCTAGGCAGGTCGCTTATTTGTATTAACGCCCGCGAAAGCGGGCGTTGTCGTATCTGCACCCGAATCTCAGAAGAGTTCTCTCGCGACGAGTCGCCGCTCGTCGTCGTCGAGGTGCATGGCGCGAATTCCGGCGATCGCACGATGCAGCCAGTCGTTGGCAATGACGCGATGTTCGTCGTTCGCGGCGGCCGCGGTCGACGCCGGCCATTGCCGAATTCCAGGCTCGTCTGTTGCGTCGTCGTCGGCCTTGTTTGCTGCGTAAATCTCGTGTTGGTCCAAAGTGCACCACCCCCTTGAAATAGCACAGACATGACGCACTCGCCAAAACGCGTGCAAACCGGTCGCTCAGGCGAGCGTGGCGCGGGTTTGAGGCGCACCACATTGCCGAACGGCGAGACGTCGTTGCAGTGGCCGCTGATCGCGCGGAGTCCGAACTGACAAGGCTCGCGGGCATGGTGCAGATTGCACCACGTCGTGCGCGCCACGGCGCTTACTGTAGCGCTTGCGCACCCGGCCTGCCTCCCGAGTGTTGCCTGGATGATGTTCCCTCAGTGTGCCATCGACGTGCGCCCATGACGGGGTACGCGGAATACACGGCGGATCGGTCGAAGCGGACGGTGCAGGTGACGCGCGCGTACGATGCGGACGGCCTTCAGCTCAGCGAGCGCGACGTGCTGGAAGGGGCGACGACGCGCTATACGCGGCTGTCGGACGGGACGCTTGAGCGGACGGAGCGCCGCGCGGATCGTGGCGACGGCACGACGGTGACGACGGCGTACACGTACGAATGGTGGGACGGCGCGAAGCAGAAGGCGACGGTGTCGCAAGGCTCGAACCCGAACGCGCTGGGTTGGAAGCCGGCATCGAGCTACTACAACTACGACGTGAACGGGAACCTGAATGGGCGTATTTGCGGCTGGGACGGCGGCATTGGGGGGCTCGCTCGGTGAGCTTCGACTGGAAGGGCGTGGCGGTGAGCGCGGTGGCGTCGGGCATAGGCTATGGGGTTGGACAGCAGGCAGGCCAAGCGGCGCTCGGTGCCGGGTATGGCGCGGGTGCAAGCCGGGTCGTGAGTGGTGTGGCGGGTGGCGTGAGCGCGGGGGGTGCGAGTACACTGGTGCGTGGTGGGAGCGTTGGCCGGAATGTGGGGGCAATCGCGGCGGATGCGGTTGCCAGTACCGTGGGCAATATGGTCGCTGACCGGATGCAAGCGGGCTCCGTTGGGAAAACCGGCGCGAGCGCTTTGTATGGTGTCGGTGGCGACGTCAACGGAATGACGGCCGACGCGGTACGTGCCTATGGTGGTGATCCCGGGCAACAGTTTGCGAATCGAGCGAACTGGAATCTGCAACTGGAAGCAGGTCTTCGGGAGCAAGCGTTCATTGGCGGATTGCAAGATCAGTTCGGCCAACTGGCCAATGACGCGCTTGCCGCCTCGCGTGCACAAGATGCAGCCCTCAAGCAGCGAATCGGTTCGGAGTTCGCGGGATCGGCGAACTGGGCACTGGCTCAGCAGCGAGCCGAGCATGCGGCCGCCGCCGCGCGTCAAGCGGCAGCGGCTCGTAGTGGTTTGGCCGGATTCGATTTGGGTCGCGGTTCGAACGACTGGTCGGATGACTCGACCGGATTTGATCTGGGGCGCGGCGGCTGGGGTGGCGAATCGCCGCTGAGCCGAATTGGCCAGTGGCTTGATCGTCCGATTCAACCGCTGGAAAATCTCGCCGGTACCGTTCGTCGCGGCAACGCGATGATGGCCGAAGGGCTGGACGCTGTTGGGCTCAGTGGTTTGGCCGGCGCGCAGCGTTTGTTGGGCGATGTGATTTCTGGGGCGGTGCCGACAAGGCCGTGGGAAGTTGCGTTGAGCGCCGCGCCGTTGGTTGTTAAGGCGCCGGGGGCGTTGCGATCAACTGGCGAGATGTTTGGGCCAAATCTCGTCGACATGGCGGAGCGTTATGTACCTAATCTGCGACTTGGCATTGTTCCAGATGGCCCGGTCACCCCAAGAGTTTTTAGGAATTTGTTTCCGGAAGACATTCCACAAACTGCAAAGATTATCCCGAATGAGCAACTCGCAACGATAAGTCAGCGTAGGCTGGCGTACGTCGTTACCCAAGATGGGTCACTTGTCGTCGGGCGGAATAATACAATCAAGAGCACATTGACTTGGCGGCGGGTCAGCCAGTGTTGGCGGCCGGTGAATTTGGTATCTACGGTGGCCAACTTAAATTCATTGACAACTTCTCAGGCCACTATCGCCCGAGCGGAATTGAAGCTCAGCGTGCGGCCGAGCAAGCGTTCCGAAATCTTGGCTTCAACGTCGATGGGCTGTACATCGAACGTACCTTCAAGTGATACAAATGAGCGAAATTACTGATCAGTTCTTCAAACTTTCGGCGGATGCGGAATTCATAGCTGGGAGCGCTATGGATAAGCCACTCGAGCCTGCGTTAGAGGCTATCCTGATATTTGTACAGGATCACCCTAGTCATCGGATAGAACTTGTGGATGCGTTTCTCGATGTGCTTCGTAATCCAGAGAAGGGGCCACCGGAGTTGGTCGAATATTGCATGCATGAGCTGAAGTGGCCAGAGGTGCGCGAAACCATCCAAATTTGGCTAGATGGTGAGCGAAGTGAGCGGGTACGCCACGTTCTTCGTAAGCAATTGCTGGCCTTTGACGACAATTGGTTCGATGCAAGTTTCTATGAGCGATTCAGATAGAGAGCGCTAGTGCGCTTGCATCGACGCCCGCGTAAGCGGGCGTTGTCGTATCTGTGTTCAATGCGTCAGAAAAGCTTTCCCGCGACGTGCCGTCGCTCGTCGTCATCGAGGGGCATTGCTCGAATTCCGTCGACCGCGCGACGCAGCTAGTCGTCGACAACGACGCGATGTTCGTCGTCCGAGGGGGCGTCGACGCCAGCAATTGCCGAATTCTTGCGCTGGCAGTGGCTTCGTCGTCGATCCCGTTTGCAGTGGAAAATCTTGTTGGCCGTCGTCGAGATGATCCGGACAGGCACGACGGATACGTTTACGGATCGCTGCACGCCTCGCGAACGTATCGAGTGCCAAAGGGGCCAAGCCCCTTTGCAACCCCCCGGCAGCGAGCCGGAAAACCGCGTCTAGGGCGAAAATTTACGACAAGCCTGATGGAATGGCCGGAAGGCTTGTGCTATAAGGGTTTGCTGGCGGTAGAGACGGGGAAGTGCGTCTAAGGAGGTGTAGGGCAATTGCCGCGGATGCCGTGGCCTCTACCGTCGGGAACATGGTGGCCGACCGGATGCAAAATGCATCGATCGCGAAAACCACCGCGCCGAGTTCGACGGACTTTCTGGCTCAGCAGGCCATTGCAGCCGTCAACGGACAAGTACTGCCAGGTGCAATCGGTGGTGTCGGTAGTGGCTTTATGCCGCTTGATACGTCGTACAACGGCAATGCCGGATTGTTTGGTGCTGTTGGTGGCGTAACAACGACGTTGGATGCCGTGACGAGTGCCGCTTCGGTTGATGCATTGGCGGCTTCTCGTGCTCGGTATAGCGCGTCGTCGTTGTTGTTCGGCCCTTCGATGGGATTCTCGGACCGAGAGCGTCCAATCATGCTGGCTGATGCTGGCAGTAGTCCTGAAAATACCCTGCTGGCATGGAGAGTTGCAGCGGGACAGATGGCGTCGGACGCCGGAAACTACGTGAAGGGTTTGGCCAACACCCCGACGCAGTTTGTGAATGGAGCTCTTGCCCTTGGTCACGCCGCAGTGAGGGGCGGTGAAGCGATTGGCTTGCTTCCGCCTGGAGCCGGGGCTGGGCCTACACCTCAGATTCCATACTTCCAAACAGATGGGGGCTTCGCTGCACGTTCGGGGAACGCCACCGGATTCGCGCTGACGATGTTCGAGCAAATTCCTGCGAAAGCAGTAGCGGGAGTCACGAGACTATTTGACGCAACGGTGGCAGGGCAAGGCGGTACGGCACTCGGCAAGATGACCGCGATGTCGTTGCGGAGTCCAAGCGAATTGATGGGCGTGGAGCCAGCATCAGCAGAGTTGTTGGCGGCTGTTGGTAATAAACGCTCATTGGTTATCGCTAAACCCGGCTCCGATGAGCTTCGAATGCTTGACTACTTCGGGGCAGAGGCGTCGGTTGGGGGCGTTAACAACTCGAGCATTCTTCCTCGGGAAAATCCAAGTAAAGCGGCAGTGCTTGAGGAGTTTCTGCATGAAACTCAAGCAAGACTCGGAATTGTCGATCGACTTGGGACAAGTGGGCTTGGCAGTGTGGAGACTCATGTCAAAGACTTCATGATGCGACACCAGCAAATGCTCGGACTGAGCGCCGAAGACGTGCGCATTCTCCAAATTCTGAGAGATAAGGGGCTTTAAAATGCAGAAAGAATTTCGTGTTCGAGATGTCTTTCGGTTGTCGAGCGGTGTGACTGTACTGGCTTGTGAGGGCGGCAATTTGGAAGGGGGGATTGCTGGCCGCCGAGCGACACTTGTGGTTCACGGCGAGACCCGACAAACGATAGTTCTAATGGGTGAACGGCATATGCTCAATCAATCTGCGAACGTTGACCAACGTGCGTTCGAGACTAGCGATGTCGTTGAGCTACGGGACGGCGAGATAGGTAGCGGAGTTCGGATAGTGCTGTTGGATTAGTTGTATCCGAAAGCTGAAAGTCGAAGGCTGTTTGTTTGCAACCAATAGATGGAATTGAATAAATGCAATTGAAGAAATTGATCCCGCTGGGTGTCTCGTTGTTGATTCTGGCGGGCTGCGCCTCGGTGCCGATGGGCGATCCGCAACGCGATGACGAGCTGAAGACGTTCAGCGCGCCGCAAGAGAAGGCGGCAATTTACGTGTATCGGAACGAGAGCATGGGCGGGGCCGTCAAGATGCCGGTGACACTCGACGGTAAGATTCTGGGCGATACGGCCGCGAAGACTTACCTGTATAGCGAGGTGGAGCCGGGCCGCCACCAGTTGGTCTCGAAGGCGGAAAATGACTCGACACTTGACGTCGATACGGTCGCTGGAAAGATCTATTACGTCTGGCAGGAGGTCAAGATGGGCATCATGTACGCTCGCAGCAAACTGCAGCTCGTTGACGACGCGACCGGGCAGGACGGAGTGAAGGAATCGAAGCTGGCGGTCCTGAAGTCCGAGCAAAGCGAAGTCGCGAAGTGATGGTCTGTTGCTGCTAGGGCGTTTTCACACTACGCTGATTTGAGGTTATGCTTCGGAGATGGAAATCTCCGAGGCCCAATTTCAACAGATCGAACGCTGCCTGCCGCGACAGCGAGGCAACGTGAGTCTGTCGAGCCTGCAAGTACTCAACGCGATCCTCTATGTTGCTGAGCACGGATGTAAATGGCGCGGCCTGCCGCCACGTTTCGGTCGCTGGCATACGATCTACACGCGCTGAACCGCTGGTCTGGCAACGGCGTACTGGACCGAGTGTTCACGGAGTTGCAGCGCGCGCAGATTATCCGCGTTCGGATTGAAGCTGTATCGCTGGATAGCACGATCGTGAAGGTTCATCCTGACGGCACCGGTGCGTTAAAAAAATGGACCCCAAGCCATCGGCAAGTCCCGCGGAGGATGGACAACCAAGATTCATATGGTTGCCGCGGATGCTCGAACAGCCATAACGTTCGCGCTGTCGCCCGGTCAGGCCGGCGATGCACCGCAGGGGCGTGCACTGCTCGAACGCCTGGGACCGCCGAATCGGCCGCTGCACTTGTTGATGGACAAGGCGTACGAAGGCAACGAAACCCGACAACTCGCGCTGGATCTGGGCTTCATTCCGGTCGTTCCTCCGTTGAGCACGCGCGTCGAGCCTTGGGAATACGACCGAGAGATGTACAAACGTCGCAACGAAGTCGAGCGGCTGTTCCGTCGATTGAAGGGCTTTCGTCGCATCTTCTCGCGCTTCGACAAACTCGATCTGATGTTCATTGCCTTTATCAACTTCGCCCTGATCGTCGAAGCCCTTCGCTAGTGTGAACACGCCCTAGCCGCTTTCGCGTTGTCGCCATTGATCTGCCAGGCCAGGGCGATAGCGATCGGCCGATCGATGGCTACGACACGCAAACGGTCGCGCAGCGCGTGCACGACCTCGTGAGCCATCTCGGACTCAAACGATACAGTCTCGCCGCCCACGATGTCGGCGCGTGGGTGGCATTTCCGTATGCGCATCTGTTCGGTGAGGAGATCGATGCACTGGCATTGTTGGATGCGGGCATTCCAGGCATTACATTGCCGGATATGCTGCCGTCTTCGTCCGACCGGTCATGGAAGACCTGGCACTTTTCCTTTCATGCCGTTCCGGACCTTCCCGAGATTCTTCTCGAAGGTCGTGAACGGGCCTATCTGGAATGGTTTTTCTGGAGCAAGACGGCTAACCCGGCGTGCTATGGCGAGGCCGAGATAGCCGAGTATTTGAGGACCTACCGCGCGCCTGGGGGCATGCGTGCAGGCCTCGCGTTCTATCGCGCTGCGGCGCGTTCGGTCGAGCAGAACCGAGCGCTGTCGCACGAGCGGAAGCTGACGATGCCGTTGCTCGGCCTCAGTGCAGATCAGGGATCGATCCCGGACATGGCAGCAGCGCTTCGCCCGTTTGCAAACCATGTCACTGGCGAAGTCATCGCGAATTGCGGACACTTTCAGCCGGAGGAGCAGCCGGAAGCCGTGTCGGAGGCCTTGGTGCGGTTCTTCGCTGCGCCGTGAGTTCGGTCGACCCAATGGACGCGGTTGGTCACCATGAATACCGTTTCCGTCTCATCCGACCGCGCGTCGATATATCCGTCGTGGCCGTTCGCGATTTCGCCAGCGATGTACGGGCCGAGGCCCAATTCCGCATCGGCTCCCGTTCGTTGCCGCTGGTCGCCTCATGGCATGCTCACGCCGTGAGCCCGCGACCAGTGTGCCAGCGAGCAAGCCCGAAACATCACGGCGCGCTCTTGCTCGTTCAACGGGGACGGATCGGCGCAGCGGCGCTGCAGCCGGGCTACGTCGAGCAAGCCGGCGATGCGGTCGGCGTCCGTCGCCAGTATTTCGCGTGTGTGCTGGCGCAATGCCTCGCCGTTGCCTTGATCCTTGGGTAAGGCCGACTTCCTGCGCAGGCGCACGGCTTCCGGCAACGCGCCGCGCGCCGCTTCACGCAACATGGCTTTTTCCACGCCATCACGTAGCGCCAGCTCGGCCGGAACGGTGGCAGCCAGGTCCAAAACTTCGGTATCGCTGAAGGGTACGCGCGCTTCCAGGCCATGTGCCATGCCATGGATATCACCGTTATGCAACAGCCGCTGCAACCAACGATGCCGCACCAGCCATTGCGTGGCGCGCAAACGTGAGGCGTGCGTATGCCAATCGTGTCCGGCGGCGATCGCCAGTTGGCGATAGTGCTCGCCGTAGTGTTGCAACGGTTGCGCCAGCAAGCCGGGCCGTAGATAGGGATCGGCGGTCAAGCGTTGCAGGACATGGATCGGATCGCGGGTGGCGTGCGGGTCGAGCAGGAAGTGATAGCCGTAGTGCGTTTCATCTGCGGCATCGCCGACCAATACCGCCTTGAGGCGCGTACTGGCGGCTCGCGCCAGGTAATGTTGCGCCAGCTCCTGTTCCCACGCGGGCAGTGCATCGTTTTGCGTGGCCAATTGCAGCAGATCCTGGGCCAGTGCGGAGCGCGTCGGTGCGACGTCTTCGCGTGGCAGGCCCAGTTCATTTGCGGCGTGTTCGGCGAAAGGTTGATCATCGGAAGCCACGATCAGTGAACGCGCGTAGTCGTAGCGATGGTGATCTTCAAAGCGAATGGTGAAGCAGGGCGGTGTCGTACCTGCTGCTCGCGCCAGGCCACCTATCAGCGTGGAGTCGAGGCCACCGCTGAAAAATAGGCCGACCGGTGTATCGGCGATCAAGCTACGTTGGACGGCCGCGGCCAGCCGCTCGCGCAGCGCGTGGGCGATATCGTCGGCCCTGGTAGCTGGGTTTTCGGCAATCTCCGGCGCCCAGCGCGATAGCTGCAAGCCATCGCGATCCAGGCGCAGCAGATGCCCTGGCGGCAGGTAGGCCATGCCTTCGAACATGGGTTGCGCCACGCCGCTGAAGAACGGCGCCACCAGATATTCCAGCAAGGCGTCGACATTCGCACGCGGCGCTTGCATCGCAGGCAGCAGTCCTTTGGCCTCCGAGGCAAACAGGAATTCCGCCCCTTGTTGCAGGTAAACGAACGGCTTGACGCCCAGCCGGTCGCGCGCGGCAAAGGCTCGCTGACGACGGGTGTCCCACAGCAGGAACGCGAACATGCCGTTGAAGCGCCGAAGACACGTTTCGCCCCATACCGCATATGCGGCGAGCACGACCTCGGTGTCGGTGTTCGTGCGAAACGACCAGTGCGCGCTCAGTTCGCGGCGAAGCTCAGCGTAGTTGTAGATCTCGCCGTTGTAGACCAGCACGTAACGATGGTCGGCACTGCACATCGGCTGTGCGCCATGCTCGGCGTCGAGTAGAGCCAAACGATCGTGAGCAAGCACGGCGTGTTGGTCATGCCATGAGCCCCGGCCATCTGGGCCACGATGCCGTTGTCGTTCGCGCATGGCGAGCACCCGCTCGACCTGTGCCGGTGCGTGGCCGTCATAGCGAATCAGCCCTGCCAAGCCGCACATCAGACAGTCACGCCCAGCTGATCGGGGCAAGCAACAGCGTGGTCCGCGGTATGCGGTTGACATCGTCGCTCGAGCCGGGTGCTAGCAGTTGTAACGCGGACGCCAGTGTCTCGATCCGGGTCTGGTCCACCAGCGGCCCCGACGCCATCGTCGGCGGCAAGCGACTGCGCGTAGGGCCACGTACCCATTGCGTGCGTGGGGGCATGAGGTCGGATGGAATTCGTGAAGGCCAACGGGCTAGGCAACGATATGATTGAGATAGCGTCACTTCGTGAATGTGACAGGCGATGGGTCGTTCGGATGCGCCTGCGTGCGCTGCCGATTGTAGAAGATTCGATGTACAGGCAAGGCGTGCCTGCTCGCGCGTAGCAAAACGTTGATGATAAACCGGTTCATTCTTCAGGGTCACAGGCCGCCGACGGTTCGTGGCAGATCTCTTCGTGGCAGATCTCGGGTGCGGCCAAGTCGCTGATCGACAAGATCAACAAGGCGCGGCCCGGCAACGGGACGAGCGGCGCATCGACGCCGCCGCAAGTCCACCGCCGCACATTCCCTCTCCTGAACGCAGGAATCGGCCGCGCACAAACGCACGGACGTCCAACTCTTGCGCACCGATTTCCGCAACAAAGCGACGCACTGACGACCGCATCGAAATGCCGGAAAGGCGATCCCGCGCAGTCGCGTCTGCCCGCATTCCGTCGCCGCCGCGGAACACGTTGTGACCAGCGGCGTTGCTCCGCTCCTCCTGCTTGCAGTCGCAAGGGATGCCACCTATATATATGACTAATTGACTCGTGCCACGGCAGCGGTGCGGCATGCGATGGGGCGCACCATCAGATCAGAACAACCGGGTGCCGAACGGGAGCCCAACATGGACGAGGGTGTGTCAGTCACACGGATGTGTTCCGGCATCTGGTTTTCGAACGTACTGCGTGCGCTCGAGCATCCCCGCGGCAGGCACGTGCTGGCGCTGATCGCGTGCTGCGCTGCATTGAGCGGCCAGGGCGCCGGCTTCGCGGCGGAGCCCGGCGTGACCGACGACACGATCCGTCTGGGCATGGTCAACGCGCAATCGGGCAATTCCGCGGGCCTCGGACACGGGCTGCTGATCGGCGCGCAAGCCGTATTCGACGACGCGAACGCTCACGACGGCGTGCACGGGCGGAAAATCGACCTCGTCGTCGCCGACGATCGCTACGAACCCGACCGGACGGTGGACAACACGCTGGACATGATCGAGCAGGGCAACGTCCTCGCGCTGTTCGGCTATGTCGGCACGCCGACAACTACCGCGGTGCTGCCGATGATCCGGGACGCCGGCATTCCGCTGGTCGGTACGTTCAGCGGCGCGATGGCGCTGCGCAGGCCGGTCACGCCGGAGGTCTTCAACATCCGGGCGAGCTATGACGACGAAACGCGCGCGCTGGTCGATCATTTGATCGCGCACGACCGCGCAAGGCGTTTCGCGGTGTTCTACCAGGACGACGGCTTCGGGCTCGCGGTGCTGGCGGGCACGCAGCTCGCGCTGCGCCGCCATGGCCTCGACGTCGTCGCCACCGGCACGTTCCGCCGCGGGACGACGGCGGTCGACACGGGTCTCGCAGCCGTACTCGAAGCGCGGCCCGACGTCGTCATCATGGTCGGCCCGTATACGCCGGTCGCCGCATTCATTCGCGCCGCGCACCGCGAAGGCCTCACGGCCCATCTCGCGGCGGTGTCGTTCGTCGGCACCGACGACCTGTTGCGCCTGGTCGGCGACGAAGGGAACGGCGTGCTGATTTCTCAGGTCGTGCCGCTGCCGCAGAGCGAGCGCCCGGTGATCCGGGACTGCGCACGGCTGATCGCGCAGCGCTTTCCGGACGAGCACATCGGCGTGGTGCACATCGAGGGCTGCCTCGACGCGAAGGTCGCGCTGATCGGGCTGGAACGCGCGGGCCCGGCACCCACGCGGGCGACGCTGAAGCAGGCGCTCGAATCGATCCGGCATCTCGACCTCGGCGGCCTGGTGGTCAACCTGGGCCCCGACGATCACCAGGCGCTGAACGACGTGTTCCTCACCGAAATCGCGCACGGCCGCGTCGCGCCGCTCGTCGTGCCGGCGCAATGAGCGGACGGATGGCCGCCGGGCCGTCCCGATCCTGGAGGGCTGCATGGACATCAAGGCGAAGCTCGTCACCAGTACCAGCCTGATGCTGCTGGGCGCGGTGGCGATTTCCGCGACCAGCCTGATCGCGGTGCACGGCATTGCGTCCGGCGTGCGCACGCTGACGACGGAATCGCTGCCGCTGCAAGTGCGCAGCAACGAACTCCAGCGCGCGTATGCGGAACTCGCGGTGGAGTTCGGCCGGCTCGAGCACGCGCGGGACGCGTCGGAGCGACAGCAGTCGTCGTCGGAGATCGAAACGCAATTGCAGCGGATCTCCGGCATCACGACCGCCGCGCGCGCGATCGACGGGCACGGCATCGACGAACCGTCCGCCGATCTGCGGACGATGCTCCGGTCGATGAACGAAGGCGTCGACAAGCGCCTGCGCGGCGATGCGCAACTCGCCGCCGAGCGCCGGCTGATCGAACGCGTGCAGGCGCGGGGCGCCACGCTGCTGACCGAGATCGGCAAGGAAACCGAGCGGCTGGACAACGACGCCGATGCGGCGGTGAGCGGCGCGCTCGCGGCCAACACCGCATACAACCGGACGATTCATGCGCTCGACCAGGTTCGCACGAACGTCAAGGACATCATCACCGTCGCCGGCCGCGTCGACGTCGCGCCGAACCGATACCGGCTCGCGCCGCTGCGCGAACGCATGCAGGCGTCGATCGACGGCGCGCGCCATGCGCTCGCGATCGCGGCGCCGAACCTCGACGCCGCCACCGCGCAGGGCGTGACGACCGCACTCGGGCGCGTGGCGACCGACATCCTCGACGGCCACGACGGCCTCGTCGCGCTGCGCGGCGCGATGTTCGCCGAGCCGTCCGTCGCGGCCCGCTACCGCGCGAAAGAGGACAGGGCGCTGCAGTCGCTCGATGCGCTGGACGCGAAGCTCGCGGAGATTGCGGATCCATTCGCATTGCAGATCGTCAAGGCGCGACAGCGTCTCGACGAGGCGATCGAATTCCGGCGGCGAGCCGCGCGGGTCGGGTCGCTGTCGGCGGTCGTGAGCGGCGGCATCAACGCATTGGCGTTCGACCTGCGCATGATCGCGCAAAGCGACAGCACCGACCGTCCGACGCGCGGCGACGACGCGCTGCGCAAGAATATCGGCGCGCTGACCGCATCCGCCGGCGCACTGCGCGATGCGCTCGCCGCGGACGGCCCGGGTAACGCGAAGCGCGCACAGGATGTCGTCGGGCTGACCACGGAGCTGGCCGGATCCGCGCGCCGCATCCTCGCGGTGAAGTCCGACATGCTGTCCAACGACGTGGCCATGCAGCGCATCGTCGCGGACGTCGACACGACGGCCAATCGCCTCGCGGCCTACACGGAGCAGGAGGCCGTGCGCGTCGACCTTCAGCAGCGCGCTATCGTATCGGACGTCTACCGGGCCGTGGCGACCGCGATCATGATGATCGTGGGGGTTTCGTTCCTGCTCGCGATCGGCGGGTGGGTGATCAGTCATCGGCTCGGCGCGTCGATCTCCGGGCCGCTGTCGCGGCTGACGCGCACGATGGCGCGCATTCGCAGCGGCAGCGACCTGTCGTTGCGCATGACGCACAAAGGCAGCGACGAAGTCGCGGCGCTGATCGCCGGCTTCAACACGATGCTCGACGAAATCGAACGCCGCGACGTCGCCTTGCAGGCGGCGATCGCCACGGCCGAAGCCGCGAATTCGGCGAAATCGGAGTTTCTCGCGCGGATGAGCCACGAGATCCGCACGCCGATGAACGGCGTGCTCGGCATGACCGAACTGCTGCAGCGCACGCGGCTGACGTCGAAGCAGCGCAAGTTCGTCGACACCGTGTATCGATCCGGTCAGACGCTGCTCGTGCTGATCGACGACATTCTGGATTTCTCGAAGA
>Ga0058691_1000917_pt1 | contig 17401 bp, 15 predicted proteins | sample AgamicAtPrz_FD_55051 | JGI IMG/M metagenome (GOLD analysis project Ga0058691, IMG submission 55051) | Agave microbial communities from Guanajuato, Mexico - At.P.rz | ecosystem: Host-associated > Plants > Phyllosphere > Phylloplane/Leaf | place: Guanajuato, Mexico | collected 2012-05-28
CCCAGTTTTCGCGAAGCCATCAACACCTTTTTATTAAGCGATACGCAGATTGTGCCGCACCCGGTAGACAGCGAAGGGCTGGTGCTCGATGAAACGCCCTGCGACTACTACTACGTGACGCCGGGCCATCAGGTACCGACCGGGGTGACGATGAGCAAAGCGCGGCGCACGCAGTTGCTGGAATACGCCACCCGCCACGATGCGGTGGTGATTGAAGATGATTACGACTCGGAAAGTAACTTTATGCAGAACCCGCTGCCCGCGCTGAAAGCCAGCGATCGCAGCGGACGGGTAATCTACGTCAGCAGCCTGTCGAAAGCGCTGTCGCCGGGGCTGCGCCTTGGATTTATGGTTGCTGCGCCGGAGATTATTGATGAGGCGCGCGCGCTGCGCCGTCTGGTGTATCGCCATCCGCCGACCAATATTCAGTATCAGATGGCGCATTTCCTCTCTCAGGGGCACTACGAAACCCATTTGCGCCGCTACCACGAGGATTCCGCTCGCCGCTGGGACAGCTTGTACAATGCACTGCGCACCTTTTTACCGGAGTGCCAGATGATGGACGGCAGCGAGCATGCCAACGCGTTCTGGCTGCGCACGCCGGAGCATATCAGCACACAGCAACTGACCTGGCGGGCCGCGCATGCGGGCGTACTGATTGAACCTGGCGCGCGCCATTTTCTCAATGCCGCGCCGCCGGATAACTTCTTCCGCATGGGCTTTCACGCCATTAACCCGCAGGCCATTGCCCCCGGTGTGGAAGTCCTGCGCGGGCAGCTTGAGCAGTTCTGCTAAACCGCCCCAATGAGGGCGGTTTTCTCACTGTGCTTTCGCGTACTCCATCATCACCTGCAGCAGCACATTCGCTCCGGCAGTAACATGTTCCGGCGAGGCATACTCAATTTCGTTATGGCTGATGCCGTCTTTGCAGGGAATAAAGATCATTCCGGTCGGCGCAAGGTAACTCATATAAACCGCATCGTGACCAGCGCCAGAGACAATCGGGCGTGACGGATAACCAAGCTGCTGCGCCGCGCGGCCAATCGCCTGCTGGCACTGCGCGTCAAACGGCGCGGCCGGATAATGGCTGACCTGCTCCAGCGTGACGCCCAGCCCCGTTTCCTGAGCCACGTTGGCGGTAAAAGCGCGCAGTTGCGCNTCCATCTCATCGACAGCGGCATCGCTGATGTTGCGCATATCCACGGAGAATTTCACTTCGCCTGGCACCACGTTGCGGCTGTTCGGGTGCACCTGCACCATACCTACCGTACCGCGCCCCTGCTCGCTGCGCCCGGCAATCGCCACCACTTCCTGCATAATGCGCGTCGCCACCTGCAACGCATCCTGGCGCAGGTGCATCGGCGTTGGCCCGGCGTGGGATTCCATCCCCGTGACGGTGCAGTCATACCAGCGGATGCCCAGTACGCCCTGCACCACACCGATCACTTTGTCCTCTTCTTCCAGAATCGGCCCCTGNTCAATATGCGCTTCAAAGTAGGCNGCCAGCGGATGATNNCCCGGTGTCTGCTCGCCAATGTAGCCAATCTTCTCCAGCTCTTGCCGCACGGTTTTGCCTTCGGCATCGGTGGCNGCGTAGATTTTCTCCAGCGGGAAAACGCCAGCAAANACNCCNGAACCCATCATCACNGGCACAAAACGCGAGCCTTCTTCATTGGTCCAGAACACCACTTCCAGCGGATGNTCGGTTTCAATCTGCAAATCATTGAGCGTGCGCACNACTTCCAGCGCNGCCAGCACGCCAAAGTTACCGTCGAATTTTCCGCCGGTCGGTTGCGTGTCGATATGGCTGCCCGCCACAATCGGCGGCAGGTTCGGGTTGCGCCCTTCGCGGCGCATAAACACGTTGCCGATTTTATCGATGGTGATACTCAGCCCGGCGGCTTTGCCCCAGCCAATCACCAAATCGCGCCCCTGCCGGTCGAGATCGGTTAACGTCAGGCGACAGCAACCACCTTTTGGCGTCGCGCCGATTTTCGCCAGTTCCATCAGNGAATCCCATAACCGCTCGCCGTTAACCCGGCAGTCGCTCAGCGTCAGCGCGTGGCTGTGCAAAACTTCGCTTGTCATCTTATTTCTCCTGCATAAAGGTGGTGGCCATCGACACCAGCAGCGCATCGCTGCCGCACGGGCCGATGAGTGAAATCCCCAGCGGCGCGCCGTCAATCGTCGTCACCGGAATATTGACCTGCGGGCGACGGGTCAACACCGCGATCAGCAACAGGTCGTGCGAGATGCGCCGCGTGGCTTCGATCTCTTCTGGCGCGGCCGTTAATAATGGTGCCGCATCCGGCACGGTTGGCAGCAACAGAATGCGATCGCCCAGTTGCGTCTGCCACCAGGCCGTAAAGGCTTCGCGAAGCTGGCACGCCGCAGCGAATTCCGCCTCCGTGACCGCTTTGCCGTACGCAAAGCGCTCCGCCACATCCGGCCCCAGTTGCATGCCCAGTCTTTCAATGTTGTGTCCCTGTGATTGCCAGGCTTCATAGCCCTGAATCTGGCGAAACGCGGTGTAAACGGCTTCGCGCTCCGGCAGCGGCGCATCCAGCAAGGCGATCTCACCAAAGTGCTGCGCGAGTTTTTCCCGTACCGGCAACAGCGCCTGCTGGCTATGCGGCGGGAGCGCGGCAAACAGCGCTTCATGGCAGGCCAGTTNGATCTGCGCAGGCGTGAAGGTGTCGTCACCGAGCAGGCAACTGGCCGCTGCGCTAAAGGCCTGCGGCGTGCGGGCGAAGAACCCACAGGTGTCCATGGTGGCACACAGCGGCTGGCAGCCTGCCAGCGAAATGCGCCCGTGGGTTGGGCGCAGACCAAACAGGCCGCAATAGCTGGCAGGCGTGCGTACCGAACCGCCAGTGTCGGTACCGAGCGCAATATCACACAGACCATTGGAGACCGCCGAGGCCGAGCCGGACGACGAGCCGCCAGGAATGCGCAGCGGTGCCGCGCCATTGCGTGGCGTACCGTAATGGATGTTATGGCCGCTCATCGAATAGGCCAGTTCGCTGGTGTGGGTTTTGCCAACAAACCGCGCCCCGCCGTCCAGCAGCATTTGCACGGCGGGCGCAGTGGTGGTNTTGATGCCCGAGGCGGCAAGCACGTGCGGNTTGCCGCCGCCGGTGGGATAGCCTGCGACATCAAACAGATCTTTTGCGGCAAACGTCAGGCCGCTCAGCGGGCCGCTTTCCGCCTGTGGCACTGCGATGAAGGGATAAGGCATAAAAGGCCGTGGGTCCTGCATGTTACCTCCCCGGTTTCAGGCGAATGCCTGCTGTGGTGTGATGTCGGTTGTCAGTTCGCGCCAGCGGTGGCAACTGACCACATGGCGTTCAGCAACCTGTTCCGTAACGGGTTGTTGCTGGTGACAGGCAGACTGCGCGTGAGGACAACGAGCGGCAAAGGCGCACCCCGGCGGCAGAGCGGCCAGATCCGGCGGCGAGCCGGGAATGCAGTGCAACACATCGCCCTTTTTCAGCCCCTCTTTCGGGCGGCTGCCGAGCAGTACGCGGGTGTAGGGATGGCGCGGCTGCGCGAGGATATCGGCAATCGGCGCTTCCTCCACGATGCGCCCGGCGTACATCACTGCCACCCGATCGGCGATCTCCACCGCCGCACCAATGTCGTGGGTGACGAAGATAATCGACAAATCGCGCAGTTTTTGCTGCTCGCGCAATAGGATCAGGATCTGGATTTGCACGGTGGCATCCAGCGCGGTGGTCGGTTCATCGGCCAGCAGCAGTTCCGGGTTGCAGGAGAGCGCCAGCGCAATCATCGCCCTCTGGCGCATGCCGCCGGACATCTCATGCGGATAGGCCTCAAGACGACGCTCCGGGCTGGGAATACGCACCTGGCGCAACGCCTCCAGCGCCCGCGCTTTCGCATCATTGCGCGCCAGCCCTTCGTGACGCTGCAAACCTTCCACAATTTGTTGGCCGATGGTGTAAACCGGGTCAAACGCCAGCAGCGGCTCCTGGAAAATCATCGCGCAGATTTTCCCGCGATAGTGGCGCAACTGGCGGCTGTTCATCTCCAGCACCGCTGCACCGCCGACATTCATCGTGCCGCTAAGCCGGCTGCTCTGCGGCGGATGCAGGCGCATCAAGGCCCGCAGGGTGACGCTTTTACCGGAGCCGGATTCGCCAATCAGTGCCATCACTTCGCCTTTGCGGACATCAAACGAAACACCGTTGACCGCATTGACGGTCTGCCCGTCACGGCGAAACTCGACGCGAAGATCGCGAATATGGACGAACGCTTCATGCGACATCACTCACCTCCTGTAGCGGAATATCCCGGTGCCAGGGCGAATCCGGCTGCGCCATCAGGCAGGCGCTTTGATGCGCCTCGCCGACCAGCGCCAGTTGCGGTTTCACCTGCGAACAGACCACTTTGGCGTGCGGGCAACGGGTGTGAAAACGGCAGCCCGCAGGCGGTGAAATTGGGCTTGGCGGATCGCCGGAGAGCGGCGAAACTTCGGTGCGGTTATGCGGGTCCATCGACGGCATCGAGCTGAGTAACGCGCGGGTATAAGGGTGTGCGGAAGCGGTAAACAGCGCTTCCGATGGGCCAATTTCCACCACTTCGCCGAGGTACATCACCAGAATGCGATCCGACAGCCAGCGCACCACNTGCAGATCGTGGCTGATAAACACATAGGTNAGATCGAGGGTGCGTTTTAACTCCTGCAACAGTTGCANCACCTGCGCTTCCACGGATTTATCCAGCGCGGAAACCGCTTCGTCGAGGATCACCAGCCGGGGTTTCATTGCCAGCGCGCGGGCAATATTGACGCGCTGGCGCTGACCGCCGGATAAAGCGTGCGGATAGCGATGCGCAAACCGCGCAGGCTCCAGCCCAACATGCGCCAGCAGATAGCGGGCATATTCATTGGCCTCTTTGCGGCTGATGCCATGTACCTGCTGGCCAAAGGCGATGCTCTCTTCCATGGTCATACGCGGGTTCAGCGAGGCGTAACTGTCCTGAAACACCATCTGCACCTGGCGACGATAGGCTTTCAGCGGCAAGCGCGACGAACCAACAGCCTCGCCATCAAACACCAGTTCGCCGCTGTCCTGCGTCAGCAGTTGCATCAGTAACCGGGCGGTGGTTGATTTCCCGCAGCCGGACTCCCCCACCACGCCGAGAGTTTCCCCTTTGTGCACTTCGAAGCTGACGTTATCCACCGCCTGCACCACGTCATGGCCTTTACGCACGCCGAGGTGAAAATGCTTCAGCAGATTGTTCACCCGCAGCAGCGGCTGCGCCGGGCCGCCAATATCGACATTGATAAAAGGTTGCATGCTGTTACTCCTTGATCGCCATGGCGGCGCGCAGGCGATCCGCCAGAACGTTAAACGAGATGGAGGTGATAAAAATCATCATTCCCGGCAGCGCCGCCACCCACGGCTGGGTATAAATGGCGGTGCGCAGCGTGTTGAGCATCAATCCCCATTCCGGTTCCGGCGGACGCACGCCAAGGCCGAGAAACGACAAGCCGGAGGCGAGGATCATGCAGACGGAAATCAGGCCGGTAGAGAAGACGAAAATCGGCCCCAGCACATTGCCCAGCACCTGCACACGAATAATGGTGAACGCACTGGCACCGGTGGCGCGGGCAGCATCGATATAATCCATATGTCGCACCTGCGCGGTAACGCTTTCGGCNATNCGCGCNACTTGCGGCACAAACACCAGCGTCAGCGAAAGCAGCGCATTGCCAATGCCAGCGCCCATCGCGCCGGAGAGCGCAATCGCCAGCAACACCGATGGAAAGGCGTAGAAAATATCTATGGTGCGCATGATCAGNGTGTTGGTTTTCCCGCCGGCATAACCGGCGATAATCCCGATGGCGCCGCCGATAAAAAAGGCGAANACCACCGGCACAATCCCCATAAACAACGACAGGCGCGTCCCCAGGATCAGGCGTGAGAGCATGTCGCGCCCCAGTTCATCGGAACCGAGNGGGAATCCCTCGGTGCCGATCGGTTTCAGGCGCAGAAACATTGANGTCTGGTAAGGATCTTTGAGGATCAGCCACGGCCCGAACAGTGCCATCAGCAGCAACAGCAGAATAATGCTTCCGACTACCATGCCCGTTGGATCGCGCAATAACCGCGCGCCCACACCGCGCCAGTAGCCCTGCGTCGCCGCAACCGGCGCGGCGGCAACGTTGATTTTTGGCGTTACGCTATCCACCATCGTTAGCTCCTCTTAATGCGCGGATCGAGAGAGGTTTGCAGCACATCCACCAGCAGATTGAGCAGCACGAAGAACAGCGCCAGCACCCAGATCGTCCCCTGCAAGAGCGGCAGGTCGCGCTGGAAGATGGCGGTATTGAGCAGCAGCCCGGTGCCGGGCCATGAAAAGACCGTTTCGACCAGAATCGAGCCGCCCATCAGGTAGCCAACCTGCAAGCCCATGACCGCCAGCGCGGTCGGCGCGGCGTTTTTCACNACATGCAGAAAGATGCGTGATTCATTGAGGCCGCGTGCGCGCAGCCCGACGATGAACTCCTGGCTCAGGATATCCGCCACCTGCGAACGCACGGTACGGGCGATAATGCCGGTGGGGATCACCGACAGCGTGACGGCGGGCAGCAGCATAAATTGCAGATGCGCCCAGTCCCACTGCCAGCCGGTTTCGCCAATCGGCCCACCGCCGGTCGCGGGCAGTAGCGCAAACTTGACGCAGAACACAATCACCAGCAGCATGCCGAGCCAGTAGTGCGGCACGCTGACGCCGAAGACCGATAGCAGCGAAGCCACGCGATCGATAATGCTGTTGCGAAAGTAGCCCGCGACAAAACCAAACAGGCTACCGAGCACAAAGCCAATCAGCGTTGCCAGTAGCGCAAGGCGCAATGAGTACGTGACGGCAGTCATCACCTCACTCATTACCGGACGACCGGTAGCGATCGACATACCCAGATCGCCATGCAGCGCCCGCCACAGCCAGTGCACAAACTGCACCGGCAGCGGTTTGTCAAAACCGTAGGCCTGCATCAGCGTCTGGCGCATCGCTTCGGACGCATCCGGCGGCATCACCGATACCAGCGGATCGCCCGGCGCGATTTGCACCAGCAGAAAACAGATTACCGCTACCCCTAACATGGTCGGAATAGCCAGCAAAACGCGGTAAAAAAGTGTGCTGATCATGGCCCCTCCTCGGTTACTCTTTCTTGCTCACCAGACTTAAATCAATAAACCAGCTCTGCGGTTGCACCACGCCGGTCACGGCCGGGGAGATGGCGCGCGGGCCAACGTCGTGCGCCACAAACAGGAACGGCACCTGATCCACCAGCGCGGCATGCAGCTCACCGGCGGCTTTANCCATCTCGGCCGGGGTGAAAGCGTGTTTGACGGCGGCCGCCAGTTTTTCGGTTTCCGGCGAGGTGAAGTAACCCCAGTTGGTGGCGGTAGGCGGGAAGGCTTTTGCGGTAGAGAAGCGGATCATGCCGAAGTACGGGTCGGTCACCGCAGCGCTGACGTTGATGGCGTTAACCCCCTGTGCGGACGGATCTTTCGCTCCTAAACGCCAGTTGGTGAACAGCGTGTTCCACTCGTTGACCTTGATATCGACGTTGAAGTAGCAGCTTTTCAGGCTCTGCTGGATGTATTCATTCATCGGCAGCGGCTGCATCTGGCCGGAACCCGAGGCGGACGTCGCCACGGTAACGTGCAGCGGTTTGCTTTCGCTGTAGCCTGCTTCGGTCATCAACTTACGCGCGGTATCGGGATCGTATTTGATCTGGAATGTCGGTTTGCCGCGCCACGGGTTGCCCTCTTCATACACTCCGGTCGCTTCGGACATATAACCGCCGAGATAGCTTTTCAGCTCGGAACGGTTGAGGCAGAGGTTGGCGGCTTTGCGCACACGAATGTCGCGCCACGGCGAACCTTCCAGGAATGAGAACTGCCACGGCCAGAGGTGCGGCTGGGTGTTGGAGTAGATTTTAAAACCCTGCGCTTTGATCTGATCGACCGCATCCGGTGCTGGCGCTTCAATCCAGTCCACCTGTTTCGACAGCAGCGCGGCGGTGCGGGCGTTAGCTTCCGGTAGCGGGATCAGCACCACTTTATCGACGCGCGGAATGCGGTCTTTATTCCAGTAATCTGGGTTCTTATCGAGGATTAACTGCTGGCGCGGCACCAGTTTTTCCAGCTTGAATGGCCCGCTGCCGACGGCCTGCGAGGCAAAGGTGGTCCACGCTTGTTTGCTGCGTGCGGCGGTATCGCCTGTCGAAGCCGGAACCGCGTCATAAATTTTCTGCCACGCCGTCGGCGAGACAATAAACAGGTTAGTGATGTTGTACGGCAGCAGTGCATCCGGCTCTGAGGTGGTGAGCGCGACCGTGCGATCGTCAATTTTTTCAGCGCCGGTCAGCGTCGGCATACGCGACAACGTGTTGCCGATTTGCCCCGGCGCATATTGCGGCGCGGCTTTATCCAGCACTTTACCCACGTTCCAGACAATGGCGTCGGCATTCACTTCCGTGCCGTCGTGAAACTTCACGCCAGGGCGCAGCGTGAAGATCCAGCGGCTCTGGTTTTGCGGATCAACATGCCATTCGGTTGCCAGCCCTGGCACCAGCCCGCTCGGTTTTTCGCCTTGCGACAGATCCCACTCCACCAGCGAGTCATATAACGGAATACCGGTAAAGCGATTGCCTTCAAAACCCTGGTCAGGCTGGCCCAGCGTTAACGGGATATCCGCTGCGGTCATGGCGATACGCAATGTTGAGGCCTGCGCCTGTAATCCCCCTGCCAGCGCCAGTGCGCCAATCGCGGCCACAATACGGTGTTTACGCCAAAAAGATTGATTAAGCATCACAGTGTCCCTGTTAAATAAATGAGACATTTAACAGGCAAGATACATACCAGCCGAATAAACAAGAATTTATCGCATTCAGACGCAGAAAATATCAGAAACGGTTATTACTCAGGGCATTATGCGGTGTTACGGATAACAGCTTTATATAGTTCGCGGCAGTAAGCGCACCCATTTCGGGAAAAATGTTGCAAAAATGCACCATTAAATCGGGAGAATGGTGGTTTCATAGCGATATTATTTTCCTGTGCGACTATTTATTAAATCTTTTCATGATCATGCATAAATCATAAGTAATCACTGTAGTGCGGATAACGTGCGTGGCGGCAAAAGAGGAAGGATCAGCCATTCACTTCCATAATAATGGAAACTCATTTCATAAGGGACGACTATGCCACTAGCCGATTTTCATGTTTCGGATCCGCTGACCCTCGGTATTGAAGTGGAATTACAGGTGGTTAACCCGCCGGGCTACGATTTAAGCCAGGACTCATCCCGGCTGATAGACGCGATGAAAAGCCAGGTGACTGGTGGCGAAGTGAAGCACGATATCACCGAAAGTATGCTGGAGATCGCCACCGGCGTCTGCCGCGACATCCATCAGGCGGCTCACCAGTTTTCCGCCATGCAGCAGATAATTTTGCAAACCGCGGCCGCTCACCACGTACAGATTTGCGGCGGCGGCACGCATCCGTTCCAGAAATGGCAGCGCCAGTTGGTGTGTGAGGATGAGCGCTATGCCCGCACGGTGGAGATGTTCGGTTATCTGATGCAGCAGGCAACAGTGTTTGGCCAGCATGTGCACGTCGGCTGCGCGAATGGCGACGACGCCATCTATTTGCTGCATGGCCTTTCCCGCTTTGTCCCGCACTTTATTGCGCTCAGCGCCGCTTCTCCCTATAGCCAGGGCTCCGACACCCGCTACGCCTCGTCGCGCCTCAATCTTTTCTCCGCCTTTCCGGATAATGGCCCGATGCCGTGGGTGGCAAACTGGCAGGAGTTTACCGGTCTGTTTCGCCGCTTAAGCTACACCTCAATGATTGAGAGCATTAAAGATCTGCACTGGGATATTCGCCCCAGCCCCAATTTTGGCACGGTTGAAGTGCGGGTGATGGACACGCCACTGACNCTTTCCCACGCCATTAATATTGCCGGACTTATTCAGGCAGTGTCGCACTGGCTGCTGGCNGAGCGCCCCTTTAAGCACCAGCCGCAGGATTACCTGCTGTATAAGTTCAACCGTTTCCAGGCGTGTCGTTACGGCCTGGACGGGATTATTACTGACGTTCACAGCGGCGAGCAGCACACCATTGCCGAGGATCTCACGCGTCTGCTGGAAAAAATCGCGCCGTGGGCCGACAGGCTCCATGCCGGTAGNGCACTGGATGAACTGGCAGCGCGAGTCAAACGCGGCAAGAATGAGGCGCAACTGATGCGCGATTTTGTAGCGGATGGCGGCTCATTAATTGGCCTGGTGCAGAAACATGCCGAAATTTGGGCGGCAGGNTAATCAGAATTTACTCAATCGATAATTTTAGCGCAGCTTAATNCTTTGCTGCGCTAAAATATATTTTCAGTGTTACTTACAAAATAGTAATCATAAAGTGGTAGAACCCCCTGTCGGAATTGATAAATATCAACAAGCCTCGCGTTAAAAATAAAGAATGCCTCTTTATCCCCGATAAGCCATATAAGTTAAAGCCAACCTGAGGCATCGGTATGAGATGGATTTATCGTTTATCAATGAAATTGAAATTATTGCTGGCACTTTTTCCTTTATTGTTTGCACTCATAGGGTTAGCGTCTAANGGCATCCTGAGTCGTCTTGAAACAGGCCAGCAAATGCGCACCATTATGAACTTAACATTGCTGGCAAAATATGCCGGAAGCGTTATTCATGAATTGCAAAAAGAACGTGGATTGAGCGCCGGATATTTAGGCAGCAAAGGCCAACAATTCTCCGCTGAATTAAACGATCAATATCCACACTCTTCGAAAGCCATTACGCAATTAACTGAAGCGCTTAAACAATTTCCTCTCCAGCAAGCGAATAACGATATTCGTCACGCGCTGGAACAATTTCAGCAACATCAGCAGGGAATCGACGCGTTTCGTCAGCAAATTCGCGGGCAGAGCGTAACCGGTACCGAATCCCTGGCGTGGTACAGCGCAATGATTAACGACCTGCTGAATGTCGTTGGTGGGATCAGCCAGTTGACCGATAACGGGGCGATCGTCAACCAACTGGCGGCCTATTACAGCATCCTGAATGCCAAAGAGCAGACCGGCATCGAGCGCGCGCTGATGTCGAACGTCTTCTCCGCCGATCGCTTTACCGACGGCCAGTTTCGCCAGTTGNATGAAACGGTGGGCAAGCAACTATCGTGGTTCGCGGCGGCGCAGGCCTTCNATACGCCAGCAGTGAATGAAAAACTGGCCGCACAGTTGCAGGCACCGCAGGCGACGCACGCCCTTGAACTGCGCCAGCAGGCGATTGACCATGCGGCAAGCGGCAGTTTTGGCGTGGCTCCCGCAGACTGGTTCACCGCTCAGACGGCGCGGATTAATGCGCTCAAAACGGTGGAGGATTCAGCCTCCGATACGCTACTCGCCACGGCGCAGTCGCTGGCGGACAGCGCCTGGCGCGGGGTAATTATCTTTGCGCTGGTTAGCGTCGCGGCACTGGTGGTGGCGCTGTTCTTCGCCCTGCTGGTCGCCAGCAGCATTCACCGTCAGTTGCATCACTCTCTGGCAACCATCGAAGGGATGGATGGCGATCTGACTCAGCGCCTCGACGTGCCCGGTAGCGATGAGCTGTCGCTGCTTAATCGCGCTTATAACCAGGCCATTGAGAACATTCAGCATATTGTCAGCGAGATAAAACAGGGTGCCGCCGTGCTACGCAGCGCCAGCGCGGACATTGCCGATGGCAATCAGGATCTGGCTTCGCGTACCGATGAGCAGGCCGCATCGCTGGTTGAAACGGCCGCCAGTATGGAGCAGATTGCCACGGCGGTGAATCTGACGGCAGATAATGCCATTGAAGCGAAAAGGCTGACCGAAGAGATGGAGCAGCAGGTGCAGGAAGCGAGTCGCGTGGCGGCAGAAGCCAGCAGCAGTATGCTCGCCATTCGCGGTTCCAGCGAGCAGATCTCCAGCATTGTCAGTTCCATCGACGAGATCTCTTTCCAGACCAACNTGCTGGCGNTGAATGCGGCGGTAGAAGCCGCCCGCGCCGGGGAACTGGGCAAGGGCTTTGCGGTGGTAGCCTCCGAGGTGCGTAATCTGTCGCAGCGCTGCGCCAGCGATGCCCGGCAGATCCGCGAGTTAATAAGCAACAACATGGAGCAGATCGAGCAGGGCGTGACGCTGGTGCAGGCATCCGACCGGGCGTTGCAGTCGGCGAAAGCCAATACCGGTCAGATGCTGGCGTTTGTCAGCGATATCGCCCATGCGGCAGGCGAGCAGTCACTCGGCGTCTCGCAGGTGCATGAAGCGCTGAACCAACTGGAGCAGGTGACCCAGCAAAACGCCGGGCTGGTGGCCAGCGCCGCCAGCGCCAGCCAGATGCTGGATCAACAATCACAAACCATGACGACGCTGGTCGATCGCTTCGTGGTGGCGTGATCCGTCATACGGGGAACGTTGCGCTGCGGCGTGCTTTCCCCGACAATGCGTTTTTTCACCGATGATTAACGCTTATGAAACACCCGCTCGAATCGCTGGTTACGCTGGCAGGCATCCTGTTGATGGCTTTTATCTCTGTCCTGCTGCTGCCCGCGCCATCACTGGGCCTGCAACTGGCGCAAAGTCTGATGCAGCGCTTTCATCTGCTGGATTTGAACCAGCTTTATACCCTGCTCTACTGCCTGTGGTTTTTACTGCTTGGCTGCATTGAGTTTTTCGTACTGCGTTTTATCTGGCGGCGCTGGTTCGCCGTCTGAGTATGTTTGCTCCCTCTCCCTGCCCTGTCTGCGGCAGGGTATCGCTACGCTTTTAGCGCAGAATTAATTCCATAGTTNTTCTAATTATTTGAACGTTATCCGCAAATAGTTCAGCTTTTTCTTCGTATTCATCAGGCATATGATTTATCACATCAGGGCAACACAGCCCTCCCAAACAAAATGATGCAGGAATACGACCATGAAATTCATCAAAACTTTCGTTGCAGTTGCCGCACTGTCCGCCCTCTCTTTCGGTTCTTTTGCCCAGAGCATCAGCGCCAGTGCATCGACGCTCTCCGCCGCTGAAGCCAAAATTGCTGCACAGGCGGAAAAAGCCAATGCGTCTTACAAAATCACCAGCGCACGTGCTGACAACGGCGTGTATATGACTGCTGAACTGACGAAATAAATTACCCAGCCGGAATAACAAACAGGATAAGGCGAGCCATGAACCCGTTGCAGAAACTTTTTAGCGCTTTGTTCCCGCAGGCCGCAAATAGCGACACCACGGAATTACCATCAACTTCAGGAGCCGTTATGTCAGACAATTTTCTTGCTTTAGCGAAACAGCGCAGAACCATTTATGCCCTTGGTAAAGATCTGCCGGTTGCAGAAGAGGTTGTTATCGAGACCATTAAAGAAGCCATTCGCCAGGCACCTTCTGCGTTTAACTCTCAGAGTTCTCGTGCGTTGATTCTGTTAGGTAAAGAGCATGCGAAGTTCTGGGAACTGACCCGCGAGCAGTTGAGAAAAATTGTTCCGGAAGAGAGTTTCAAAGCGACATCCGACAAACTGGATGGTTTTGCCGCCGCTGCGGGTTCGGTGCTGTTCTTTGAAGATCAGGACGTGGTGAAAGGGTTGCAGGAGCAGTTCGCTGCCTACGCCGATAACTTCCCTGTCTGGTCAGAACACAGTACCGGTATCGCCCAATACGCCGTCTGGCTGGCGCTGGCGGAAAAAGGTATTGGTGCTAACCTTCAGCACTACAACCCGCTCGTTGATGCTGACGTGCAGAGCAGCTGGAATATTCCGGCGAACTGGAAACTGCGCGGCCATATGAACTTTGGTTCCATCGTGGCTCCGGCGGGCGAAAAAGCCTTTATGGACGATGACAAACGTTTTGTCGTTGCCCGCTAAGCATTCCTGAAACCACCCCGGTAAAGGTGAAATCCCCCGCTCGTTGGCGACAATGCGCGGGGATTTCTTTTTTGGCGGGTTTACTGCGTCTGGGCATCAAAAACCAGTGTTACCGACCCCTTCCACGTTGAGCCTGGCGCTTTTACCATCGTTTCCACCGCAGGCCTGAGCACGCGAAAATCAACGTGCGANCGACGATATGTAATAAAAGCACCCGGCGGATCAATAACTGCCCCATTGGCAGCCGAAGTAAGCCGCAGGTTATTGACATCGGTGCCATTGCTTTTAAATCCAGGGAGTGTCAGCCTCACTTCCACAGGTACTTTCTCGTTGGTTTGCGTATTCTCTATACCACAATTCTGGTTACCGCCATCAATACCGCACTGCATCTTGACGGTAAATTTCGAGGATGAAGAGACAATAAAAGGCACCTCTTTACTCAATGACTGCGGTATATGACCGCCATTCATCCACGGCTCCCAGCCTCCCTGTGCGCCCAGCAGGACATTTTCGCTGCCCGGTGCGAATTTAATAAAAAATGCATGTTCAACGGTCGCTTTTAAGTGGATTCTAATTTCATTATCAAAAGTCGCATCGGCATGGAAATCAAGGTCACCATTATCTCCAATCGTATAAATAAGGTCACCTTCGTATGTTCCCGCTAAAATATTTAACGGTTTCGGAGTGATAGTTAACAGATATCCTATACTGACCTGGTCAATATTAACCTTACCCTGAAATCCTGTATTATTCATTTTCCTGTAACAGGTCAACTTCGTGCTNTGTAGCATTCTCCAACCCAAGCGGTACCAGTTTTCATCCATTGCAGTGCTATTTCCATCACACCCTCCCAAAGGGGCCGTTCCTAAGCCACTCAATGCATCACTCAATATACCGTTATTGGCATCCAGACGATTAATTGTCGCACCAAACATCGCGAACCGGAAAACTGCACTTATGCTGTTGCCAGTTTTCGTATCGGTTAAGGTTACTGTTCGCGCAGTACTATCAAATGTAAATGATGGATGATGTTTATTCAGATCGGGGGATAAATAATCCAGATATTTTTCTGCCCAAACGCCAGAAACAGCAAAACTTTTCTCATTACTCGCGCAATTGTATCTGACGCAATATCCTGAAACGGGAGTGGTATTGGTAAATTGATTATTTTGCGGCTTGCTGATGTCTGCCGCAAATTCTGCTGTGATATCCACCGTGGCGGCCTGTACCACAAAGGGAAATTGAAGAAAAAAACAGAAAATTACTCGAATAATAGTTTTGCAGTTTTGCAGTTTTGCAGTTTTGCAGTTTTGCAGTTTTGCAGTTTTGCAGTTTTGCAGTTTTGCAGTTTTGCAGTTTTGCAGTTTTGCAGTGCATTATATCCANAAACTTCTTAAGGTCAAGTTTAATATTACTTTTGGAACTCTCTACTTTATTACCAACGAATTCGCCCACACATTTCCTTTGCCGTAATATCATGATGCGTCCTTATATTCCGGCGCGGTGAAATACCACGCCTTGCAGAAAACAGATTAAGTGCGGACGCATTGATTCCGGGCAACATTCACTGCGTCTGCGTGTCAAAAATCAGCGTTACCGCCCCTTTCCACGTTGAGCCTGGCGCTTTTACCATCGTTTCCACCGCAGGCCTGCGCACGCGAAAATCAACGTGCGAGCGTCGATAAGTAATAAACCTTCCGGGCACATCAATCTTATAACCACTGGCAGCAGAAGTTATTGACATATAGTAGACATCCGCACCGTTACTTTTATAACCGGGCAACGTCATCGAGACTTCCAGCGGAACGATCTGACCTGTCTGGGTATTTTGCAACCCGCAGTTTTGGTTACCACCATCATGTCCGCACTGCATTTTGACGGAAAACCCTGACGAGGAAGAGAGGGAAAAAGGTACCTCTTTACTCAGTGATGGCGGTATATGCCCGCCATTAATCCAGGGTTCCCAGCCGCCCTGTGCGCCCAGCGAAACATTCTCACTGCCAGGGGCAAATTTTATATACAACTCGTGCTCCACGGTCGCTTTTATGTGTATCCTGATTTCACTCTCAAGGTTCGTATCGGCATGAAAATCGATATCACCGTTATCGCCGAACCTGTAAACAAGGTCACCTTCATATGTTCCCTCATATATATTTAAGGGTTCCGGAGTGATAACCAGGCTGGTATATCCCATAACGACGGAGCTGACATTAATTTTGCCCTGAAATACATCCATAAGTTTACCGTAACAGGTTAACTTACTTTCCGGGATCTCAAGTCTGGGGCGAACAAAGCTCTCATCAACCACTGTACTTCGCCCATGACAGCCCCCCTTCGGGTTGGTTACCGACCAAAATGTATCACTCATATCACCGCTACTGGCATCCAGACGATTAAGCTGTGCACCAAAGTACGCTAAACGAAAAACTGCACTTATGCTCTGACCGGTTGCAGGATCGGTTAAGGTCACTGTTTTCGGAAGACCATCAAAGGTCATAGAGACAGTATTACGTTCCGGATCGGGAGATGAATAATCGTAATATTTTTCTGCCAACACACCGGGAACATTGACACCTTTATAAAGATTCAAACCAGGTTCACATGTCAAGCCGGTGCATATTGTGGTGTCGGTAAATGTATTTTTATTTGGACTATTAATACTTGCTTTAAACTCCACATTTAAAGTCCCGGATGTTGCGTGAACCAGAGTCGAGAATAACAGCCAGAAAAACGCAATACTTTTCCCGTGAATTAATTTTCTAAAATAGCCGCAGTTTCGCAGTTTCGCAGTTTCGCAGTTTCGCAGTTTCGCAGTTTCGCAGTTTCGCAGTTTCGCAGTTTCGCAGTTTCGCAGTTTCGCAGTTTCGCAGTGCATTATACCGATATATTTCACACGGTCAATTTTAATATAACTCTCGAAACATGATTCTTTATTATTACCGAACTCACTCATACATTTCCCTTGCCGTAATATTATTACGTCCTTTTTATTTCGGCGTGGCGAAATACCACGCCGGCTAAGCATAAATTACGTGCTGACGCATTAACGCCGAAAAATGTTCACTGCGTCTGGGTATCAAATATCAGCGTTACCGCGCCTTTCCACGTTGAGCCTGGCGCTTTCACCATCGTTTCTACTCCAGGACGGGAAACGCGGAAATCAAGGTGTGAGCGTCGGTCGGCAATAATGGCACCCGGCGGATCAATCGCTTGCCCATTAACCTCAGTGGTCATGCGCAGATTATTCACATCCGTTCCATTACTTTTAAAACCAGGAAACGTCAGAAAAACATCCAATGGGACGATCTCGTTGGTCTGCGCATTTTGCAATGCACAATTCTGATTGCCACCATCNAGNCCTGCTCCGCACTGCATTTTCACCACGAATGGCGTGGAGGAAGTCAGCAAGAAAGGCATCTCTTTCTGTAATAATTCCGGCATATGTTTGCCGTTAATCCATTGACTCCAGCCCCCCC
>Ga0058691_1000918_pt1 | contig 17382 bp, 11 predicted proteins | sample AgamicAtPrz_FD_55051 | JGI IMG/M metagenome (GOLD analysis project Ga0058691, IMG submission 55051) | Agave microbial communities from Guanajuato, Mexico - At.P.rz | ecosystem: Host-associated > Plants > Phyllosphere > Phylloplane/Leaf | place: Guanajuato, Mexico | collected 2012-05-28
ACATGCTTCAAAGCCCAGTCGGGGCGTAGCGCAGCCCGGTAGCGCACTTGCATGGGGTGCAAGGGGTCGAGTGTTCGAATCACTCCGTCCCGACCATTATTTAAACGACTAAGCCACCTTCGGGTGGCTTTGTTGTTTCTGGAGTTCTTGGTTTTTTAGAGGCTTCGCTTGTTTCATTAATCAATCTTGTGATTCGGTTAGGCAAGATAGCTGCGCGCATCGTTTCGCGAACCTCGTAACTGAGCAGGCGTATCGTAAAGGGGTGGGCTACCCTGGTTCAATCCGCTGTCCAGTTACGGATGCTCCCTGCGATAAGCGATGAGGGCCGGTGTGGGCGAATAGATTTGCGGGCTGAACTTCTTGTGTTGGACCGTAAGCAGCTTTTCACTGGTCGTGCTACGGAGTGCGCGACCTATGCGTCGAGAGGCCGGGGGAAGTTGAGAACGGCGGATAACCATCTGAATTATATATAAATTGGCTAACTAATTTTTCTTGTGGAATGCTATATGGAATAAGTGAGTGATTTCTGCAGAGCAATTATGAGTGGTGTAGCAAGGTGCCCCCCGGGGCTTTGCCCGGGGGGAGATGCAACGCTATGAAAGCTTTTGTCTGAGATCAGTCAAAGCACGCAATGGGCGCCGTTCCAATTCGAACGTATCCAGGGTTCGTAGCGAAGGTAGCCAGTCTGGCCCCAGCAGATCGCGCATTACACTGGAGTCAGAGTGTCTCCATAACGGGTGAATGACAACGGCGCGCCACAATTCGACGCCCTCTCTCCGCTCAAATAGATAAGGGAGTCCGGAATAGGAGAAATGTCCTCTACTAATTGTACTCGGACGCATAGCTTCGACATCCTCTGCCAGCTGATGCGCCCTGTCTCGCCATCCCTTCATCTCCGGATATTTTTCATCGCTGGAGTTCAGACCACAGGCATAATTTGAGGTGGTCATTGCGCGAAGGTAGGCTAGCCCGAGTCGCCAGTCCAACAAGCCGTGATATCTCCGATTGCCATAGCGTTGAATACAGCGGTAGCACGATGTCTGACATTGAGCTGCATGAGGACCTTCCACACTGTTCCTGAGAAAGTCTTGGAGAGGCCATTTATCAGTTTCTTCTAGAATTTCATGCAAGAGGTCGACTATCAGTGGTGTAGGGCCCCCAGCAGCCGGCTCACCTAAGCGTCGGCAGAGACCTGAACCGTTGATCAGCGCGTCTGCTATTTGCAGCATTGGTTGGCCAGCGCGGAGTCGAGGCTCCAGTGCCTCAAATTCATCGGGGGCAACGTCAAGTGCGAGCGCGGCCTTCTGCACCAAAATTTGCGTCGCGCTGATGGCGGCTGCACGCGTTGGCAAATGCATGAACTCCCCTCTTCGAGCCACCATGTCTAAATTAAGGCGTCGATCAAAGTTCGTTAGCTCCAGGTGAACTGAGTCAGTCTCTTTTGTGGATATTAGACCAAATTGTTGTTGACCAAGCGGTTGGCTTCCGTGTAGGGCAATATGTGATCGCCGCCAGGCTGTTTCGACAGCTTGAATACCCTCAATCACCGCTTTCTGGGATGAAAGTGGAAGTGGTACTTTTTGATCCTGCACTAGGTCCACAGTGAAGCGCTGACCGTCGTTATCGCCATCGATTGGTCCATCATTCAGTTGCAAAATGGTCACGCCTGCTCCACGACGAACAGTTAGAGCGTCACACGTGACTCGATCGCCCTCGTGCAGCACGGTTGCCATCGTACGTAAGGACATTCGCTCAAACTCATCGAGCTCATCTTTCGGTATGAAATCTGTCCGGAACGCTGCAGGGGTAACGTAGAACAAAAAGGCCTCCGGTGGAATCGGGACGTGGCAATCATCACAGTCCAAAGGAACTTCAGTTGCCTCTTTACTTTGCTGTGCCGCTCCACAATTAGGGCAAATTGCCACATATTTTTTGGACTCGCACCAGTCAGTGACTGTCCGTAGTCCTGTAATTTTGTGCCCCTGCTTCTGTGGATCAGTTAAGTTTCCAGTGAATCCAACAATGCGGTGCTTTTTCTTGTCTTTGACCAAAACTGCGCCCGGCGCATACTCAAATACTGCTAGGTCGAGATCACGATCCATCGTGGACCATTCATACTCTGTCTGATTTTCATTTACTTTTGTCTCACGAAGGCCCAGATAGAGATTACGAACGCGTGTAGGCATCCCGTACATGGGCAGTAGGCCTCTTTCAGCTAGGAATCGAGCGAGACCAAACTCATCGCGAGGGGCATGCTCGCGTTGATCTTCTATCTCTTTCAATAGCTTATTAATGTCCGCCTGATCTCGCAGACGCTGGCGCTGGTCTGGATCAAAGGCTGCTGTCTCAATGAATTGGTCGCGTACTTGTTCAGTCTGTTTTAGAGCTGCGCGAAGGCGGGAAGGCCAATTATTTTTTTGATCAAAGTAATAGTCTTCCGTCGTGACATACTCCCCGTGCACATCTGGAGGCATGAGTAGGTCTCCGGGGAATAAAACTCCTTCATTCGAACACTGGTCACGTAGCTGCTTGAATGCGGCGCGCAGCCAAGTTTTACGTATAAGGCGCAAGGGTATTGCGTCATGACTTATCGCCAAGAACGGTGGGGGTGGGGCGTCACCAGTGATGGATCGCGGATGTGCGAAGTAGTAAGCATCGTGACTGCGACCGCGACAGAAAGTAACTACAAAAGAAAATGCTTGTCCCCGACGACCCGCACGGCCCACACGCTGCTGATAATTGAATCGCTGTGGAGGCATGTTTGCCTGGTATACAGTTTGTAGGGCGCCAATGTCGATACCGACTTCCATTGTTGTTGTAACGGCCAGCATATCAATTTCTGAGGCGAGTTTCTCCAGATCACTTGTTTTATTTACAAAAATACCTTTGAATTTGCGCAGGCGATCAGAGAAATCGTCAGTCTGGCCTGTCAACTCCTCAACGCGCAAGCGGAAGCGTCCGACACCATCTCGCTCGCTTCGTACAATGCGTCGTCCGAGGAAGTTACTCTCCCAGAGTTCTTCAACCTTTCCGCTTGGCTCACCCAAGACTGCTGCACAGCGGGTGCAAATTCCAAGGCCTTTATGTAGGTGTACACGCTCGCAGTTGTGACAGCGCCAGAAATTATCCGCTGGTTCGGCTACCTTCAGGGAAAGCTTACCAATGTTAAATAGACCGCCTGGGTGTCCTAGCTCCTCAAACCTTAACAGAACTTTTGTAAGTTCTTCGGTAGACCGAGCTTCACCATGAAGTGCGCGTGCGATTTTCTTGATGCGCTCGTTTGTAATGTCGGACCCTTTCTGCCAAAGTCTGATCTTGTTCTTGTCGAAATATTTGTTGTCCTTTACCCGATAGGCGCTAGCAAAAACGCGTAGCCAAGAGTCTAATGCTTGATCGGTGTCGGCTTTCGAGATGCAAGTGTATGCGAGTCCAGTCTCCTCCATGGCAAAAAAAGTGTTGGAGAAGATGACGTCGTCAATAAGTTCGTATTGGTCTTCAATGATGTCTTTGTTTAGCTCGTTTATTTGAGCATATGAGAGGGTGTGGTCATAGGTGACTATGTTTTCGTTTTTTGTAAATTCTTGATGCCAGTGGCGGTCTTTATTGATGCTTGGGTCGGGATTTTTGTAAGGGGAAATTCCGAGGCGTACAAGTTCAGAAGTAATTCTGCCAATGGATTCGTCTTTACCGAACTGCAGCAGCTTGTCCAGCTGAACTCTTCCATTTCCTGTATTATCATTGGCCACTTTTACTAGGAGCGCCGATAACCTTTTGACTTCCTCATTCTCTCCAGCTGACTGGGCTTTAGTTAATTCGGTAATTATCTCGGCGGGTGTCATGGCCGCTCGGGAAGAATTACTTACATAAGCGCGTGCTGCTGTAACGAGCACTTCTCGGCGTAGGTCACGCAGATGGAGTCGCTCGATTTCCATGGCAAGGGAGGCGGCATCCTGCCTACTGTCCGAGAAAACAATACCCTTGGGTTCGGCACCGATAGCATGCAACAACTCAAATAGCTCTGTTGCCACCAGTTGTGAGGATTTGGTTACGCCAGTGCGGAAAGCACGAATCGGAGAGCGCGATCGGTTCGTACTCGGTCTGTTGGAGTAGTCAGTACCGCACTTAGGGCAGCAGAAAGGTTGGGCAGAGGGCTTTCGAGGCGGCTTACCTTTCTCTGTTTTAATTGCGCTCTGATCTTGATAGTAAAGATATCCGGCGATGTTGGATTTAGGTGTCTCATGGCCAATCTCCACGACACCGGTATCGGGGTTTAGGTGAGCCGCTTGCCATTTATCATATCCTTTTTCTGATCCGGACCAGTCACCGCGCTGGGGCCAGAAAACTGCGAATTCATCCAAGGTCATATCATCGTAGTATTCGGCACCGGGGCGCTCCGGCAGATTCTCCAGATTTGAAGCGGATGGCAGTAATTCAGTTGCGCTCATTGAACCACTACTTTGACCCCGCTGCCCACCTATCAAAAGGTCACCACAAGCCTCGCAATAAAGAAGTTCAAAAAGTCGGCGCCCACGTTTCTCCCCGAGTGCGGGAGATGCGTGGGAGGTGCCGCGCTCCACAGAAAAGTCGTCGAATATCACCCCGTGATCACTTCGAGTAGCACTGGCGAATAGGCCTTCAATATTACGGATGAAAGTATGTATTCTAAAGGCGGGTGTAGCAGCACCGATTTTCAAAGGTGAATTGATGAGCTCTGGCAATGCTCGCAACAACATTAGTCCGCGAAGTGCTAACTCCATGTCGCCTGATCCACGCGCAAAGATCTGCGCTGAAATCGACTTTGGTGTTGCCGCTCGAATATTTGCGCCATCAGCACATGCATGTGTTAGTAGGCTGGCTGCAGCTTCGGCGAGTTGGATTACGAGCTTGTCGTGTTGTTTCTCTTTTATGGCTAGTGCTTTAGCCGCTTCGAGAATAGCTGTGTCTAGCGCTGGTGATATAGCCAGCTTCCCGACAAAACCGTCTTTCCCCTCAAGCGCGACTTGCATCAGTTGGATAAATGGCTCGGGCGAAATTAGGTTTTGCTGTTTCGGGGGGATATATGCAGTGCCTTGAACTACACAGTTTTTCCAGAATTCCGGGCAGATCGAGCCTTGGTCATCTGGTCCAGAGCTAGTTCCAAAGGGGGAGAAGAGGTCGCGTAAATATGTCCGGGATTGTATGCCACCGTCTCCTTCCATTGGCAGGGAGGCAGATGAGGCTAATAATCGCAATTTATAGCGATGCTCCGGCTGGTCCAGTCCGAGACGATTTATAAGCGATTTTATAAGAAAAGCAACTTCAGTGCCCGCCGAGCCGCGAATCAGATGAAGCTCGTCAAATATTAGATAAAAATATGCATCATCGTTTTCCATGAGCCACTTTCGAGTGGTCTCGAAAATTGTATCTTCGACTTCACGCGACAACATTGCTCCCAGCATGGAGGCGTTGGTAACTAAGATGTCTGGCGGGTTTGCATGCATGTCCCAGCGCGACACCATTTCGCCTCCGTCTATAGAAGGGAATATGTAGCGAGTTCTATCGGGAGAGGCCCCATCTACGAGCTTGGCGTTTGAATCAAACTCACGTGCTGCATCTTGATTGCTTTGAATGTCACGCATTGCTTTACGTAACTCGGCAATGCGTCTAGCGCGGCGTTTCGCTTCCTGCTTTTCACCTGCAAGGCGTGGGTGCTGTTCGTATCCAGTTACTGGCGTAGCACTTGTATACTGTCCGAAAAATAAGCGGTTCCCTGCGAACCGCTTATCCATTACTGAGTGCGCGTCATCGGAGTCCAGAGTTTTTCGCAGACGCACCATTTGGTCCTCTACCAACGCGTTCATAGGGTAGAGCACTAAGGCTCTTACCGCGCTGGGCCTTAATTCGCCCGTACGCCGGGGGGACCACTTAGATCTTGGGACTGCCCACCACTGCTCTTTCAGGTAGTTTAAGCTTGGTGATGGCCAGGTAACGGCCTCGTTCGCAAGTGCTGCTAGTACTGGCAGCATGAAACTTTCAGTTTTGCCAGAACCGGTGCCGGATGTGACGATACCTGGTTGGCCTGAACGTATGCCCCGCTCTAGCATTGAAACCTGGTGGCGATATGGGGCATACGCAGATTTTCGAGTCAGGGGGCCGTCGCTGGGTTTACCATCAAACAGGCCAGACAGGGATAATTCCACGAACGCTTCCTGACCTTTCAAAGACAGGGGGGCAAGCGGCCCGTCATCGTCACCGACCATATCCTCTAGTAATTTTTCAGAGGACTCGTAGCGAAGTACTGGCTCAATATAGGGTTCTGTGGCCAGCACGCCACTAGTGTTCAGTAGCTTGCGCCGAGCATCTGCTGCGGAGGGATTAGAAATGCGAAAGCTAGTTTCGACGTAAGAGATGAAAAAATCTTGGATGCGGCGGAAACCACCGATAGGGTCCAGCATCATTTGCCTTCCTTAGTGAGTTGAGCCTGTGGATTCTTTTCTTACGGCAGTATCAAGAAACAGAGTTACGAGGCGAGCCATGGCTTCCGTAGCACTCTTGCCCGTGTGGAATGCAGCGACTTCCGTCGCTGCGCGCACTGTCCGTAGCGTATTGACGAGGCCGAGGCGATTAGCCAGTTGTTGTGCGACCTGCAGTCCACTCTCGATGTTTTCGGTAGGATAATCACCTGGGTCAAGTTCGCGAAGGTGCCGAGAAGACAACCACAGGGGGGCTACTGCTGCCGTATCTTTGGCGATGGCGTCTTTGACCGGTAGCCAGATTTGGCGTGACCTCAGGGCTTCCGCTTCCTCACAGTCAGCATCCTCAACCGTCGCGCAAAGGAAAAAGCGTCGGGGCAAATCGCCTCGGCGAGCACGATCATTCAGCGCAGGCAGCCAGTACCGAGCGCCAGAACGCTCGACTCTCTCAATCACTGCGAGGATAGAGCAGGGGCTAGGGCCGCTGGCCAGCTCCAGCCCTTGTGAAAGTGAAGTGGGCAATCCTGTCCCTGCTCGTACCCAAAGATCTTCGAATGTGAGAACCGTAGGGTCGGCTTCTAAACGCGCGGATCTTCCTGACGCTATGAGCGATTCTGCGATCAATAAAAAGTCTGAAACGTCGGGGCCGATGAGCAATGGGGTTTCACCTGCTAGGGTTAGCGCTAAAAATTGTTCCATCAATTTCTTGCCTTCACCTGTCAGCAGGGGACAATCTTTAATGATCTGTCCTGCCTCCGAGCAAACCCATACAAGGGCGTTTTCTGGACGAGCAAATGGCACGACGCCTGCTGATGTGATTCCACGCCTTTGGGACGCAGTGGTAGCCTTTAGCTCCTCGAGCTCAGTTATTCTCTGTGCCTTTTGCTCCTCTAAATCCTTGATAAATACCTTAATATTTACAGCGCTTTCCTCAAGCTCCTTCAGTTCGATAGTTAGTGAATTTCGATGCTGTAAAAGCTTTGATAGAATTTGCTCGTGAGCCGCTTTTTTCTCCTCCGAGCATTTCAGTTGTTCAGCAAGTGTCCGCTCGATTTCGGATTTTTGTGTTGACTCATATTCCGCTAGGGCTGCTTCGCCCTGTTGTTTTGCTTGTTCGATTTTTTGCGCTAGCTCAGCTCGCATTAATTCTGCATAATTTTTTAGCTCGGACTCAATTTCTGCTTTGCGGATGTTTTTTTCATTTTTTGTTTCTTCAATCAGCTGAAATTCTAACTGCCTTCGGATGGAGTTGCGCTCCTCCTCAAAGATAAACTTCATCTCTTGTTCGACAAGGCCGGCTACTTTGGAATCGGTTGCTAGGGCTTCTGTGAGTTTACGAAGGGTTGTTTGGTCAGCATGTAGCCGCTTAGCGAGTTCTCCGGACCGTAATGCATGTTGGGTTGCCAATAAATCATTAGGGTTAATTGTGAGGTTGCTAGTTTTTTCATCAGCGTGTTGTTGCAGCCAAGACGTGATCTGCGTCATTTCTGCCGAATTACTTCCGGAAATCCAGCGAGCAACTCGCTCTATGTAACCCTTGTCAGGTGTCCAGTCATAGATGTGCGACGGTTTGCTGTCAGCCTTTAATTCATAAAGTACTTCGTTAGCTACGCCGGTCGGCATCAATACAATGCCATCTAGCTCAAAATCGTAAACAGGTATTGCACCAACTTTGGAAATGACTAACGTGTTTTCGTTTGATCGTATCAGCTCTACCTGGATGATGCGCTCTCCGTTTGTGCGAATCATCCAAGTTCCCTGCGTGCAGTGTTTAGGTAGTCCTTCTAAGGTTAGCTTTTTACGTATTTCCTCCATTGATTCGGTATCGTGTAGGTCGTAATAAGTATATAGTCGATTAGAGCGGGTTGCTCTCCAGTGACCTTTGCGATCACCTGGCACTACCTGAAATGCGATCCATTCGCCAGGTCGAAGCGGTAAGCTGTCTAAGCCTCTCATTTCAACTTCTCCCATTTTAGGGAATAGTCTGCGCGGATTTTCTACTGGCGACCACTCATCGCCTGTTTTACTCGCCAGTACTTCGATATAGGCGACTTTGTCATTTCGTCTAACGCATCGACCAGCGTACCATGGAGTGATTGCAGCCATAACACAATTGTTCCTTAGTCATGACGCATCAGCGTCAATTGTCCATTTCGCCACTGCAATCGTTGTTGACCTCCGGAGCGGCGCGCCTCAGAAATAATCCCGTTAAGAGAGAGATTGTTGGCTCGCACCGGTCCGAATAGATATCTAGGTAGCAGCGATTTAAGCCATTTTAGGGATAGTGTATCTACCGGATAAACGTACTCGGTTCCTACAGGGCCCCCATTTCGCAGCATTCTGCGTTTCAGTCCGATGGCTAACGCATCAGGGAGCCCCCCGTCACGAGTAAGACACATTAGCTGTCCGCTCTCGCGTTGCTCAAACAGCGGAGTGCGATTCTGAGCATGTGCAGCGACAATGGCCGCAGTGCGTGAATGCCAGTTAGTCGTGCTGTGGCGGGTGGTGAGGCAGTACAGATCATGATCCCGTCCTCCTGGATGAACACGACGGGTTAGTGTAATGGCATTATGCCTTGTCGGGCTATCCCTGAACCCGCCACAGCTCCAGTCCCAAGTTGAAACAATTTCATGCAGAGTTTCCATTCTCTCGGTTCTGGCAAGTGCCATAGGTAATTCGTCTGGCATGAGTGGTTCTGTAATGAGCGGCCAGCCTAGTATTTTGGCCAATGCGTCGACTGCTACGAGTTTTGCTCCAATCAATGGGGGAGACCAAGGGCTTACTCCCAGGCGCCTGAAACATTGGCCGCCTAGCCCTTCAACAGCTTTATGAAAGTCCTTCACTAGCTGATTACACAGTGCGCCTTCGAGCACTACGAGATCCCGTCCGGAATGTGCGATGCGAATCAATCTTGGTTCGACCAGTGTCCATGAGCGTCCTTTCCAGCCGCTCCGCAGGCGGGGCTCAACGATGCCAGCGTCTCGAAGACAGCGGAGCAAGGACCACGGGCTAGCATTCGTGCGCCGCAAAATCGTTACGAGCTCGGCTTCCTCCCACCCGTAAGCTCCGCTCGCGTACAGCGCTTCAAGTAGGTGCTCGCAATCGACTGAGTCCGTCTCCCAGGTCAGAGTGTCGTGCCCTTCGAAAGTCACGCGGGTGGGCGACAAGTGATGCCAGTCAGTAAGTGGTTCCAACCGGTATCGTGCGCTCCCACCGAGCTCGTGGTGCGGCAAAGCATTTTGGAAAAACTGAACATGGAGCCTCCAGGGCGATTTTTTTTCGCCGATTTCTCGCGCTGGTTCTACCAGAAAGGAACCTTCAAATTGGTCCGGTGCAGTCAGCTGTCCGTACTCAATTGCAAAAGGTATATTGCTAGGATTCGCGGCAACTGGATGGATCACATAGTCCGTTGTATCAGACTCGATATGGGGTAAGAAACTAGGCCGTGCCAGCCACCCGTGAGGCATGCGTATCCCACCGGACAGCCGTGGACGCACAATCTGTTCGTTGAATAAGGGAGGTAGCAGCTTTGTAGGGAGAAGGGCATCGCAGACTGCCTGATAACTAAGTGGATTACTCGTTAGAAGCCATTCACCGTCATCTATAAGCTTACCCAATCGATTGCCAACGTATCGCTCATTTCGTCTGGCGAGAGCAACATGGAGGCCTTGTGGTGCACTGGTTGGGCTTGTTTCTGCACGCCAACTGCCTATTCCGATCTGGCGAAAGAATAAAAGGCCTGAGGATATTCCCACACTCAAATTCAGACTAGTATGTGCTGATACGCAGGCTAATGCCATAAACAAACTAGAATGAAATTTTGCTTCCAGAGCCTGCTCAAAACGAGATTGATAGCCACGATTTCCATCGGCGTCAAATATCATTTCAACTGTCACGCTGCTTCGCATGGATTGGCTAGTGCGAGTAAGAGCACGATGGAGTAAACGCCAGAAGCGCAGATCTGCTAGAGCGCGTCGTCCTAACAAGTAGGCTTCGCGGAACTCTGTAAAGGCTAACTTAAGTGATTCGGAGGCTCTGTCATCGAGCAGGATGATCGGGAATTTTTTTATTAACAATCTCGGATCTGTGTGAGCCTGCGGATGCTTAGTGAGAAAGTCCTCCATGAGACGTAGGTCAGTTTTGTTCGGGAAAGTTAGTCGAAGTGTATAGCCTATGTGTCGCCAGCTTTTGGGTATCGCTGGAAGAATAAGGCGTCTGAAGGGTTGGCCGTTTCTAATACGCAGATCAAGCCACTGCGCCAACGTTTCCCACATTTGGTTGACGCCGGGGAGCTGTTGGAATCCATTGGTTACGCCAAGCCATTTACGTAATTTGCTGCGAAACTCATTGCTTTCGTCATGTGTATCTAGTTGATTGTCTATGAGCAGTGTCATGGCCAAGTATACGAAAAAGTTAGGCCACTCTTGCGTTGACGCTGCCTGCATGCCTCCACTCAGCCGTTGCGATAGATCAGGTATCTGAGACATGAAGCTTCTAAAAGCTTCTTCTACGGTGGCTTCCAGGTTACTTTCTGCTCCGCATGCTAAGGCAAGGGTGGTTGGTGTGACTTCAAATGATTGAATGTCACTTGCATCTCCGTCCGGGCCGATGCAGATAAAATATCGTACTAGAAGTTTCTCCCAAGCGTTAATTGTTTTTGGTGGTTCCCAAGTCATCTCATGCATACCCTCTGGATTTTGAAGGCTAACTTTTCCCTAGCCGCTACGGCTAGCGGCTCAAGTAAGCGATCAGCGAGGAAGCGTACGGGCGGAACTGCGACTCCATCTCCTATCACTTTGAATGCGTGATGGTAAATCTCAGGAAGTTTGTAAGTTTCCTCCAAGCCCATCAGAGCCGCCGCTTCTCGAATGGATAGAAATCGAGTTCTGACATTACCGTCTTTTACAACAATAATTCTTGAACGAGACGCACCTCCTTTTGGTGTTCTCAGGCACCCTAATATAGGGGAAAAAGTAATCTCCGTACGTTGTCTGTTGATTCCTTTCTCTCGACGCATACGCAAATACAGGCTGCCAACAGCTATATTTTTTTCAGATTTCGCTTGTTCTAGACGAGCCAGGTGCGCGGGTGCCATCATGTTGATGAGACGAGCGGTCTCCTCGGGAGAGTGCCAATCACCACCCTCGGGATCAATGAAGCTTTCTAGGGCATGCTCCCTTAAGATAGGGGCAGAGCCCAGGTTCCACCATAACCAGTCATCATGCGCTAGTTTTGGAATCGACTTATATGCGCGAAGTAGCGTTGGCGTGTGCCAAGACGCTGTTGCCATGCCGTGCAATAGTTCACTTGGAATTTCAACTTCGCGTTGAATGGCTATGATGAATACACGTGGTCTAGATTGGGGGAGGAAATGCTTGGCGTCAATAATAACCGCGCCGTAGCGGTAGCCTAATTCTCCAAGCTTGAGGCAAATTGCAGAAAAGTCACGCCCTTGTTCAAGCGTTAGCAGTCCAATTACGTTTTCTAACACTACAATGGGCGGTTGTCGTGAATCTTGACGCAGATCCTCGATTAAATCTAAAAATGGCCAGAGCGCGCCAGATCTCGTAAACTCTTCGGTGCTAGAGCTTCCAATTCCCAAGCCATTACCAGCAACAGATAGGTCTTGGCATGGGAATGATGCCCAAGCCAAATCACCATTTCCAGTTAAGTCTGTTATCCTTACCTCTCGTATGTCACGACTGTCAAAGTGATCGCCTCCCCAGTTGTTGATATAGGTTGAGGCCTTCACTTTGTCCATGTCGTTGGCGAAAAGGCATTGCCACTGAGTGCCGAGGCCAGCTCTCGCCATGCCGCCGCCAGCGAAAAACTCATAAAAACTAAATGTATTGCTGGTTTTGGCTTTGTTGTCAAGCATCGCAGTGGATCTCAGCTTCTTCGTGTCTGCCGCTGTTTGGTATTCGCTCTAAATACCAATATTTTTGGCGTGAAGAATTATCATATAAATAATCAATGTTTTTGAATGAAGAGCATTGTGCAGTGAGCTATAGAGAAAAGTTCTTTCCTTGTCTACTGTTTTAGCCTGCATAGGCGAGACCTTCCTGGTAAGCCTGATTTACTTCTCATGAATTGTGGCTGTGCCAAGCGAGGGAACGGATCTCCGCACTGAACACGTAAGCCTACGTAGGATACTGGCATTTCGAGATCGCCCGCAACCGGCAGAGTGCCGGATCTCACGCTCCTGGTCAGGAAGGCTTCAGGATGGAGATGAATCTGTTCTACCTATTCGTACTCATGCTTATCAGTCTTGGAGCTTGCTTACAGACACCGTTGGGTCTCACTCGCTTCCAGATCAATGAGGCCGTAAGGTGATAGTAATATCTGCTTGCATCAGAGTGGCCTTTCAAGTGTTGTGTAAGAAACCAGCGGACATGTTTAATCTGCCATGTCCAGGGATTAGCACGGTGCCAGCGCTGTTGAATGGCCGCTTGCATGATTCGAGCTTGTCGTAAGTACCGTTGGCGCGTGCTTGTGACCCAGTCAGTCCGCCACTCAGCAACAGCGCGATGTCGTATGGATTGGTCATGTCCAACCTCCGACATAAGATGAAACTACATCGATTCGGTTATGACCCAGCTCATAGCTGATCTGTCTGCGCGCCAGTTGATCGAGGCTGCGGTCAGCGCGATAGCATTGGCCACCTTTGATTGGTGCTTTATGGTGTGTGAGATGCTCATAACGTTCGCAGGCGAAAGCTGCTCGTAGCTCATGGAATCCCTTCAGTCGAGGCGAGTTGGCGACTGTCGCCATCCGCTCAGACGACGAGGATGTAGATGGCACGCGGTCTGTCGCCAGTGTCGCCGTTGTCGCCGTCCTATCGGATGGGTACTACGTTGCGATCCCTGGCCACATTCATCGCGCTGGCCGAGAGATTGCCCGTCGACGCCTTCAGAATGTACTCGCTCCACCAAGCCATCATCGGCCGCCGTCGCTCGATGTAGTCGGCTCGGTTGTAGGCACTGCGCACCTCATCCTTGTCGACGTGCGCCAACGCCACTTCGATGAGCTCCGGGTCCCAACCATGTTCATTCAATATGGTGCTGGCCATCGAGCGCATGCCGTGGCTGGCCAAGCGGTCCCGGAAGCCCATGCGTTTCAACGCCATGTTGGCGGTCTGGCTATTGGCGTGAGTACGAGGGTTTCGGTCTGCCGGGAAGACGTATTCCCGATGACCACTGTGAGATTTCAGTATCTCCAGCAATGACATGGCTTGATCGCTCAACGGGATGCTGTGCAAGCGGCGCTTCTTCATCCGCTCCGGCGGGATGGTCCAGACACGCCTTTCAAAATCGATGTCTGCCCAACGAGTAGTCGCCGCCTCGGCTGGGCGAGTCATGGTGTGCAACTGCCATTCGATCAGGCAGCGGGTGGTGCGCTTGATACTGGCGTTCGCTATTTCCAGCATGAGCTCAGGAAGCTCCTCGGGCGGTAGCGCCGCCATGTGTTCTTTCTTCGGTTTCTTGAATACCGCCCGAATCCCGCTGAGCGGGTTCGCGAAAATCATTCCCGAATTGACCCCGTAGGTCATGATCTCGTTGAGGCGCTGGCTAAGCCGCTTCACGGTTTCCAAGCTGGCTTTGGCTTCGATCGGTCGAAGGATTTTGATCACCATCGGTGCGCTCACTTCCGAGATCGGAGTCGATTTCATACTCGGGAAAACGTGCAGAGTGAGTGAGCGCCAGATGTCCTCAGCGTAGGCCGGCGTGACCGAGTCCTTTTTCAGCTCGAACCAGGCGCTAGCTACTTCCTCGAACGTATGTTCCGTCTCGGCTAGCTTGGCCTGCGCGAGCTCATTGCGCTGAGATTTGGGATCGATCCCCTGCGCAAGTACTTCCCTAGCCTCAACCGCTTTCCGCCGAGCTTGCGCCAGAGAGACCTCAGGGTAGGAGCCGAGCGCCATGTTGATTCGATTTTTGGTGACCGGATGCCTGTAGTTGAAATTCCACTGCATCGAGCGGTTGACCCGGACTCGGACTGGAGGCCGTCGCCATCCGTGAGGCCATAGTCCTTGTCTTTGGGCTTGACTGCCTTGAGCTGGCGGTCGGAGAGGCGAGCTGTTTGAGCGCACATGGGAGAAGCTTCATGACACCTCTTGGTATTCCCAAGATTAGCCCCAGGTAGGTTGGAATACCACCGGGAATACCGGGATGGCTGGAACTCAAAAAACCGTTGTGGCCCTCAAAAGAGCAGTAAACCCTTGATTTCACTGGTTTCTAGGCGCAAAAAAGACATCCGTGGACGTCTTTGATTGATCATTTGGTGGAGCCGGGGGGAACTGAACCCGCGTCCGCCATCCGCTGACGTATCGCTAGTTCATAGGCTACAAGCTCGTGAGGTTGGAATGCTGTAGGTACGACATACCCCAACAGCAATCTCGGTAGGGTATGGCCAGTTCTACAACCGCCGGAAATGGAGCTCACTTCTCATTATGTCGTAGGAAATTTCCTCTTTTTTGATAGGCTTTTGCCATCAGTCGAGAGGAAAATGATATGCCCGTCGTCATCGTTGAAAACGACACATCGCAGTGGGAAGACGAGACAGGCGCTGTCTATCACTTCCCCAAGCGCTACCAAGCCTGGCTCGCGCAAGGAACCGAGGTGATCTACTACAAAGGGCGCATCAAGGACAAAGCCTTTGCTTCCGTACGCCTCAGCACCGATCCGCATTATTTTGGTAAGGCACGCATAGGTCAGGTCTACGCAGACCGGAGCAGCGATAAGGGTGATCTGTTTGCTCTGATCGAAAATTTCACGCCGTTTGAAGACGCTGTCCCCTCGAAAATTGACGGCGAGTACCTGGAGACTATCCCCGCCAGCCGTATGAGTAATTACTGGCGTGATGGCGTTCGGCCAATTTCTCAATCCGATTACGATGCCATCTTAAGCCATGCGACGCTCCTGCCTTCGCGTGCTGACGCGGCTGTACCGGATACGGAAGATGACCCACTTACCTTTGAATCGGCCAGTGAAGGCAGCAAAACAAGCTACTTTGGAACCCGTTACGAGCGCCGGAAAGATTTGAGGGTGAAGGCCATCGCCATCCACGGGCTTGACTGCAAGGCATGCGGGTTTGATTTCGAACAGGCCTACGGCGAACACGCGAAGGGTTTCATTCACGTTCATCACGTAGTACCGATTTCGGACTTTGGTGGGGAGAAGGCCGTGAATCCTGAGACAGACCTCGTGACGTTGTGCGCCAACTGTCACGCGGTTGTCCATCGCAAGAGAGATAAGACTCTGAGTGTTAACGAGTTGAAAGGAATGTTGCGCGGCCGATGGGTAATCGAGTCCCAATAGACAGCTAAGTGCACGCTAACTTTGCCTGGCTGTGAAAGTGGGGGCAGCTGGAGCGCCTTCGAAACGGGGGATGGAGTTAGGCTTTGAAGGCGTCCAGTGAGGGGAGTGTGATTCAGCGCATCATGCCCAGCTCGGCATCATCCATCAGCGCCTTAGCCAATGCGCAGAGGTAATGCGAAGCCCAGATCAACTGGGGTTTGTCTTCCATCAAGCCGTCCAGGGTCATATCCCGTGCGTAGCCCATAAGCTCCGAGGCTTGTTCGCGGGCGCTCTGGCAGGGGATACCGGCTTCGATGCGGAACAACGGATGGGTCGGGTTTTCGCCTTGGAAGAAGGTGGTTTTGCCGACGGTGAATTTGGTTTCTTCTGTGGTCATTGTTCAATCTCCCCGAAATCTCTGGTGCCTGGTCTGGCCTCATCGCCGGCAAACCAGCTCCCACAAATACTGCATAGGCCTCGAGATTTGTGGGGCAGCTTAGATCCATGTGGGAGCCTTGCTTGCTCGCGATAGGGTCAGCCCAGGCGACACATAAATGAAGCCTTAGTGCAAAGTCCTAGGCTCAGTGGGCATCTGCACCTGGATCAGTGCGGACTCAAGCAAAGCTCGCAGCGTCTCCAGTTCATGCATCGAGGTCATCATCAAAATCGACGCAGGCGATTTGGGCTGCAGCAGCATTGCCTGATGCACTACGGTCGCCGCGCATAGTGCGTAGTCCGTGGCTTGGATCAGGGTGTCTTCAAGACAGAGAGTCTTGTGGGGAGGATCTGGAACGATCTTGAGCATGGTGAATCTCCAACGTAGAAGGAGGAACTACCACGGCCATGCCGTCAAGCAATGGGGTGGTAGCTGTACGCGGGTTGACGGACCGAGACGTTGGCACTCGGCGCACCACAGGGTGCCCGCACGTACAGCCACCATAAAAGTGTGCACATGAGGACAGCGTCATCGGTCCGTCAAAACCGGTCGCTGAATTGGCAGCGACGAGCCGAGACTAAAATCCACGTTGGTCATGTGCAACGAAAAACAGGCGCAGGGAGTATCTTTGGGAAATGGCCTACAAGGAAGGGGTTAATTCTGACTTTTTTTGCCCGTTCACCTCCACTGCCTGCAACGCCGGCTGCTCTGTTAACGGTTTGTGGCTCTCAAAAAGCTTTCCACTCACTAATCCCTGTATCCAGTTATGTCGCGATGCCAACAAACGGTCCAGCATGGACTTTCACCACTCAAGCCTTGAAACTGACCCCGCTCGCATCTGGACCAAGGCAGGTCACGGGCCTGCCCCCTGACAACGGACGCCAAGTAACAGCCCATGGAATGCACCGAAGATGACTATCGAAGCTTTTGCCCCTTTCCAGCGCTTTGCCGCTGACCTGTTGAACTATCTACCGGCCGACCAGCCAGATGGCTCCCACGACCTGTCCCATATCCATCGCGTATGGGTCAACGCACAACGGATACAGCGCGTAGAAGGCGGCGACCTGGAAGTGCTGCTTGCAGCGACTGTGCTGCATGATTGTGTCGCAGTAGAAAAGAACTCGCCCTTGCGTGGGCAGGCGTCAACGCTGTCCGCACAAAGGGCGGCGTCAATCCTGGCTGATATGGGCTGGCCCTT
>Ga0058691_1000921_pt1 | contig 17322 bp, 16 predicted proteins | sample AgamicAtPrz_FD_55051 | JGI IMG/M metagenome (GOLD analysis project Ga0058691, IMG submission 55051) | Agave microbial communities from Guanajuato, Mexico - At.P.rz | ecosystem: Host-associated > Plants > Phyllosphere > Phylloplane/Leaf | place: Guanajuato, Mexico | collected 2012-05-28
TACGATATTCGCGGCAGGCTGGGCGAAGAGCTGAATGAAGATATCGCGTGGCGCATCGGCCGCGCCTACGGGGAATATTTAAAGCCGCAGACCATTGTTCTTGGCGGCGACGTGCGCCTGACCAGCGAATCCCTGAAGCTGGCGCTGGCGAAAGGGCTGCAGGACGCGGGCGTCGACGTGCTGGACATCGGCCTTTCCGGCACCGAAGAGATCTATTTCGCCACCTTCCACCTGGGGGTGGACGGCGGTATCGAAGTGACCGCCAGCCATAACCCGATGGACTACAACGGCATGAAGCTGGTGCGCAAGGGCGCCCGTCCAATCAGCGGCGACACCGGCCTGCGCGACGTGCAGCGCCTGGCGGAGGCCAACGACTTCCCGCCGGTGAACGAGGCGAAGCGCGGCAGCTATAAGCAGATCAATCTGCAAAAAGAGTATATCGACCACCTGCTGGGCTACATCGACGTGGCGAACCTGAAGCCGCTGAAGCTGGTCATCAACTCCGGTAACGGCGCGGCGGGCCCGGTGGTGGACGCGCTGGAAGCGCGCTTTAAGGCGCTGAACGTGCCGGTCACCTTTATCAAGGTGCATAACACCCCGGACGGCAACTTCCCGAACGGTATTCCTAACCCGCTGCTGCCGGAGTGCCGCGACGACACCCGCAACGCGGTGATTGAGCACGGCGCCGATATGGGCATCGCCTTTGACGGCGACTTCGACCGCTGCTTCCTGTTCGATGAGAAAGGGCAGTTTATCGAGGGCTACTACATCGTCGGCCTGCTGGCGGAAGCCTTCCTCGAGAAAAACCCGGCGCCAAAATCATTCACGACCCGCGCCTCTCCTGGAACACGGTGGACGTGGTGAAGGCGGCGGGCGGCACCCCGGTGATGTCCAAAACCGGGCACGCGTTTATTAAGGAGCGCATGCGCGAAGAGGACGCCATCTACGGCGGCGAGATGAGCGCCCACCACTACTTCCGCGATTTCGCCTACTGCGACAGCGGCATGATCCCCTGGCTGCTGGTAACCGAGCTGCTGTGCCTGAAGGGCAAAACCCTGGGCGAGCTGGTGCGCGACCGCATGGCGGCCTTCCCGGCCAGCGGCGAAATCAACAGCAAGCTGGAGCTGCCCGCCGAAGCCATCGCCCGGGTGGAGCACCACTTTGCCCTCCACGCGCTGGAGATCGACCGCACCGACGGCATCAGCATGGCCTTCCCCCAGTGGCGTTTTAACCTGCGCTCCTCGAACACCGAGCCGGTGGTACGCCTGAACGTGGAATCCCGGGCCGACGTCCCGCTGATGGAGGCGCGAACGCAGGACATTCTGGCGCTGCTGAAACAGTAATCCTTGCCCCCTCGTTCTTTACCCTCGCTCCTTTGGAGAGAGGGCTGGGGCGAGGGGAATAAAAAACAGGAACAACGATGACAAATCTAAAAAAGCGCGAGCGAGCCAAAACGAATGCATCGTTAATCTCTATGGTGCAGCGTTTTTCTGATATCACCATCATGTTCGGTGGCTTGTGGATGGTGTGTAAACTCAGCGGCTGTGGGTGGTGTGTAAGCTAAGCGGGCTGTCGTTCTTATATCTGCACCTGCTGATGGCGCTGATTGCGCTGGTGGTCTTCCAGATGATCGGCGGCATGACCGATTTTTATCGATCGTGGCGCGGGGTGAAGATCACCACGGAGCTGATGTTGCTCCTGCAAAACTGGACCCTTAGCCTGATCTTTAGCGCCGGACTGGTGGCCTTTAACAGCGACTTTGATAACAGCTTTACCACTTATCTGTGCTGGTATCTGTTAACCAGCGTCGGAATGGTGGTCTGCCGCTCGCTGATCCGCTTTGGCGCCGGCTGGCTGCGCAACCGCGGCTATAACCGCCGCTATGTGGCCGTGGCCGGGGATCTGCCGGCGGGGCAGGCGCTGCTTGACGGTTTTCGCAAAGAGCCGTGGCTGGGCTTTGAAGTGGTGGGGGTTTATCACGATGCCAAACCCGGCGGCGTAACCGCGGACTGGGCGGGCAACTACGAACAGCTGGTGGAGGACGCCAGAAACGGCAAAATCCATAACGTCTATCTCGCCATGCCGATGAAGGAAGAGTCCTGCATCAAAAAGCTGATGCGCGAGCTGGCCGATACCACCTGTTCGGTGATCCTTATTCCCGACGTGTTCACCTTTAATATTCTGCACTCCCGCATCGAAGAGGTGAACGGTGTGCCGGTGGTGCCGCTGTATGACACCCCGCTCTCCGGCATCAACCGCGTGCTTAAGCGCGTGGAAGATATCATCCTCTCCTCCCTGATCCTGCTGCTGATCTCCCCGGTGCTGTGCGGTATTGCGCTGGCGGTCAAAATGACCTCGCCGGGGCCGGTTATCTTCCGCCAGACCCGCTACGGCATGGACGGTAAGCCGATTATGGTGTGGAAGTTCCGCTCGATGAAGGTGATGGAGAACGACAAGGTGGTGACCCAGGCCACGCAGAACGATCCCCGCGTCACCCCGGTAGGCAACTTCCTGCGCCGCACCTCTCTCGATGAACTTCCGCAGTTTATCAACGTGCTGACCGGCGGGATGTCGATCGTTGGCCCGCGTCCGCACGCGGTGGCCCATAACGAACAGTACCGGGCGCTGATTGAGGGCTACATGCTGCGCCATAAGGTGAAGCCAGGCATTACCGGCTGGGCGCAGATCAACGGCTGGCGCGGCGAGACCGACACCCTGGAGAAAATGGAGAAGCGTATTGAGTTCGACCTGGAGTACATCCGCGAGTGGAGCGTCTGGTTTGATATCAAGATTGTCTTCCTGACCATTTTCAAAGGCTTTGTCAACAAAGCGGCGTACTAAGATGAGCTTACGAGAAAAAACCATCAGCGGCGCCAAGTGGTCGGCCATGGCGACGGTCATCATCATCGGCCTTGGGCTGGTGCAGATGACCGTGCTGGCGCGCATTATCGATAACCACCAGTTCGGCCTGCTGACCGTCTCGCTGGTGATTATCGCCCTCGCCGATACCCTGTCGGACTTCGGCATCGCCAATTCCATTATTCAGCGCAAGGAGATTAGCCAGCTGGAGCTGACGACCCTCTACTGGCTGAACGTGGGGCTGGGCATCACCGTCTTCGTGGTGGTGTTCCTGCTGAGCGATCTGATTGGCGACGTGCTGAATAACCCGGATCTGGCGCCGCTGATCCGCACCCTGTCGTTTGCCTTTGTGGTGATCCCCCACGGCCAGCAGTTCCGCGCCCTGATGCAGAAGGAGCTGGAGTTCAATAAGATCGGCATGATCGAAACCACTTCGGTGCTGGCCGGCTTTACCTTTACGGTGGTAAGCGCGCACTTCTGGCCGCTGGCGATGACCGCCATCGTCGGCTATCTGGTGAATACCCTGGTCCGCACGCTGCTGTTCGGCTACTTTGGCCGCAGGATCTACCGCCCTAAGTTGCACTTCTCCCTGCGCTCGGTCTCCTCCAACCTGCGCTTTGGCGCCTGGCTGACGGCCGACAGCATCATCAACTATGTCAACACCAACCTCTCGACCCTGGTGCTGGCGCGCATTCTCGGCGCCAGCGTGGCGGGCGGCTACAACCTGGCCTACAACGTGGCGGTGGTGCCGCCGATGAAGCTCAACCCGATTATTACCCGCGTACTCTTCCCGGCGTTCGCCAAGATTCAGGACGATACCGAGAAGCTGCGGGTGAACTTCTACAAGCTGCTGTCGGTGGTGGGGATTATCAACTTTCCGGCGCTGCTGGGGCTGATGGTGGTGTCGAATAACTTTGTGCCGCTGGTGTTTGGCGAGAAGTGGGCGGGCATTGTGCCGATCCTGCAGCTGCTGTGCGTGGTGGGCCTGCTGCGCTCGGTGGGCAACCCTATCGGGTCGCTGCTGATGGCAAAGGCGCGGGTGGACATCAGCTTTAAGTTCAACGTGTTTAAAACCTTCCTGTTTATTCCGGCGATCGTCATCGGCGGCCATCTGGCCGGGGCCATCGGCGTGACCCTGGGCTTCCTGCTGGTGCAGGTGATTAATACCGTGCTGAGCTACTTCGTGATGATCAAACCGGTGCTGGGCTCCAGCTACCGCCAGTACGTTCTTAGCCTCTGGCTGCCGTTTTATCTCTCTTTACCGACGCTTGCCGTGAGCTATGGTCTGGGTGTCGCCCTGAAGGGCCACCTGCCGCTGGGCGCGCTGCTGGCGGCGCAGATTGCGGCGGGCGCGCTGGCCTTTGTGGTGATGATTGTGCTGTCGCGCAATCCGCTGGTGGTGGAGTTAAAGCGCCAGTTTTGCCGTAACGAAAAAATGAAAACGCTGCTTCGCGCAGGCTAATAAATTCTCCCTCTCACCCGCATGCAGAGGATCTGTGTTCTCCCTCTCCCCTCTGGGGAGAGGGCGGGGTGAGGGGATTTCTTTCAGAGGTCATTATGAAATTACTGATTCTTGGCAACCATACCTGTGGTAACCGTGGCGACAGCGCCATCCTGCGCGGCCTGCTGGATGCCATCAACGCCCTTGCGCCTGAAACCGAAGTGGACGTGATGAGCCGCTATCCGGTGAGCTCCTCCTGGCTGCTGAACCGCCCGGTGATGGGCGATCCGCTGTACAGCCAGATGAAGCAGCACAACAGCGCGGCAGGGGTGATGGGGCGGGTAAAAAAAGTGCTGCGCCGCCGCTACCAGCACCAGGTGCTGCTCTCCCGGGTGACCGATACCGGCAAGCTGCGCAACATTGCCATTGCCCAGGGCTTTACCGATTTTGTCCGCCTGCTCTCCGGCTACGACGCCATTATCCAGGTAGGCGGCTCCTTCTTCGTGGATCTGTACGGCGTGCCGCAGTTTGAACACGCCCTCTGTACCTTTATGGCGAAAAAGCCGCTGTTTATGATCGGCCACAGCGTCGGGCCTTTCCAGGATCCGCAGTTTAACCAGCTGGCCAATTATGTGTTCGGCCACTGCGATGCCCTGATCCTGCGCGAGTCCGTCAGCCTCGACCTGATGAAGCGCAGCGAGATCGACACCCGCAAGGTGGAACACGGGGTGGATACCGCCTGGCTGGTGGATCATCAGAACGCCCACTTTGAGCCGAGCTACGCGGTGCAGCACTGGCTGAACCTGGCCGCTAAGCAGAAAACCGTGGCCATCACCCTGCGCGAGCTGGCGCCTTTTGACAAGCGTCTGGGCACCACCCAGGCCGCCTACGAGAAGGCTTTCGCTGGCGTCGTGAACCGGGTGCTCGACAGCGGTTATCAGGTGCTGGCGCTCTCCACCTGTACCGGGATCGACAGCTATAACAAAGATGACCGCATGGTGGCGCTGAACCTGCGCGAGCACGTAAGCGATCCGTCGCGCTACCACGTGGTGATGGACGAGCTCAACGATCTGGAGATGGGCAAGCTGCTGGGCGCCTGCGATCTGACGGTGGGCACGCGCCTGCACTCGGCCATTATCTCCATGAACTTCGGCACCCCGGCCATCGCCATCAACTACGAGCACAAGTCCGCGGGCATTATGCAGCAGCTGGGCATGCCGGAGATGGCAATAGACATTCGCCACCTGCTGGACGGATCGCTGGAGTCGATGGTGGCCGATACCCTGGGATCGCTGCCGGCAGTTAACGAGCGGCTGGCGGTGGCGGTGAAGGCCGAGCGCGACAACGGTATCAGGATGGTGAAATCCGTGCTCGACCGCATCGGGGAGGGGAAATGAAGGTTGGTTTCTTCTTGCTGAAATTCCCGCTGTCGTCAGAGACCTTTGTACTGAACCAGATCACGGCCTTTATCGATATGGGCTATGAGGTGGAGATTGTCGCCCTGCAAAAGGGCGACACCGAGAACACCCACGCCGCCTGGACGGAGTACGGCCTGGAAGCTAAAACCCGCTGGCTGCAGGTTGAGCCCCATGGCCGGCTGGCGAAGTTACAGTACCGCGCGGGCCAGACCCTGCGCGGGCTACACCGCCCCGCCAGCTGGAAGGCGCTGAACGTGGCGCGCTATGGCGCCGAGTCGCGCAACCTGATCCTCTCCTCGATCTGCGGCCAGACGCCGCGGCCGCACCGGGCGGACGTCTTTATCGCCCACTTTGGCCCGGCGGGCGTCACCGCCGCCAAGCTGCGCGAGCTGGGGGTTATCGACGGCAAAATCGCCACCGTTTTTCACGGGATCGATATCTCAAGTCACGAAGTGCTTAACCACTACACCCCGGAGTATCAGCAGCTGTTTAAGCGCGGCGATATGATGCTGCCGATCAGCGAGCTGTGGGCCGGGCGCCTGCTCACCATGGGCTGCCCGACGGAGAAGATCGCCGTCTCGCGCATGGGCGTGGACATGGATCGCTTTACCCAACGGCCGGTAAAGGTGCCGGGCAAACCGCTGCAAATCATCTCCGTGGCGCGGCTGACTGAGAAGAAGGGGCTGCACGTGGCCATAGAGGCCTGCCGCCAGCTCAAGGCGCGCGGGGTGGATTTCCACTACCGCATCCTCGGCATCGGCCCCTGGGAGCGCCGCCTGCGCACCCTTATCGAGCAGTACCAGCTCGAGTCCCATATTGAAATGCCCGGCTTTATGCCCAGCCATAAAGTGAAAGCGATGCTTGATGAGGCGGATCTGTTCCTGCTGCCGTCGGTGACGGGCGCGGACGGCGATATGGAAGGTATTCCGGTGGCGCTGATGGAGGCGATGGCGGTGGGTATTCCGGTGGTGTCGACCGTACATAGCGGCATCCCGGAGCTGATCGAGCCCGGCCGCTCCGGCTGGCTGGTGGAGGAGAACAACCCGGAGGCGCTGGCGGAACAGCTGGCGGCCTTTAGCGATATCGCCCACGAACAGCTTACTCCGGTGCTGCACAACGCCCGGCAAAAAGTGGAGGCTGAGTTCAATCAGCAGGTTATCAACCGCCAGCTTGCCACCCTGTTACACTCGCTTTAAAACGGAGGCGCTATGCCGAAACCCATAACGCGACGCACCTTTGTCACCGCCTGTTCCCTGCTGGCGGCGGCGCCGCTGGTGGGGGTGCGTGCCGCAACCAAAAGCGGCACGGTCAATATCCGCGACTACAACAACCAGGACTGGATCGCGGCCTTTAAGAAGGCCTTCAGCGAAGGGGACACCGTTGAGGTGCCCGCCGGGCTGACCTGTGAAAACATCAACACCGGCATCTTTATCCCGCCCGGCAAAACCCTGCTTATCCGCGGCGCCCTGACCGGCAACGGCCGCGGGCGCTTTGTGCTACAGGATGGCAGCAGGGTGGTCGGCGAAGGGAAGGGCAGAACCGAGAACATTACCTTTGACGTGCGCGGCTCGGACTGCGCCATCACCGGCCTTGCCATGAGCGGCTACGGCCCCGTCACCCAGATCTATATCGGCGGTAAAAAACCGCGGGTGATGCGCAATCTGCTGATCGACAACCTGAAGGTGACCAAAGCTAACTATGCGATCCTGCGGCAGGGATTTCATAACCAGGTGGACGGTGCGAAAATTACCAACTGCCACTTCAGCTATCTGCAGGGGGATGCCATCGAGTGGAACGTGGCCATTAACGACCAGAACATCCTGATCTCCGACCACGTTATCGACCATATCGACTGCACCAACGGCAAAATCAACTGGGGCATCGGCATCGGCCTGGCGGGCAGCACCTACGATAACGCCTATCCGGAAGACCGGGCGGTGAAGAATTTTGTGGTGGCCAATATTACCGGCAGCCACTGCCGCCAGCTGGTACACGTCGAAAACGGCAAACACTTTATTATCCGTAATGTAAAAGCCAAAGACATCACGCCGGATTATAGTAAAAAGGCCGGAATTGATAACGCAACGGTAGCAATATATGGCTGCGATAACTTTGTTATTGATAACGTTGATATGACCAACAGCGCCGGCTTCTTAATTGGCTATGGCGTGATCAAAGGCAATTATTTATCCATCCCGCAAAACTTCCGCCTGAATAATATCCAACTCGATAACAGCACCGCCGAGCTCAAGCTGCGCGGGATCCAGATCTCCTCCGGAAACGCCACCTCCTTTGTCTCCCTCACCAACCTCGATATCAGACGCGCTTCCCTGACGCTACACAACAAGCCCCAGCACCTCTTTATGCGCAATATCAAGGTGATGCAGGAAGCCACCACCGGCCCGGCGCTTAAGCTAAACTTCGATCTGCGCAAGGACGTGCGCGGCAAATTTATGGCGCGCAATGACACCCTGCTGTCGCTGGCAAACGTAAAGGCGGTTAACGAGAAGGGGCAGAGTTCGGTGGATATCGACCGGGTGGATCAGCACGTGGTTAATGTGGACAGGTTGAATTTTGCGCTGCCACGGGGGTAGTTTTTCTCCACTTTGCGAGGATTCTGGATCTCATTTATTGGGAATAGGATTACAACTACTGTAATTGATGGGGAGATTGGGTAATCTATCTCCCGATCAGAGCATTTCATACTGGCGAAAACGGCCTGAAAGGCTATAATTCGTCAACCATTTTAAGGTGGAAGAAATAATGATTAATTTGAAAGCAGTCATTCCGGTAGCGGGTCTGGGCATGCATATGCTGCCAGCCACCAAGGCAATTCCTAAAGAGATGCTGCCGATCGTTGACAAGCCGATGATTCAGTACATCGTCGACGAGATTGTTGCTGCAGGGATCAAAGAAATCGTTCTGGTTACGCACTCCTCCAAGAATGCGGTTGAAAACCACTTTGACACATCATACGAACTCGAAGCGCTGCTTGAGCAGCGCGTTAAGCGTCAGCTTCTGGCCGAAGTGCAGTCTATCTGCCCGCCAGGGGTGACCATCATGAACGTTCGCCAGGCACAGCCGCTGGGCCTGGGCCACTCTATCCTTTGTGCTCGCCCGGTAGTGGGTGATAATCCGTTTGTGGTTGTGCTGCCGGATATCATTCTGGATAACGCCACCGCGGACCCGCTGCGCTATAACCTCGCCGCCATGGTCGCTCGTTTCAAAGAGACCGGCCGCAGCCAGGTACTGGCAAAACGCATGAAGGGCGATCTGTCCGAGTACTCTGTTATCAAGACCAAAGAGCCGCTGGATTCCGAAGGTAAAGTCAGCCGTATCGTTGATTTTATCGAGAAACCGGATCAGCCGCAGACCCTGGAATCCGATCTGATGGCGGTTGGTCGCTACGTGCTGAACGCTGAGATCTGGGCCGAACTCGAAAAAACCGAGCCGGGCGCCTGGGGCCGTATCCAGCTGACCGACGCCATCGCTGAAATGGCGAAGAAACAGTCCGTTGACGCTATGCTGATGACCGGCGAAAGCTACGACTGCGGTAAGAAGATGGGGTATATGCAGGCCTTTGTGCAGTACGGGCTGAGGAATTTGAAGGAAGGGCAGAAGTTCCGTAAAAGTATAGAGATCTTGCTTAAAGAATAAAAATTACAATGTACTAAGACTCTAAAAAGTAAAATAATAACGGCAGTAGGCATTTACTAGCTCAGTTTAGAGTAGAAAATGCTACTGTCGTTTTTATATTTACAGTCGCAAACAAAGTTTTGTAGTAGTGAAGATATATTTCACTAGCATTTCTACTTGTTTCTGAATGCATTTAATAAGACAATCAACAAGTAAAATTCACTCCCAAGCCAAATTTGGGAGGATATGTAGTCATAGAGTTATAGTGCACTGGTAGCTGTAAAGCCAGGGGCGGTAGCGTGCCTATAATAGACAAGAACTATAAAGTATAACATATTTAGTGTTTCTACTATTTATATTGCATAATTATGCAGGTGATTTATGTTGATTATTTTGAAAAAAAAATTAAACCTTAGTATAGAAATAAAAAAAATAATAACAAATGCAGGCTGGCTACTATTCGATAAGTTTATCCGCTTAATACTTGGGCTGTTAGTCGGAGTATGGGTTGCTCGTTACCTGGGCCCTGAAGTTTATGGCCAACTGGCATATGTTATTACACTGATAACTTTTTTTCAGGTAGTATCATTATTAGGAATGGATACAATATTAGTACGTGATATTGCACATGACAAAGAGGCGGCTAACCAGATATTAGGTACAGCACTAGTAATGCGATTCTGCGCCGGTTTGCTCTGCTTATTCATATTAGTTAGTTGCGTAGGCTACTTTAACGGCACAAAATTTGCAATACTTACATTATTAGCGGGAGGGAGTCTAATATTTCAATGCGTAGATACTATTGACATCTGGTTCCAAAGCCAAAGTCAAAGTAAACGAACTGTTATTGCAAAGTTAAGTTCCTATTCAGTTACTAATCTAATAAGAATTGTTCTTATTTTATGTCATGCACCTCTTTGGTGTTTTGCTCTTTTACTGAGCGTTGATGCGTTGTTATCTGCCTTTGCATTATCCTACGCATATAAGACGTTCAAAACTAGTCAGCAATGGAGAGCAAAAGTAACCAGATCAAAAAGTCTCCTCATGGAATCTTGGCCTTTTTTAATAAGTGCTATCTCTATTATTCTATACATGCGTATCGATCAGATAATGATAAAGAATATTTTAGGAGAAAAATCTCTTGGGATTTATGCAGCTGCGCTCCAATTTTCAACACTATGGAATTTTATTCCGTTAACTTTATCAGTAAGCTTGGCCCCATATATTGCACGAAAGAAAAAAGAGAGCGAAGAAGTTTATTATAAAGCTTTAAAACAAATATTTTTAATTTTCGCTGCAGTTGGATGGAGCATAACATTAGCGGTTTCGATATTGTCACATTTCATCATAGGTTTAATGCTCGGTCATAGCTATATCGATGGTTCCCAAATACTAAGTATACATGTCGCAACGAATCTTTTCATTTGCTTGGGTGTGGCGCAAAGTCTTTGGATAGTTAATGAAAGGAAAGGGTCCTTCATGCTTTATAAATCGCTTACGGGCCTTATTGTGTGCGGGGTCGCTAATTTTATATTGATCCCATATTATGGAATGAAAGGTGCTGCAATATCTGCTGTATTATCTCAAATAGCAGCATCGATGTTGTTTAATTTATTCTTTGCCAGAAAAATATTTCTAATGCAGCTTAGAAGCTTATGTTTTTTAAGATAACCTACAGGACTAGAAAGTGAATAAATATTCCCCTGTGATAGTTTTTGTCTATTCAAGGCCAGAACATACAAAAAAAATGTTATCAGCATTAAAAAGAAATAGATTATCGGCTGTAACAGATTTAATTATATATTCTGATGCTGCTAAAACAGAAAAAGAAACGCCTGGTGTTCTAGCTGTTAGGGAATATATCAAAAACCTACACGGATTTAAAAGTATCACTATTATTGAGCAGGAAAAAAATTTAGGTCTAGCGAATAGTATCATTCAAGGAGTAACAGCAACGGTAAAAAAATATGGCCGCGCAATTGTTCTAGAAGATGATATTGAAACATCACCTTACTTTCTTCAATTTATGAATGAAGCCTTAGATTTATATTCGAATATAAAAACAGTAGGATCAATCTCAGGCAGCAGCTATCCAGTTGAAATGCAAAGAAACATTCAGAGTACTTATTTATTAAGGATTCCTTTATGTTGGGGATGGGCAACATGGGAAGATAGATGGTCAATGTTTGAAAAAGACCTTAATAAGGTAAGTGCATTAGATGAAAAACTAAAGCAGTATGTTAATTTTGATGGAGCCTTTGATTTTTTTGAGCAAGCAACACTTAACGCAGAGGGTAAACTAAATACTTGGTTTATTTTTTGGTATATAACACTTGCTTCTAATAAAAAACTAACTCTTTTTCCATCAACCATAATGGCAAGAAATATTGGCCATGACGGTTCCGGAGAAAATTGCGATGGCAATGATATTTATAAAAATATAAGTGTTTCTAATGAACCAGTAAAGCTTGAACTAAAAGAAAAAATTGTAGAAGACAAAAATTATTACTTATCTCACATTAAGTATTTTAAAAAAAACAAAAGAGGAATATTAACAAAAGTTTTATCGTATGCTAAGCGCAAGCTGTTAGGAGCATAATATGGGTCTTATAAATAGGATTAATACGCATTTCATAAAAAGAAAGTTAAATAAAGAGGGGAAAGGAATTTATATTGATTTTCTGTCTTATGTTGATAAGAATTCAACTTTTGAAGGTTACAACAGAATAACTGGTAAGTCTGTTATTTTTAATTCGCATGTAGGTAAGTATTCTTATGCTGTTGGAGCTGTAATTGGGAATGCAACAATAGGTAAGTTTTGCAGCATAGCCACAGGAGCCAAAATAGGAGGTTTAGGCTCTCATCCTACTGCGTATTTATCTACACACCCAATATTTTATTCTTCTAAAAGTCAATGTGGCATTTCATTTACCAAAAAAGATTACTATAAAGAAGAAAATTTTACAGAAATTGGCAACGATGTATGGATTGGAGCTAATGCTATTATTATGGATGGGGTTCGCATTGGTGATGGTGCGATAATAGCGGCAGGTTCAATTGTAACTAAAGATGTACAGCCATATACAATCGTTGCTGGAGTGCCTGCAGTTATAAAAAAATATCGATGCTCTACGGAAGACGCGAGTTTATTACAAAAATTAGCTTGGTGGAATTGGCCTCATAACGTCTTGAGTCAGTATTCATATTTATTTCGTAATTCGATTGACACCAGTCTACACGAATTGAAAAAAATTAATTCCGAAATTGAGGGCATAGACTAAATGCTAACAAAAGGTAATTATTTTTATAGAAATGTACTTTTTTTGAGTTTTTTTTGTTCGGGATTTAGCTTATATACTTTTTTTATTCCTTTACTTTTTTTGCTTTGTTTTCTTTCTTTATATAAGAATAAAACATTATATCTGGGGACATTAGCGACTTCTTTGAATATATTATTTATTCTTTTATTTGTTTTGTTTGTATTTGTTATTGGTGTTGACAGACTGGTGCTAGAGGCGCCGTTTAAATATGCTATTTATATAGTGTTTATGATAGTTTTTTTATCACTATTGCTTGTTAATAACATGGAATATGCGGATAAAGCCTTGCTTTTCTTTGCCCTCGGAATATTCTTTAGGGCAGAAGCAGTCGTTATATATAGTTTCCTCGATCCATCGGGGATTTATGGTTATGGTAAATTATTAGATCCTTTCAATAAGCAAGAAATAAATTCACCAGGTATTAGTAATGCTTTAGCAGTTGTATTTGTTTTTTTATTGGTCGCATTCAAAGCCAGAACAATTATTCAGACTGCTTTTTTGATTATTATTTACCCACTTCTAATATTATCATCCGTATTTCTTGGTGGACGAGCATTTTTTATTATTGCAATTATTGGTCTTTTTTATCAGTTTAGGAAAAACTTAAGCCTAAGAACTATCATTTTTTCTTTGCTTTCTGGAACAATTATAATTTCGCTAGTGCTAATATTATTTAAAGATGTACCGATATTTGATAAATATTTTAATTTGATACTAGAAAGGTTCGGAAGCGAAGGTTTGAAATCAGCCCGGTTTGAATTAATTCAGGATGGAATCGCGAAATTCACAATGCATCCAATGGGTGGATTTATACCTTATGCAAGTGACTATTCAGGTGAATGGTATCATAACATATATTTAGATAGTGCTAGGGTTGCTGGTATATTACCAGTAATGATGCTCGTTATATCGAACACTATTCTTTTATTGTCTTATTTAAAATGTAGGAAATTTAATCGCAATATAAAAAAACCATACTTTTTCTTATCAGCGATCACATTGATTATTATGTGCCAAGATGTTGTGCTTGAAGGGAATATGATGCTTTTAATCTGTTATGCTTTATTCACAACTATGCAACTTCAAAGCGGGGGGAATAGAAATAGTGAATCTATATTACAGGGTAAATGATTATCATCCATTTGATATAGCTGACAGTTCTGTGGCAAGTTCAGTACGCCACAGGGTTAATAGAGTATGCCGTTGTCTTCCTGATGATATCAATTTAACTATATTTTCCATTTTGAAGGCAAAATCTATAAAAATTATTAAGTGCGAATCACATAAAACAGCGTCCAATCACCGTTGTATTACTTACATAGTTCCATCAAATTTTTTTGGGGTGATTTTAAAAGGGTTAATTTCGATTTATTTAATGTTATATTTAGCTATGAAGCTAGTTCGTAGAGATAATTTTAATCTCATTTATAATCTTCTGCCTGCAAATATTCTTTCCTATATGTTCCTATCTTACATATTTCCGCGGCTATTGAAAAAAACCATTTTTCAGATAGAAGAGTTATACAGTGTTTACGATTTTAGTTTCTTTAAAAAAAAATTAACCAAAATAGCAGAAAATATTGTATTTTATAAAGGGTTGAATTTCATTGTAGTTAATGAAAATATAAAAGATTTAATCAAGCAAAAAAAAGCAAAATCGATCGTGGATTATGGTTATAACTCAAGAAGTAGTAAAGTTATAGATATAATAACATCGGATAGTATAATTTATACAGGACGATTAGATTATGTTGGTGGCATTGAGATTCTTCTAAAAGCTCTCGCTGATTTGCCATTGGATATTAAATCTAAGGTTATAATCACTGGTAATGGTGGCCTAAAGAAGAAAGTTATTAGTTGTGCTAATGATGTTGGCATAAACTATAGAGGGTATCTTACTGATTTAGAGTATGAAGCTTTACTTTTGAGGGCAAAAATCAGTATTAACCCTTTACGTTCTAAATGTAAATTTTCTCGTTACTCTTTTCCATCAAAAGTACTTCAATATCTAGAATATGGTTGTGTTGTCATCTCAAGTGGAGTTGCACAACCCGAGTTGGAAAATTTTTTCGCAGATGAATTATTAACCTACCCCAACGATGATCCAACTATATTAAATCATTTAATCAAAGAAACTGATAAACTTGAATTCGATAAACGTGCAATCATTAAAAAATATCAATCATTTATGAACATGAAGGAAAAGAAAATGCGTACTTTCTTTTGCGATTTTTTGAAAGGGGAATAAATTGAAGTTAGCTATTTTCGATATTTGTGGAACTTTATACTTTGATAATACAACTTATTCTTATTTACGTTGGCTATCGAATGAAGGAATCATAAAGAATAATAAAAAAATCATGGACGCCCCTTTTTTTCTTCGTGGTTTAAATGCATTATCTTCTTCTCTTTTCCAGAAGGACTATTACAGAGATTTGCAAATTAAACAATTGGAGGGGTTACCACGAAATATTATTGAACACTCTGCTACAGAGTTTGTTGAAAAAATGGATGCAAACCGTATTTCTATTACAAACCATTTACTTGAGGATTATAAGAGTAAAGGATATACCATAGTTATTGCAAGCGCAACGATTGCTCCTATAGCAAATTCTATTGCAAATAAATTAGGCGTAGATTATTTTTCATCAGAAATTGAGTTTATTGATAACTATTGTACCGGAAGATTGAGTAGAGACCTTCTTTATTCGAAAAAAAAGATATTATTAAATTTGATTGATGCGGCTGAAACTACAATTGTAGTTACAGATAACTTTACTGATCTTGAGTTAATTCTGAGCAGCGACCATTGCCATCTTGTTGTTCGTGGTGACAAAGATATAAAAAGGTGGGAAAAGCAACTTAAAAATAATCTACAAAAGGTTGAATTCATAAAGAAGAAAATCGATGAATAAATACATTATTTGCTTCCCGTTTGGATATACTTATATATCAAGAATCAAAACTATTTCTAAATTTATTAGCTTTTTATTAACAATCCCCTTACCAACATTTGTTATGTTTTATTATGGATTGTTATCCCTTGAGAATAGAAATATTTATACTGGCTTGCTGTTCCTGTGGGTTTATATCAACATGTATATATTTTATGAAAATGGATATATAGAAAACGATATTAAAACTGTTAAGAAAGAGATTAATCCAACACGCCGTATAGTCGGTGATTTATATAAATTTATTGATATTAATTATCAAAAGATCATTTCCGTAAGAGTAATATTATTTATAACATCCACACTTTTTTTATTGTTTTTTAAAGATTATAAAATAGCTTCAAAGCTTGTATTTTTTTCTGCGTCAATTAGCATAATCTATTATTTCCATAATAATATCAGAAGTGGCTTTAAAGTTGTGACTTTTTTTTGCTTGTCCTCTGCAAGATTTATATTCCCTTTGGCTATATTCTCGGATTTGATAATGCCCGGGTATGAAATTTATATTCTACTCTCGATGTTTATATATACCATTCCGGCTTTCATTATCTACTCAGCGAAGTCATTTAAGTTAACCAAATTCCTTGTTGGTATCGAGAATAAATTCAAGATTTTATATTACAGTCTAATATTTTGTTGCTTTATATTGCTGTGGATGTTTAGTAACGATAATCACATATATTCAGTGATGATGTTTGTATCTCTGTATATGTTATTGCTTATTTCTTTAAAAAAAATACTGAACAAATAAAATCAAGTGGATCATCAATGTTAAAAATACACTGTAGATTAGCCGGAGGGCTAGGTAATCAAATTTTCCAGTATGGAGCTTCATTGATTATTAGTAAAAAAAGTCATGTTCATGATATAGAACTTGATGATTCTGAATTGAATAATTATAAGGCTGCAAGAAATAATGAATTGCTTAATTATTTTAGATTGGAAAATACAAAAATTAGCAAGAGTGCTATACTTAAATTACGATTGCCGCGAATTAGACTTGTTAATGCTTTCACCAGCAGTTTCGTTGGGGATTTGAACTTCAGTAGACTTGCTAATGTTAGCTTAAACGCAAAAAATTATTATCTTGATGGGTATTTTCAAACTTGTCTAGATCAGTCTTTGTTTGATAGTATGCTTTCATTATTAAAAGAAGACTTCATTTATTCTCATTTTAATGTAAAAAAAAATATATGCGCAATACATATAAGAGGAGGGGATTTTTTAACTGAGAAATATAGCGGGGTTGCCTCCTTAGATTACTACTGTGATAGTCTGGCTAAAATAAAAGAATTAAATGCTGTTGATAAATATATTATTGTAACTGATGACAAGGATTATGCTTCTTCAGTGGCGAATAGAATGTCATTAGATTACACCTTCTCTGACGGGAGTATGTTGAATGATTTTTTGCTAATAGCTCAATCGGAGGTTAAAGTATTATCTAATAGTACATTCTCAATTTGGGCATCGGCATTAGGCTATCAACCGGGTTGTATCATATTTGCGCCTAAAAAATTAACTATACACGATAATCGCAATTTTACTTTACCTGGCGAATTGCGTTAAAAATTAAGGAGTATTAAAATTATGAAAGTCGCTCTCATCACCGGCGTTACCGGTCAGGACGGTTCTTACCTGGCAGAACTGCTGCTGGAGAAAGGTTACGAAGTACACGGTATCAAGCGTCGTGC
>Ga0058691_1000924_pt1 | contig 17289 bp, 22 predicted proteins | sample AgamicAtPrz_FD_55051 | JGI IMG/M metagenome (GOLD analysis project Ga0058691, IMG submission 55051) | Agave microbial communities from Guanajuato, Mexico - At.P.rz | ecosystem: Host-associated > Plants > Phyllosphere > Phylloplane/Leaf | place: Guanajuato, Mexico | collected 2012-05-28
AGGGGAGTGTGGTCGCGCTGGCGAACAGCAGCGGGGCGACGACGAGCAGCCAGGCGTATGGACCGTTCGGAGAGACGGACGGGACGCTGGCGTCGCGGTTCCGGTATACGGGGCAGCAGTATCTGGCGTCGCTGGGTTTGTATTACTACAAGGCTCGGATGTACTCGCCGACGCTGGGGCGGTTCTTGCAGACGGATCCGATCGGGTATAAGGATGACCTGAATTGGTATGCGTATGTTGGGAACAATCCGGTCAATCTGACGGATCCGAGCGGGCTTGCGGCGGCTTCGGCCAAGGCGTTTAATAACTCGTCGCTGGGAAGTGCGGCTGCGTTTGCGTTCAGCAGTGCAGGGTTCTCGAATGGTCCGAGCTACCAGGTTGCTGCTGCCGACTTCAAGTCGATACTAAATTCCCGTGCTTTGCCCCTGGAGGGGGCCGGTGTTGCTGGCGGTATCGGAGTTCCGATTGGTCGTGGGGTTGCTGCGGCTGGAGGGGGCGCCGCAAGAGCGGTGAGAGAGGCGAGTTCCGGCAACTATCGAGCTCTTTTCAAAGAAGCTCGACCGGATCTGCCGCGTGACTGGCAGGTTCACCACAGCATACCGCAGAAGTATGAAGGGGTGATGGGGACGGCGGGTGTGAATATTCATGATGTTCAATTTTTACGAGGGGTGTCCCCTCAAGTACATTCTAGGATCACTATGGAATGGGCTAGATTTGATAAGGCAACGGGAGGTAATCCGTCTGCCGCGCGGGCTGCTGATTTCGCAAAGCAAATTGATCAGAAATATGACGGAAGTTTCATGTGACCCGGATTCTGAGGGGGAGATATGCGAGTTGATAAGGCTGATTTGTTTGAGGATATTTCGCAGTCGATGGATTCGTGGGTTGAGGCCGTTTCGGACGCGCTAATAAAACCTGAGGCTGACCTTGCTTGGGTTGAAGATCGGGATTTATATAGAAAATTACAGAATGAACTTTGCATTTCTCGGGTGAATGGGGAGAGCATAAGGAGAGTTCTAGCGGAGTGCTTGAGGGGGTTCGCGGTTTCATTTTTTGCCACAATTGATGGCGATACGGCTCTCGGGGAAAAGGGGCGAGTTCATTTGGTTGATGAGGATGGTAGGAATTTGGGTGAAAGTTTGCATGATGATTTTGTTGGATATTTAATGGATTCAGGTCGGCTTCAGTAGCCGGTCTCGAAAAATATGGTAAATGCTGAGCGATATGAATTAGAGGGAGGGTGCTGAACTGACGTTGGCGATTCTCAGGGGTGGATTTGAGGATGATTTTATAACGAGAGTGTCCGCCTTCCGCGGGCGCTCTTTTGCTATGGTAGTTAGTCGGCCTTGAACAATTGTAAAAAACAACTCGACAAACTCGTCAAGAATATCCGTGCCGAAGGTGTGAAAGAGCTGCTCACCGTGACCGAATACGGAGGGGAATTGCATATTCTTGATGGCCACCATCGAGCACTCGCGGCGCCACGAGCAGGTGTAGCCGAGGTGCCGGTCAGCAGAGTTGAACTGCCGTGGGGCCCGTATAAGACGCCCGCTGACTTGACCTTTACGCCCGGAGAATACTGATGTCTACAAGAAAGTCGATTGCCGAATACCTAATAGGATGCAGGAATTTTCTATTGGAAGGACGAACAAATGAACACGTTCTGCCGTGTCTTCACGGGATCTTGGTGGATATCGATTCAATAACTGTGTTAAGCACAAGGAGGATCATCGAACGGTGTACAGCGGAGGCGATTGATCAAGTTAAGGATGGAAGTTTCGTTAGCGCTGGATGGATCTTGAATTTGGTACATAACCTGCCACTGGATGAGGTGAGCGAGCGACGTTGGGATGTTGACTATTTCTTGTCGATGGAACTGCCTACTTTTTTGGATCATTTCGAGGAAGTCAGATCCGCCAGGAAGATAGCGCTCTACGTATGCAAACAGCTCGCGTGCCAGTATTTATCCGACGGATAACGTTTACTACAGGCGTATGGTCCGTTGGGGAGACGGATGGGAAGCTGGCGTCGCGGTTCGGATATACGGGGCAGCAGTATCTGGCGCCGCTGGGATTGTATTACTACAAGGCGCGGATGTACTCGCCGACGTTGGGGTGGTTCTTGCAAACGGATCCGATCGGGTATACGGATGACCTGAATTGGCATGCGTATGTGGCGAATAATCCGGTCAATCTGACAGATCCGAGCGGGCTTGCGGCGGTTTCGGCCAAGGCGTTTAATAATTCGACGCTGGAAGGCACTGCGGCGTTTGAGTTCCGTAGCGCCGGCTTTTCGAACGGACGGGGTTATCAGGTGGCCGCAGGGCCACTTGTGCCCCTTCTGGCCAATGGGCTAATCGGGAACGAGATTGCGAATAGCGATGTTCCGATGATTGGGGGTGGGTTGCCAAAGTAGGCGCGGAAGTGACCGAAAAGGCTATAGAGTTAGCCCTAAAGAGCTCAACAATGAAAACTATACAAGCCGCAATATCAAGGCCGGCAGTTGAAAATTACGTTAGTGCTTTGAGGCTGACAAGTTCCTCCTGCAATCAAGGTTGACGGAAATGTGATCGTTGACGAGAAATCATCGGTATGTGGCAGGAAGGCTTGTGGGTACAAATGTCGCGCAAACAGCAGGAACTATGTCTCCAAGCCAGGCGGCTAAAGTGCAGCCCATGCAAAATTTGAAAATTGATCCAAGCGATATGGGGAATAGATGATATCTATTGTGTGTCAGACCGGTTTGAACGTGGACATTGATGCAGAGAGTCTTCGTGGTGCAAATCTGAGTGGGATGAATCTTCATCGGGCTATCCTGGAAGGGCAGGATCTTACGGGGTGCATATTTGCAGATGCAGATCTTCGTGGGGCCATTTTTACAGGTTCCACTCTGAGAGGCAGTAATTTCCAACGAGCGAAGATGATGAATGTCGCGCTGGATAAGGCTGATCTGGAGCGAGGTGTTTTGGTTGGTGCGAAATTAATTGCGACAGATTTTTCTGAAGCCAATTTGCGCGCTGCAGATCTCAGTGGGGCGGACGTGGGATTGGTCAATTTTAATGGGGCAGATATCAGAGGTGCAAAGATGATGTGCTTGCGAATCGGGAGTGCAAATTTTGATGGTGCACTGATCGATGATGAGACAATTTTCCCAGAAGGATTTGTTTTTCTAAATTATCGATCACAAAATGACCGAAAGTAGATGAGCTGGTGAAGCATGGGTATTGTCGTATTTTTAAGCTGATCTCTGAAAACACCGGGCAGTTCGTAGAGGGTATATAAGCCGGACTTCACTTTCGGGAGCGGATGAGTCGCAAGGTATTTATTCTGGATCCTTGGCATTTTTATATTCGTAAGGAGGGTCCTGTCGATGTCGACGATATTCGGTGATGAGCTAATCTGGGAAGTGCGATGAATACATCAGAGAGAACATTTGGTTGGGAATATGCGCGCAATGGAGAGTTGCTCCGGAAAGTACTCGGAGAATATCCATCGTTCCACGACTCATCAGTTCGGAGTTTTTGCATGAGGCGGGTGCGACGCACCGTGGTCGACGACGACGGTGCGCCGTTGCCACGAGGATGTGAGCGTGATCTTGTCGATCTGATACTTGAGATTGCTCACAATCGCTTTGGTCCGCGTCCATCAGAAAGTGGTTCGGATTATCTGATAACCGTAGAACTTCGAAATATTGTGGACGCGGACATTGATATTATCGCAATGGTCGAAGAGGCTTGGGTCAGGGATGTCAACCTCACTAAACTGAACAATGATCTCGTTAAATTTGACCTCAACCCTAACATCGGTTTGGATGTTGTTGTGACCTGTCACGAAGTCCTCGTTAGGTCAGTTCGGCCTTATGACCGGGACGCACTATGGGATGCAGCTGAGTCCTGATCCGCGATCGGATTTCGTGATCATCACCGCAGGATGTTAGAAGCAGCGTAATCGCGTTCGGGAATGTGAAAATCAGACGGTAATGCAGAGCAACGATGCGTTGAATCGTGTCGTTGCTCATGCATTGAAATGGATTTGCAAGTTATTCAGGATTTCTACAATTTTGGCGAGAAGATCATTTTGGAGTTTAGTGAGACGGCAACCATACGATCATCAACAGCTACGACGGGTTGGGTTCGAATGGTTAAAATTACTAAAGACTCAATCTTAAAGGACACGCAAATGATCCGACTCCCCATGCTCATGGGTACGCACTTGGAGCCGGCCCGTCGATGAAAGGTCAAGGCTCATCACTTGACGTTAATGAGAAGGTCGTCCCGTGGAATAGTCCTGCTGCTCATTGGCCAATATATTGAACATGGATATCATTCAGTTTTTGAGAACAATTTTTGTCGGCGATCGAGGTTGCAAGTCAATCTTGATCGATGGATGGAGATCTGAAGTTAAGATCCAAGTCACGTGTATATCGCGTGTTCGGACCGGTGCATGGAGTTGCTACACGGATGAGGATTTGATTGATGGATTTATGATTTTTGAAGGGGTGAGTAGTGTTGAATTCGAGCCACCAGGTGCTATTCCAAACGACGCAATTAATGATATTAGAGCTGAGGAATGGGCAGGGGGGCAGTACCTGATCGTTATGAGTGTCGATGCAGTCAATTCGATCGGTGATCATGTGGAGGTTGAAATCAGAATGCGCGCGAAAAATATGGCATTGGAGGATGTGGCTAAGCCAGGGGTGCGAATTGTTGGATAGAGAGGCATCGATAAAAAGAGTGGATCTCGATTTTAGTCCTGAGTAGACGAATTTTAGCGGATGCTTGGCGCTATGTCCTCGGCGAAAATTATGGCATCGCCCCAATTTTTGATAGAAGGAGTCAATGATGGAAAGTGAATTTTCTAAATTTCAAAAATTGCAGAAGGAGACGTGCACTACGTATGGACTATCTGAGGTCGATCCTGAGGGAATGGTGGCTGTTGCATTCGAGACACTCGGTAGATTTCCAATTCACGGGGAGCGAGTGATGCTGGAGGGTGGGGAGAAAATAAGCTGGTATTTTTACTGTGGAAATTCATCGAATAATTCCCGTAAATTCAAGCCAGTGCATATGGAGCATTTGATTGAAATACTGCCCGTTGCTATTAAATTTCTCAGAATTCCTCCTGGCTCTGGTTTTATGATTGATTCTTCCGGAAATGAAGAGGTTTGGGTGGAAAGGGACGGCGGGATTGAGGTGATGAAGATAGACGTTAATTGATCATTATGTGAGTTGGTCTGGCTATGAGACATCTGCGTCAGATGAAAATGACAAAAAGTCAGTGCGGTGGTGTGACCGCCTGTTCCGCACGGACTATCCGTTGAACGGGTCGCCGGCCTTTGGGGAACGCGAACAACGACGAGCAGTATGCATAGGGCGCGAGCGGGAATCTGGTCGCACTTCTCAAGCGCGAGGCCCAGCGACCGTTGGGTCGTCAATCGTTCCCGCCCAATACCCGGTTTAAGTGATCAATGAGGAGTTGAAAATGAGCGCGCGATCATATCCGGAAGGCGTTGACTGTGTTTGGTTGGCATCTGATCATGAAGGAAATATAGGCGCATTCATTACCGCGGGGTGTGGGCCAATTCCCGCAGTGGCGATCGATTCTGGATATATTGATATCGAGAATATTGAAAGTCGGCTTTGTGAGTTGCCAATAGTTTCGAGTGCTCAAATTCTCGTGTCAGTCAAGCGGGCAGATGATTTTATCGATTTGGCCGAGCGAGGTTTGTTTGTTTTTGACTGGATGGATATTTCTAGAACCGATCCGTCGGCTTTGCATGTTTATGAATTGGTGGCGACGCCGAATAATCCGATTTCTGAAATTTCATTGCTATCCGATCCAGATTTGCTGGGGCTGGCACGGGTTTTATCGCTTGATGAGGTATGTTTTTCTTCTCAAAGAGTGGTGAATATTCCCTCGTATGTGAACTGTATAGAGGTTGGTTGATCTAGCCGTGGGGGTTGTTCCGATGCTCGTCCCGTGGGCATCGTTGTCGAGGGTACCAAGCACGGAGAACTCTTGACTGAGGGAGGGAATTACGTGGGTGAAGCTTGACGTGTTCTATGCGAACGACTGCCTCCAAGATGTCGTGAGTGTGCGGAAGCATCCGGTAATTTCTCGGGGATGCAGGGATCTGCTTACAAGCCGCGCAATGTCGGTCCTGGCACACAGGATGGGTTGCGTACCGCATATCCAATCATAAAGCCACGGGAATTAAATAATGCGAATCGAATTGAGTATCGAAACATATTGGATGCCAGAATTTCTTGATCGCTCTTATGATCCTAGTGGCGACGATATTCGATCAATATTATGGGACGTTTGTCAGGCGATTGGGCGGCGAGGCGAGTTCTTGGTATCCGGTTTTGGACAAGATCGTTGGCCGGTAGACGTGCAGACGGATCTTCCCGGCTTCTTGGAGCAGCTTCCTTCAGTAATTATGGCCATTGGAGATGCTATGCCTGCGGAAATCGAGTTCTACGAACAAGGTGTAGGGCGATCGATAAATTTCACACCCTGCAAGGATATTTATGTGGCTACATGCACGAGCGCAACGATGAAGTGCTGGAAAACCGACTCATTTGTCGAAGAGATTGGTCATGAAGAGCTCTATAAAATTTTATCAGATATTAAGGATAGGTTTGTGGGCTTTATGGATTGCGCGGCGCCGGGGTTGATCGAGCATCCTTGGGTAAAACAGTGGTTGAAAGGCGTGTATGAATAATATCGGCGGGACGCGAGCGGGAATCTGATCGCACTTCGCAGGCACCAGGTGGTATCGCAGAGTGCGTGGTCTGATAGCTTCCACGTATCGACGCAGTACGACGGCTTCGGTCGACCGTTGCAGTGGCTGGAAAACGGCAGGGCGAACTGGCGAAGTACAGCTATGACGCGCTCAACCGTCGGGCCAGGGTGGAACTGGGTAACGGGACGCGAACTGAGTTTGCGTACGACAACGGTGGTTATCGGCCCAGGATCACCGGTTCACGAGCAGCGCGGAGGACTGGATCGCGCGGTTCACACGCAACCAGTTGGGCGACATCACGCGATCGCGCGTGACGGCCCGCTGCGTCCTTTTTTGAAACTGCCTCTTACGGATGCCCGGCCTCGTCCAGCACCCATTCCCTGAAACGCCGCAACGCATCGCTCGTGTCGAGGCGCTCCGGCGCGTAGCACAGGTAGTGTCCCTGCGCGTCCACGTCGACCGGTGCGTCGAACGGCTCGACCAGCGTACCCGTCGCCAGATTGTCGAGAATCAGGAAGCGCGGCACGAGCGCGATCCCGAGCCCAGCCTGGGCCGCCTGGATCAGCACCGAATACTGCTCGAAGCGCGGCCCGGCCAGCGCGTTCATCTGCGTCGCGCGATGACGCTCCGCCCACGCGGACCACGCGATCTCCGCCTGCTCGTGCACGAGGCGTGGTGCGGCCGCCGCGTCGGCGGGCACGCGCAGCGTATGCCGCTCGGCGAATTCGCGCGAGCACACCGGCACGAAGGTCCGCCCGCCCAGATAGTCGCTTCGCACGCCTTCCCATCCGCCGTCGCCGTAGCGGATCGCCGCGTCGAGCCCGAACGGAAACACGTCGCCGGGTGCGAGATGACGGCGAAAGCTCAGCGTGACGCCCGGCGCGGCGGCGAGAAAGCGCGTGAGCCGCGGCAACAGCCACTTGGTCGTGAACGTCGGCACGCTCGCGATCGTCAGCAGGTCGCTGTTTTCGCGGGCGCTCAGCAGTTCGATCGACGCATTGCCGATTTCGCGCAGCGGCCCGACGACGCGTGCGTGATACACCTGGCCGGCACGGGTGAGCGCGAGCCCGCGCCCCTCGCGCACGAACAGCTTCACGCCGAACAGCGCCTCGAGGTTCGCGATCTGCCGGCTGACCGCGCTCGGCGTCAGGCCCAGTTCCCGGGCCGCATAGGAGAAGTTCAGGTACTTCGCGGACGTGGCGAACGCATGCAGCTCGGCCACGTTCGGATACAGATGCTTCATGGCCGGCTGTTCCGTCCTTGCACAGGTCGATGCGCGCTTTTTACGTTTTTTTCATGACGATGCCATGTCGAAACCGCACACTGCGCCGGCTTCGACAACGCATGCGGGCCTGTCCGGCCGGCGTTGCGCGAGGTTTTTCCCGATCGTCAGCGAGTGTCTTCATGTCTGAGTCAACCGCCCCGGCCATCGCCGACGGTATTCCGATTCGTCGTAACAAACCGGCCCGGCCGCCCGTCGGGCGCCTGCTGCTGCACGCGCTGCTAGCGGTGTTCGGCCTCTACCTGCTGTTGCCGATCGCGTTGCTGCTGATCGGCGCGGTGGGCGAATCGTGGACGAACACGTTGCTGCCCGCCGGCGTCACCGGGCACTGGTTCGCCGAGCTGGCTGCGAACCGGAGCTTCACGCGCGCGTTCGGCGTGAGCTTCATGGTGGCGCTGGCGTGCTGCGCGCTCAACGCGGTGATCGGCCTGCCGCTCGCGTATGCGCTGCATCATCGCGCGCAGGCCGGCGGCGGGTTCGCGACGCGCGTCGTGATGCTGATGCCGGTCGCCGTGCCGGCGCTGACGCTCGGCTTCGGCTATATCGCGATCTTCAGCGGCGACACGTTGCCGTGGCTCGGCACGTTGCCGCTGATGATCGCCGCGCACGCGGTGCTGACGCTGCCGTATCTGTTGCAGACGCTGCTCGGCGACCTGCGCCACCTCGGCCTCGCGCGGCTCGAGGCCTGCGCGGCGACGCTCGGCGCGACGCCGCTGCGCCAGTTCGTCACGATCGTGCTGCCGAACCTGCGCCACAGCCTGTTTTCCGGCCTCGTGATGGTGGCCGCGCTGTCGATCGGCGAATTCCAGATCTCGAACCTGATCGCCGGCTTTCGTTACCGGAACTATCCGATCGTGCTGCTGCAGGCGTTCTACGGCGCGACGGGAATGGCATGCGCGGCCACCGTCGTGCTGCTCGTGCTCGCCGTGCTCGCCACGCTCGTGTCCGTCGGCACCGTGCAACGTCTGAAGTGAGTCATCCATGAGTCTTGAATTCGAACACGTCAGCTTCCAGTATCCGGGCGCCCGTCATGGCGTCGACGACGTCACGCTGTCCGCCGCGCAGGGCGAGCTGCTCGCGGTGATGGGGCGCAGCGGGTCCGGCAAATCCACGCTGCTGCGGCTCGCGGCCGGGCTGCTCGACGGCTGGCACGGCCGTATCGCGATCGGCGGCGACGACGTGGCCGGCGTGCCCGTGTGGCGGCGCGAAGTCGGGATGGTGTTCCAGCACTACGCGCTGTTCCCGAACCTGTCGGTCGTCGACAACGTCGCGTACGGGCTGCGGATGCGCGGCGTCTCGGCCAACGTCCGACGCCGGCGCGCGCTCGACATGCTCGAGCGGGTCGGGTTGTCCGCGCATGCGACGCGCGGCATCGCGATGCTGTCCGGCGGACAGCAGCAACGCGTCGCGCTTGCGCGGGCGCTCGTGATCGAACCGAAGCTGCTGTTGCTCGACGAGCCGCTGGCGGCGCTCGATGCCGGCATCCGTCATCAGTTGCGCGACGAGATTCGCGCACTGCAACGCGCATGCGGCGCGACGACGCTGTTCGTCACGCACGACCAGGACGAAGCGTTGAGCATGGCCGACCGCGTCGCGATCGTCGACGGCGGTCGCGTGCTGCAGGCCGGCACGCCGCGCGACCTGTACGAGCGCCCGGCGACCGCCCAGGTCGCGCGCTTCGTCGGGCATTCGACGTTGCTGCGCGGCCGCGTGCTCGCGCACGGCACCGTCGACGTGCGTTTCGCGACGCTGCGCGCGGAAACGGGCGAGCACCGGCCGGGCGCGGAAATCGAGGTGCTGGTGCGACCCGAACACGTGCAGGCCGATCCGCCGTCGCACAGCGCCAACCGGATCGACGGCCGCCGCGGGGACGTGCGCTATTTCGGCGCGACGCAGCGCTACGACTTCATTCCGGACGGCTCGGCCGACGTGCTGCTGTGCGAAGGGCGCGAGCCCGCCGCGCGCAGCATCGCGATCGAACCTCGCCATCTGCTCGTGCTGCCGGCATCGCCGGCCGCGCAATGACCTCTTTCGTTCAACGGAGATTCACGATGCTTGCAGGCTCCCTTTTTGTAAAGGCCATGCGCGCCCGCGTGCTGGCGCTGTGCGCGCTCGCGGCGCTTTCCTGCGCGGCGGCGCAGGCCGCGCCGCTGTATCCGGGCGAAGATGCGCTGTACGCGAAGGCGGCCGACGAAGGGCTCGTCGTGTCGTTCGACACCGGCCCCGAATGGGCGAACTGGAAGGCGCTGTTCGCCGAATTCCGCAAGCGCTACCCGAAGGTCGAGATCACGTACAACGACATCGGCTCGGCCGCGACCGTCGTCGCGCTCGACAAGTCGCGCCGCCGTCCGCAGGCCGATACCGCGTACTACTTCGCGGCGTCGGCGCTCGATGCCGCGGGCAAGGACGTCGTCGCGCCGTTCCGGCCGGTCAACTTCGACAAGCTGCCGGGCGTGTTCCGCGCGACCGACGCCCGCTGGTTCGCGGTGCATTCGCTGAACATCGCGTTCCTCGTCAACCGGAAGCTCGTCAAGAACGTACCGCAGCGCTGGTCGGACCTGCTGAAGCCCGAGTACCGCAACGCGGTGGTCTATCTCGATCCGCGCTCGACCGGGCAGGGCCAGGTCGCGGTGTTCGCTGCCGCGTATGCGAACGGCGGCAGCGTCGAGAACCCGAAGCCCGGCGCCGACTTCTTCGGCAAGCTGAAGCAGGCCGGCAACGTGCTGCGCGTCGAGGGCACGACGCCGTACGCGAAGTTCGTGAAGGGCGAGATTCCGATCCTGATCGGCTACGAGAACGACGGCCTGAAGGCGAAGTACGCGGACGGCATGGGCGAGGCGGCCGATGTCGTGATTCCGCAGGACGGCAGCGTGTCGGCGCCCTATGCGATGAGTCTCGTGAAGAACGGCCCAAATCCGTCCGCCGCGCAGCTCTGGCTCAACCTCGTGATGAGCGACGTCGGGCAGGCGCTGTTCGCGCAAGGCTACGTGCGCCCGGCGGTGCCGGGCACGCCGGTCGCACCGGAGGTCGCGGCGAAGCTGCCGAACGCGCCGCAGGTGCGACCGCTCGATGTCGCGAAGGCGGCGGCGCGCAAGGCCGAGGTCGACCAGCTGTGGTCGCAGGCCACGCTCGGCCAGTAAGGGGCGCGGGATGCAGGCGTCCTTACCCGAGCGCGGCGTGTTGCGCCGCTTCGGCGCGCTGCCCGCGGCGGCATTGCTCGCGGTGTGCTTCGTGCTGCCGCTGGCCGCGCTGGTCGATGCGGCATGCGCGGGCGGCGGCCGCGCGTTCGCGGCGGTGTGGCGCGATCCGCTCGTCGCCGATGCGATCGCGCGCTCGCTGGCGCTGGCTGTTGGCGCCGGCACGCTGTCGGTCGCCGTCGGCGTGCCGGTCGCATTCGCGCTGGCCGGACAGTCGCCGGCCCGTCGCCACTGGTCGCTCGCGCTGCTCGGCGTGCCGCTGGCGTTTTCCGGGCTGGTGATCGCGTACGGCTTCATCCTCGCATTCGGCCGCGCGGGCTTCGTGACCACGCTGCTGGCCGTGCTGGGCGCCGATCCGACCGTGGTCGGCGGCGCGATCTACACGATGCCGGGGCTCGCGGTCGCCTACGCGTACTACCTGATCCCGCGCGTCGCGCTGATGATCTATCCCACGCTCGCGAATCTCGACCGGCGGCCGCTCGAAGCGGCGCTGACGCTCGGCGCGCGGCCGTGGCGCGCATGGCTCGACGTCGCGTGGCGCGAGCTATGGCCGTCGGTCGCATCCGCCTGGTGCCTCGTGACCGCGATCGCGCTCGGCACGTACGGCACGGCGCTGGCGCTGGCCGGCACGCAGATCAACATCCTGCCGCTGCTGATGTATTTGAAGCTGTCGGACGGGCAAACCGATTTCTCGCAGGCGGCCGTGCTGTCGATCGTGCTGACGGCCATCTGTACCTGCGTTCTTGCACTGGGGGAAGGCCTTGTTCGGCAACGGCGTCATTGAAAGTGCGTGGTCCGAACCGGCACGCGACGCGCTCGCGCGACTGGCGCAACGGCAACGCGGCACGCAGCGGCACCGGATGCCGGTCGGCGTGATCGGCCCGCGCGACGCGACGGATGAACAGATGCGAGTCGCGCAACGGATCGCGCATGCGGTGGCGGCGACGGGCGTCGCGCTCGTCGGCGGCGGCAAGCAGGGCGTGATGGAGGCCGCCGCGCGCGGTGCGCACGCGGCCGGCGGCTGCGCGATCGGGCTGTTGCCCGAAGACGATGCCGCGCTGGCGAATCCGTACCTGAGCGTCGCGCTGCCGACCGGGCTCGGCATCACGCGCAATGCGCTGGTCGCACGCGCGTCGGTGTGCCTGATCGCGGTCGGCGGCGGGCTCGGCACGCTGTCCGAAATCGCGCTCGGGTTGCAGTGGGGCAAGCCGGTGTTCACGATTTGCGGCGCGCCGCAGGTCGCGGGTGTCGAGTGTTTCGACGAAGCGGACCGGCTCGTGGCGCGCGTCGCACAGTGGTTGGCCGATTCGGCGTAGCGGGGGTATCGGCACGGGGTTTCGCCCAGTGAACGTCGTGCCCGCGCTTGAAACGGCGCGCGCAACCCGCCATATTGGCCGGGTATCACCCATTCAACGACGTACCGAGAGGATCGTTCATGCGCCTTCTGCTTGCCCTGCTGCTTCCGTGGTTCCAGTTCTTCACGATCGGTCGCCCGATCGCGGGGATCATCTGTCTGATCCTTCAAATCACGATCATCGGCTGGCTGCCGGCCGCGATCTGGTCGGTGTATGCGCTAAGCCAGTACAAGACCGATCGCAAGATCGAGGCGGCATTGGGCGAGCGGCGGTAAGGTGCGGGGAGCGCCCCCGGCCGTTTAGTGTCCAACAGCAGGATATCTATTTCGGTAGAAATTTATATAATTCAGCTATGATAAACGGCATGATTTGTATAGATTTCTGCTGAAATGACTGCCTCCTGCACGATCCAGCTCCACGCCGAGGGTATCTGGCACGACGTCGGCGTTGTCACCCTGTTTGGTGAGCCTGATGAGGGCTGGCGTGGTCGCGCCTATACGGGTTACGACGTCGAATGGATTGTTGAGCATCAATTCGCCCGCGACGCGTACGCGATGACGTGCGGTTTCCCGGTCGGCCTGGAGCCGCTGGTGACGCCCCACTGGCCGGTTTTCCTGATCGATTTGTTGCCGCAAGGCTTCGGCCGCCAGGAACTGTTGCGCCGCCTCGATTTGCCGGAAACGGCGGAGGAGCGTGCAGACTGGCCGTTGCTGTTGGCGGGAGCCGGTAACTCGATCGGCAATTTGCGAATCAAGGAAGCCGCACAGTGGCTCGCCGAGCGACAAGGGCCGCAGCACGGTTTCACGGACGACGACGTGGCCATGCGCGGAGACGCATTCAGCGAGTATCTCGCCGAACACGGATTCTTCGTTGCAGGCTCCTCGGGGGTGCAGGGTGAATGGCCGAAGCTGTTGCTGACCCGTGCCGACGACGGGTTGCTCTATCTCGATCACACGCTGCCCGACGAGCGTGCGGTTGCGCACTACATCGTCAAGTTCGGGCGCGGCAGCAACGAGCGCCTTGCACAGATCCTGCGCCACGAAGCGCCCTACATGGCTTTGGCCCGGCATCTCGGGCTGCGCGTGCATGCGCAACTGACGCTGCGTGATCGAGCGCTGTTCATTCCGCGGTTCGATCGCGCACGAGTTGGCGACGGCGTTGTCCGATTCGCTCAGGAAAGCATTGCTTCGTTGACGGGCAAAGCCGGCTTCGGCGTCGTGCCGAGTCACGACGAGGTATGCACGCATCTCGTACGCCAATGTACGGATCCCCAAGCTGAGATTGCCGAGTACTTGTGTCGCGACGTCGCCAATCTTGCGTTGGGCAACAAGGACAATCATGCGCGAAACACCGCGTTGCAACGCGATTTCCAAGGGCGCATCGCGCTGACGCCGCTTTTCGACTTTGCACCGATGTATCTGCATCCCGATGGCATTGCGCGACGCATTCGCTGGGAAGGCAATGATGCCGGTCGGCCGGATTGGGAGCGGGTGCTCGATGGGGTGGTCCGATCGAGCGAGCAGCAGGCGGGAGAGGGGCAACCCGTGCTGGATCGTGACGCACTGCGTGCGCGGCTGCGTGCAATGGCGCCACGTCTGCAGGAGATCGCCGATCAGGGTGAGGATCTTGGCTTGGAGCCCGACGTGCATGCATTCCTGAAACCGGGCCTGGAGCGGCTGGCCCATGAACTGGATGCGCTGCGCTGAGCGGGCACGACACCATGGACAAACGCTATAACGCGATGTCGCTTCCCGAACAGCTCGCGCTGAGGCGGCAAGCGATCGAAGACGTGCTGGCGCATCCGGAATGGTCGTTGCGCGAATCGGTGCGCCATCTGAAGAAGACGATGCGGCTGACGAGCGCCGAAATGGCCAAGCTCGCAGGTGTGTCGACCAAGACGATTCAGGATATCGAACAGGGCCGCAGTGACGGGACGGTACAGACGATGAATCGCATCTTCGGCATGCTGGGGCTCAAACTGGGTGTGGTGCGGCAGGACGCGTAGCCGGGGGACGTGTTGTCCGCGGGCTCCTCGTTATTGCGGCGCTGGCAGTATGCGGCCGAAGCCGCGGCCCAACGACAAAACGGCCGCCCGGTCCATCGTTCGACCGGGCGGCCGCTTCGCCTACTTCACCGCAAACAGCGTCAGGTTCATGAAGATCTTGAACGCATAGCCGAGCGTGACGGCGCCGATCACGCCGCCGGCCCACAGAACGACGAACCACATCCAGCCGCGCATCCGCGGCCGCGGCGCGCCGGGCTGGCCGGCGGTGGAATCAGTGGTGGTAGTAATGCTGGTCTTCATGGCGCACCTTGCCTCGGAATACCCAATAACCCATCGTCGTGTAGGCGATGATGATCGGGAGGATAACCGCTGCGCCGACCAGCGTGAAGGTCTGGCTCGAACGCGGCGCCGCCGCTTCCCAGATCGTCATCGTCTGCGGAATCGCATACGGGAACAGCGTGACGAGCAGGCCGACGTAGCCGAGCAGCACGAGCGCCAGCGCGAGCACGAACGGCGTCATGTCGTGCCGGCCGCGCACCGCGCGGCGCATCCACACCGCGCACCCGGCGACCAGGAACGGCACCGGCAGCAGACGCCAGAACAGCCCCGAATCGAACCAGCGCTGCGCGATGGCCGGGTCCTGCAGCGGCGTCCACAGGCTGACAACGGCGATGAAGCCGAGCAGCACGACGGTCAGCGGCCACACGACGCGATGCAGGCGGCGCTGCAGGTCGCCTTCGGTCTTCGCGACGAGCCAGCAGCAGCCGAGCAGCGCGTACGTGACGATCAGGCCGAGGCCGGTCAGCAGGCTGAACGGCGTGAGCCAGTCGAAGGCGCCGCCGGCGTACACGCCGTCCTTCACGTCGATGCCCTGCAGGAACGCGCCGAGCGCGATCCCCTGGAACAGCGTCGCGCCGGCCGAGCCGCCGATGAACGCGAGATCCCACAGCTGCTTCGTGCGCCGCGCTTTCGCGCGGATCTCGAACGACACGCCGCGGAAGATCAGGCACACCAGCATGAAGATCAGCGGCAGGTACAGCGCCGACAGCACGGTCGAATAGACGATCGGGAACACGGCGAACAGCCCGGCGCCGCCGAGCACGAGCCACGTCTCGTTGCCGTCCCACACGGGGGCGACGGTGTTCATCATCAGGTCGCGTTCCTTTTCGTCCGGAAAGAACGGGAAGACGATGCCGATGCCGAGGTCGAAGCCGTCGAGCACGACGTACATGAAGAGCCCCAATGCGATGATCGCGGCCCAGATTACGGTGACGTCCATAGGTTTTCTCGTATGCGAATGGGGTGGGCTCAGACGGTCTCGATCAGGTCGTCGACGGCCGACATCGGGCGGCGCGCGGTGTGATCGGGGCGCGTGTCGGGCAGGCCGTGCGCCGCGTCGTGCTTGACGTCGGGCAGCGCGGGGCCGGCCTTCATCAGCTTCAGCATGTAGTACACGCCGGTGCCGAACACGAGGAAGTACACGATCACGAACGTCATCATCGACAGGCTNACCTGCTGCACCGACAGCGGCGACACGGCCTGCGCGGTGCGCATCACGCCATANACGACCCACGGCTGGCGGCCGGCTTCGGTCGTCACCCAGCCCGCGAGCAGCGACACGAANCCGGTCGGGCCCATNACGAGCGCGAAGCGCTGGAACCACTTCGATTCATACAGGCGGCCGCGGCGGCGCANCAGCCAGGCGAGCGCGGCGAGGCCGATCATCGCGAAGCCGAGGCCGACCATGATCCGGAAGCTCCAGAACACGACCGTCGAATTCGGNCGGTCTTNCGGCGGGAAGTCCTTCAGCCCGCGGATCTCGCCGTCCCAGCTGTGCGTGAGGATCAGGCTGCCGAGGTGCGGCACCTTCACCGCGTAGCGGGTCGTTTCCGCCTNCATGTCCGGAATGCCGAACAGGTTGAGCGCGGTGCCGCCCTTNTCGGTTTCCCACAGCCCTTCGATCGCGGCGATCTTCGCGGGCTGGTGCTTCAGCGTGTTGATGCCGTGCTGGTCGCCGATCACGGCCTGCAGCGGCGCGAGCACCAGCAGCAGCCACAGCGCCATCGAGAACATCTTCTTCACGCCCTTGTCGCGGCGGCCCTTCAGCAGGTGCCACGCGCCGGTCGCGGCCACCACCAGCGCGGCGACGATGAACGCGGCGATCGCCATGTGGAACAGGCGGTACGGGAACGACGGGTTGAAGATGATCGCGAACCAGTCGGTCGGCACGACGCGGCCGTCGACGATCTCGAAGCCCTGCGGCGTCTGCATCCAGCTNTTCGACGCGAGGATCCAGAACGTCGAGATCAGCGTGCCGATCGCGACCATCAGCGTCGCGCCGAAGTGCGCGCGCGGGCTCACGCGGTTCCAGCCGAACAGCATGATGCCGAGGAAGCCGGCTTCGAGGAAGAACGCGGTCATGACCTCGTACATCAGCAGCGGGCCGGTGACGGCGCCGGCGAAGCTCGAGAAGCCCGACCAGTTGGTGCCGAACTGATAGCTCATCACGACGCCGGACACGACGCCCATCCCGAACGCGACCGCGAAGATCTTCGACCAGAACAGGCAGAGGGTTTTGTAGTACTGCTTGCCGGTCTTCAGCCACCGATATTCGAGCACGGCGATGAAGCTGGCGAGGCCGATGCTCAGCGCCGGGAAGACGATGTGAAAGGAGACGGTGAACGCGAATTGCAGGCGGGCCAGATC
>Ga0058691_1000939_pt1 | contig 17150 bp, 14 predicted proteins | sample AgamicAtPrz_FD_55051 | JGI IMG/M metagenome (GOLD analysis project Ga0058691, IMG submission 55051) | Agave microbial communities from Guanajuato, Mexico - At.P.rz | ecosystem: Host-associated > Plants > Phyllosphere > Phylloplane/Leaf | place: Guanajuato, Mexico | collected 2012-05-28
GCAGCCAGCGTATTGCGCGTGGTAAACGTTTTGCTGATCCCGGCTTTGGAAACATCGACCGCCGCCGTCATCTGCGTCGGCCCGGCTTCCAGCACCCGGCTNCCGGTGCAGCCAGGCAAAAACTNAGGATAAGATTTCACATCGTTCACTAACTGATACATCTGTTCCGCGCTGTAAGGCACCAGCGCAGTACGGCTAATCTGAGGCATAAGGTTTTCCGCGTTCACACAATCGTCAAATAATACCATTTCCGTCGGATGAAAGGAAAACGCTAAGCCGGAACTCATGCTAAGATAACGCGTTAAACCTCACAGGACGCAATGAGGTCAGTTTCAGATATCAGATTACCGGATGGCTTCACGACATTATGACGAAGAAAAAAGCACATAAACCAGGTTCAGCCACCATTGCGCTGAATAAGCGCGCCCGCCATGAATACTTTATCGAAGAAGAATTTGAGGCCGGGCTGTCACTGCAAGGCTGGGAAGTAAAATCCTTACGCGCAGGTAAAGCTAACATTGGCGACAGCTACGTTATTCTGAAAGACGGCGAGGCGTTTCTGTTTGGCGCAAACTTTACGCCATTAACCGTTGCCTCCAGCCACTATGTGTGCGACCCCACACGTACCCGTAAGTTACTGCTGAATCAGCGCGAACTGGATTCCCTCTACGGCCGCATCAATCGTGAAGGCTACACCGTCGTCGCGCTGTCGCTGTACTGGAAAAACGCCTGGTGCAAAGTGAAAATTGGCGTAGCGAAGGGTAAAAAACAGCANGATAAACGCTCCGATCTGAAAGAGCGCGAATGGCAGCTGGATAAAGCCCGCATCATGAAAAACGCCGGGCGCTAACCCGCACAGCCCTCTCACACCGGGAGAGGGCAACACGGCTTTCCGGCTTCTCTTGTTTATCCCACTAAATTTTNTNCTCGAATAACGCTTCGATAGAACAAATGCCGCTCAGAATATCCTCAACTCGCATTATCAGGCCGTTTGCCGCGATATGGACTGGTATGCTGCGTCATAAATCTGTTATACTCAGCGAACACTTTTGGGGCTGATTCTGGATTCGACGGGATTTGCGAAACCCAAGGTGCATGCCGAGGGGCGGTTGGCCTCGTAAAAAGCCGCAAAAAATAGTCGCAAACGACGAAAACTACGCTTTAGCAGCTTAATAACCTGCTGAGAGCCCTCTCTCCCTAGCCTCCGCTCTTAGGACGGGGATCAAGAGAGGTCAAACCCAAAAGAGATCGCGTGGATGCCCTGCCTGGGGTTGAAGCGTTAAATCTAATCAGGCTAGTTTGTTAGTGGCGTGTCCGTCCGCAGCTGGCAAGCAAATGTAAAGACTGGACTAAGCATGTAGTACCGAGGATGTAGGAATTTCGGACGCGGGTTCAACTCCCGCCAGCTCCACCACTTCATGATCCGGATACGTCCGGTGACATCCTGAAAGCCCGCACGGCACAAGCCCTGCGGGCTTTTTTGTGTCTGTAAACGTCCGAGACAATCCGTCTGAATCCAGAGAAAATTGGTACACGTTTAGGTACACGGTATACTGTGGTCTATTAAACGTGTACCAATTATGGAAGGGATCCAGACATGGCGCGCATCACACGCCCCCTCACTAACAACGAAATCCTCAAAGCTAAGCCCCGCGAAAAAGACTTCACGCTTCATGATGGTGATGGCCTATTCCTGCTCGTCAAAACCTCTGGGAAAAAACTGTGGCGCTTCCGTTATCAACGACCTGGAAGCAGCAGCCGAACTAATCTAAGTCTCGGTTCATACCCTGCCCTTACGCTCGCAGCAGCTCGTCAGATACGCGACCAGCATTTAACTACACTCGCGCAGGGCATGGATCCACAACAGCAGCAGGAGCAAGCGTCAGAACAACGCCAGATTGAGCTGGACAGCATTTTCTCAACTGTGGCCGCTAACTGGTTCCAAATTAAAAGCAAGAGCGTCACAGAAGACTATGCGAAAGACATTTGGCGCTCTTTGGACAAAGACGTTTTCCCTGCTATCGGGGCGATACCTGTTCAGGAAATTAGAGCCAGAACAATAGTTGAAGCCCTAGAGCCAATCAAAGCGCGTGGCGCGCTAGAGACGGTTCGCCGCTTGGTACAGCGCGTTAATGAGATAATGATTTATGCAGTTAATACCGGCCTGATAGATGCTAATCCGGCATCAGGTGTTGGCATGGCCTTTGAGAAGCCTAAAAAACAAAACATGCCAACGCTGCGACCGGAAGAATTGCCGAAGCTCATGCGGTCTTTGGTTATGTCGAATCTATCTGTTCCGACTCGTTGCCTGATTGAATGGCAGCTCCTGACACTTGTTCGTCCATCAGAGGCTTCAGGCGCTAGATGGGCAGAGATCGATCTCAATGCCAAGATCTGGACGATTCCAGCAGAACGAATGAAGGCCAAGCGTGAGCACATAGTTCCTTTATCGCCTCAAGCACTAGAGATTTTAGAGGTTATGAAGTCTATCAGTGCTCATCGTGAGCATGTTTTTCCGAGCAGGAACAACCCAAAACAACCCATGAACAGCCAAACAGCAAATGCCGCATTAAAACGCATTGGCTATGGTAGAAAATTAGTTGCACATGGACTACGTTCCATTGCAAGTACAGCAATGAACGAAAAAGGCTTCCGTGCTGATGTTATTGAAGCTGCTTTAGCTCATGTTGATAAGAATGAAATTAGGCGAGCTTACAATCGCTCAACTTATATAAAACAAAGAGAGGAACTTATGCTATGGTGGGGAAAAAAAATACGTGAATGACTAAGAGGCCTCATTTGAGAGGCCTCCAAAATTAAAGCTTGCCTTTGAAATATTCCAAACACGCTTCTTTTATAACATTAAGTTCACCACGTTCAGAAAATTCATCGTATTGGGCATTAGTCACTTTTTTCCTTTCAGCTTGTTTAATTCCAAGTCTCTTATTAATTTCCCTATCAACTTTAGCTTTAACCCACACAAAATTTTTACTCAATGGGTTAAAATCCCTAGAATACATTCCCAAACCTAGTGCAGAAATTATATCTACCGCTATACTTTTAGAGGCTTCATTCAAACTGGATTGAGCAGCTCTTTTCTTATTAATAGGCTTAACTCTTTTTTTGAGAGTGGAAGCAGTATTTATTGAAACCGCATCAAACCCAAGTCTAGTCAATAACTCTCTGGCTTCATTCTCATTAAGCCTCCCGATCGCTTTTTCAATTTTATCGACTTTTGAAAGATCTACATAATCTTCATTGAACTCTAAAATGCTATCACCAATTTCTGAAATCTTGACTTCAATCGAACTTCTTTCTGGTGTATCAACAAAAGAAGATTCCCCCCCTTCTTGATTACTTCCAGATAAAAGCTTTTCCAGAATTAGTTTGTCGTCAGAGTCAAATAATTTAAACTCTTTGAATCTTGAAATTTGATTCAGACCTAAATGAGAAACAACCCAGCAATTTTTTGTGCTACCGTTTTCTCTTATAACCCTTCCTAAAAATTGGATGTATGGGTTCAAGGAAGCAAAGGGTCTGAAAATAGCTGCTACGCCCAGAGGCTTATGGTCAAACCCTTCCCCAAGCATACCAATATTAACAATCACATCGATTTTACCTTGCTTTAATTTCCTGAGAGTCACATCATTATTTTTCTCTTCAGTGCTAACCAGCCCTACCTTCAAACCCAGACGTTCAAATGCTGGTTTAACAAACTCTCTGGCATGTCGTTTAGATATTGCTGCTGCGATAATTTGGTGAGTATCATTTGGATTTGAACTCCTTAGATCCAAAAGTTTTTCAAAAGACTTACTTGCTATACTATCGCAACAATCTTGTGACAAGGCTATTCCTCGTCTAAACCATGCTTCTTCTTTAAGTTTAAGAATATCCTCTAACGAGTATTCTTTACCATCTTTATCATTGAACATACCCACTAATGAAATAGATTCTGGAGCTATATCACAAACTTTGATATTTCTGATATAACCTTTTTTAATCGCATCAGAAAAGTGATAGGTATAAATAACCTTACCATCAAGCGGCTGACCATCAGAACGAAACGGAGTTGCTGTAAAGCTTAAAATTTTGGCTTGTGGAAAAAAATTAATTACTTCTTGATAAGTTTTAGCTTTCTGATGATGAGCCTCATCTATAATAATCAAATCAACCGAATCCTCTCTGCCTTTAAACCACTTTTCAACGTCATTTAATTGTTGGTAATTAGCGATAATTATCTGATGCTCGTCTATATCATTTGAGCTGACGCTATCGTTTAACCGTAGAGGATAAGCTGTATTTTCATCATAAAACTGTTCAGAAAATAGCCCTAGCTTTTTATATATATTATCATTGGGATTTTCAAAAATATCAATATCCTGTTCAATTTGATTTGCAAGCGTCAAATTTGGTGTCAAGATAAGAACTTTACCTTTAGCGACTTCATATGGTGAGATAGCAATTACCGCTGATTTTCCTGTCCCTGTCGGCAACTGCACTAAAATATGCTTTTCGGTATTGATAGAATTTGCAAAGTAGTCTCTAACTGCTAAATAAGCCTCCTTCTGACAATCTCTTAAATTTGTCAAATCAGGCTTAAAGTTAAAACAATTATCCATAGAAACGTCCCTCTTCAAATAATTTAATAACTAATTAACTTTAAAATAGAAACCGTTTTGAGCAACAACTGAACAGCCAACACAATCATATGTTCACTATAAAGAACAGATCAAGCGCATCATAAAATAATAATTACCTGTCCTGCGCGCAGTGCTTTCCCCGCCTCGCCTGCCCGCTTTGCAGGGCGGTTTAAATGCAGATGCATGACCGGGCTCAGGCCGCGCCGGGACTGGCGCGGGCGGGGTTCCGGCTGGCAGAGAAATAGATGCAGTTAAATGCACCTGATGCATGCAGGGTATTTTTCGAAAAAATAACGGGATTTTTTGCGTTTTTTTGGGGTGCTGAGGGCGCAGCCGGTAACGCGTACCGGCGCACATAAATCGGGAGATTTTCGGGGAGGTTATTGCTGTTGAATATCTGCCTGCAATACCTGATTTTCCGGCATGGCCGGTCTGCGTATCACGCCATCAAGCGTCTCGGTGGTACGGAAGGTGGCCGAGCACTCAATACTGGTGCACTGGTGATAGCGCTGTTTGAGGTTTTCCGTCAGATAGCGGCTGGTTCGTGTGTGTGCGGGCTGTTTACAGAACGGGCAGTGAAACATGGCTCAGCCCTCCGCCTGTTTTCTCTTGTCGGCCAGTTGCGTGGCAAGCTGCGAACGCTTCAGCGGACTTTTATACAGCGCCATATCCACGCCGGTCAGCGGCGGGCGGTGCATGCCGAGCTGTGAGAACACCGGCTCATTGTCCATGTCAAAGTTATAAAATTGTGCCTGCACCGCAACATGCATGTGCAGCTCCTCAGCCAGAATATCCGCCGGGCGCGGCGCACCGTTCAGCTCCAGCGCACGCAGGCGCAGACAGAACGCCCGCACCAGTGCCGGGCTGATGTCCCGCATGGCCTCTGCCCACTCTGCCTGTGCGCAGACGCCAAACGCCCGTGCATGTTCAGTGACATACGTCTTACCTGTCGTGCAGGCTTCCAGCATGGCGCGGGATTTGTCCGTCTCCAGTTCAGCAATCAGGCCGGTGAACTCCTCCGCCAGCTCACGACCGGCGATGTGCCTGCTGTGCCCGGCTTTGAGTTCCGGTGTCATGGCACCGCCGAGACTGCGGAAACGCTCGCGCCAGCTCTTCTCTGCTGCGGCGCTTTCCTCAAGCGCGTTCTGACGTTCCTTTTCGCTGCGGGTGATGGCTGCGCCAATGTCGTTCAGTTTTATCATGCTGCCGGTGTGGGCGGCTTTTGCCTCTGTAAAGGCCTTCAGGGCACGGTTGACAGCGGCGGCGTTATCCTCTGCGGCTTTTTTATGCACCGTATTAACAGCACCCTCGATAACGGCGCGGGAGGCACCGGTCTGCGTGCTGCCGATGGTTTTCATGATGGAGGTCATAAGTTCAGTTTTCATGGCGGGGCTCTCTGTGTTGTCAATGTAAGCGCATTCTGCCGCGCCCTGCACAACGAAACGACCTATTGCAGTTGTGACCGGGATGGCACAGAAAGCCACTGAAAAAACCGGCTCGCCAGAAAGAGGTCGCAGGAAAAGCCCTCTTTCTGTTTGTTTTTCTGCAGTTAACTCTTCACACTGTTCACTGATAAATAAAATAATAAGTAATACAGTAAGTTAAGTGATGAACAGTTGAGAAATTAAGTGTTCACCGACTGTTCACTACTGTTCACCGGCTTTTTGTTTCTTTCAGCGCGAGAGTAAATTTATTGAATGTTTGTTCCTTTTAATTAACCCGGCTTTAATGCGAAATAATGATGAGAATTTCACTGTAAAATTTTCCAGCCCCTTATTAACCCTTACTGCCCTTTATTACCCGGAAGGTTAAATTTTACGCGTCCCGGAACGACAATGAGGTCAATTTCCGCTTGTTGCATCCGGTGAAAATATTCACAAAATAGAGAGCTACCCGAAGCCGGAAAGACACGACCGGCCCTGTATGGACTTTATGAGGTAGCCCGATGCACACCGCTTTTTCTTCCCCGTCTTCTGCTCCTGCCGCGCCGTTAATGCCGGTTTCTGACGTTATTCAGGAGCGCTTTTTACGCCTGCCGGAAGTGATGCATTTATGCGGTCTGTCCCGCTCAACCATTTACGATCTCATCAGCCGGGAGGCTTTCCCGAAACAAATCTCTCTCGGCGGAAAAAACGTGGCGTGGGCGCAAAGTGAGATCACCGCCTGGATGAGCGATCGCATCGCAGCGCGTAACCGGGGTTGTGATGCATGATGCCGCCCGGTCAGCAAAATGCCCCTTTTTCTGGCTTGCTTCCTGTCGGCGTTTCCAGGTATAGTTTTCCCGCTGTCGCAAAATCGGCAGCCGGGATTTGCAGCCCGTTTAACTCAATGGCGACACCGGACGCGCCATGCGTCTTTTTTTATGTCGTTGCTCAGACACACCTGTTATTTGGGCTGTGGTGCTTACACCGTGGTTCATGTCAGATAATGGTGGTTCGGGCGGGGCAGCCTTCGGGCTGGCCGGTAGCCATTGAGGCCGGTACTGCAAACCCTGTTCGAGCCACCGCCCATGAGATTTGCAGCTCCGGCGGTGGTGTTAATCGCTACTCAATGGAGGTTGCCCTTATGGCTACGACCCTCACCCTGTCTCACCCGCAATTTATCTTTATTTTCGCTGCCGTTCGTCGTTCCGGGCGTAAACCGCGAGTCTGTATGCTCCGCACTGTTGCCACTGATGAGCGTACCGCACGTCGTTCCCTCGTTCGCGATTATGTCCTCTCGTTTGCCGGTCGCCTGCCGGTTGCGGAGGTGCACGCATGAACTATTCCATCCTCACTCTTGACGATCTCAGATATCTGGAGCACCTGCGCAATATCGGCCATCTGGTCAGCGAGCTGGCAGCGGAACAGGACAATGTGACCCTCCGCCGCGATCCGGCTGAGCGCCTGCAACTCATTTCCCTGATTTACCTGATGACGGATCAGCTCGATGCCGTGATAGAACGCTGCAACCGGCGCTGGCTCGACGGGGAGGAAAAGGTATGAAACAGCCGTTACCGCCCGCCCTGCGCGCCGCACTTTACCGACGCGCCGTGGCCTGTGCCTGGCTGACCCTGTGTCAGCGCCAGCACCGTTATCCGCATCTGACACTCGATGCGCTGGAATCCGCCATCGCCGCCGAGCTGGAAGGGTTTTATCTGCGCCAGCACGGTGAGGAAAAAGGCCGCCAGATTGCCTGTGCGCTGCTGGAAGATTTAATGAATGCCGCACCGCTCAAAACCGCGCCATCGCTCTCCTTTCTCGGCCTGGCCGTGATGGAAGAGTTATGCGCCCGCCATATCACCGCGCCGGTCGTGCACTGAGGAAAAATAATGAAAATGAACGTAACGGAAACCGTGAAACAGGCGTGCGGCCACTGGCCGCGTATTCTCCCGGCGCTGGGTGTGAAGGTGATGAAAAACCGGCATCAGCCCTGCCCGGTGTGTGGCGGCGCTGACCGCTTCCGTTTTGACGATAAAGAGGGGCGCGGGACGTGGTTCTGCAACCAGTGCGGAGCGGGTGACGGCCTGAGCCTGGTTGAAAAGGCGCTGGGCGTGACGGTCAGCGAGGCCGCCGACCGCGTGAATGCCGTGACCGGCAGCCTGCCGCCGGTTGCCCCGGAGGTGATTGCGGTTGATACGGCAGAAACCGAAGCCGGGCGCAGGGAGGCCGCCGCGCTGGCGGCCAGTCTGCTGGCGAAAAGCCGCTCAGCCTCCGGTAACGCCTACCTGACCCGCAAGGGCTTTCCTGCTCTGGAATGCCTGACGCTCACCACCACGCACAGAACCGGCGGCGTGACCTACCGCGCCGGGGATGTGGTTGTCCCGCTGTATGACGACAACCGCGCGCTGGTTAACCTCCAGCTCATTAACGCTGACGGGGAAAAGCGCACCCTGAAAGGCGGCCAGGTGAAAGGGGCATGCCACACCATCGAAGGGCAGAAACAGGCGGGAAAACGTCTGTGGATAGTCGAAGGTTACGCCACGGCGCTGACCGTGCATCATCTGACCGGCGAAACCGTGATGGTGGCGCTGTCGTCCGTGAACCTTCTTTCTCTGGCGAGCCTTGCCCGCAGCCAGCATCCGGGCTGTCAGATTGTCCTCGCGGCCGACCGCGACCTGAACGGTGTCGGCCAGACAAAAGCTGCTGCGGCCGCAGACGTCTGCGCCGGTGTGGTTGCCCTGCCGCCAGTGTTCGGTGACTGGAATGATGCGTTCATGCAGCAGGGTGAAGAGGCCACGCGCCGGGCGATTTACGATGCCATTAAGCCACCGGTCGCGAGCCCGTTCGACACCATGAGCGAAGCGGAATTTACCGCCATGAGTACCAGCGAAAAGGCGATGCGGGTGCATGAGCATTACGGCGAGGCGCTGGCGGTTGACCCGAACGGGCAGCTCCTCTCCCGCTATGAAGCCGGAGCCTGGAAAGTGATTGCCCCGGCTGACTTCTCCCGCGATGTGGCGGCACTCTTTCAGCGCCTGCGCGCGCCGTTCTCATCAGGGAAAATTGCGTCGGTGGTGGAGACCCTGAAACTGATTGTCCCGCAACAGGGCGCTCCGGCACGGCGGCTGATTGGCTTCCGTAACGGGGTGCTGGACACGAAAACCGGCACATTCAGCCCGCACAGCAAGGCGCACTGGCTGCGTACCCTGTGCGAGGTGGATTTCACCCCGCCGGTGGCGGGCGAAACACTCGAAACCCACGCGCCACATTTCTGGCAATGGCTCGACCGCGCCGCCGGTGGCCGCGCCGACAAACGCGACGTGATACTCGCCGCACTGTTTATGGTGCTGGCTAACCGCTATGACTGGCAGCTTTTTCTTGAGGTGACCGGGCCGGGCGGCAGCGGGAAAAGTATTCTGGCCGAGATTGCGACCCTGCTCGCAGGCGAGGACAACGCTACCTCCGCGACGATTGAAACACTCGAATCTCCGCGTGAGCGTGCTGCGCTGATTGGCTTTTCGCTGATTCGTCTGCCTGACCAGGAGAAATGGAGCGGTGACGGCGCGGGGCTCAAGGCCATCACCGGCGGCGATGCGGTGTCGGTTGACCCGAAATACCGCGACGCCTATTCCACGCACATTCCGGCGGTGATTCTGGCCGTGAATAATAACCCGATGCGCTTCACCGACCGCAGCGGCGGCGTATCACGACGCCGGGTAATCCTGCACTTCCCGGAACAGATAGCCCCGGAGGAGCGCGACCCGCACCTGAAGGACAAAATCGCCCGCGAGCTGGCCGTCATTGTGCGCCAGCTTATGCAGCGGTTCAGCGACCCGATGACCGCCCGCGCACTGCTCCAGTCACAGCAGAACTCCGGCGAGGCACTCAGTATCAAGCGCGACGCTGACCCGGCCTTTGATTTTTGTGGCTATCTGGAAGCCCTGCCGGATGCTGACGGGATGTATATGGGGAACGCCAACATTATTCCACGTCAGCCGCGCCTGTACCTTTATCACGCCTATCTGGTCTACATGGAGGCTCACGGTTACAAGAACACCCTCAGTCTGACCATGTTCGGTAAAGGGCTGTCGTCCATGCTGAAAGAGTACGGCCTGAATTACGATAAGCGGCGAACAAATCAGGGTGTGCAGACAAACCTGACGCTGAAAGAAGAAAGCAACGGCGACTGGTTGCCGAAGTGCGATGAGCCTATAGCGAAATAAACTACCCTGACCGGCTGATGCCGGTCTTTTTTAACCTGCACACTGGTCAGAGTGAACAGTTTTCCCAGAATAACCTATTTACCCTCAAAAGTTATCAGACCGCTCAGTGCCAGTTGCGAACATCAAGGTACCATCACTGAGTTCAACTGCATCTTATGAATGGATTATATTGCCGCTCAGTAGTCACCAATGTAACTATGTTATCCAATTTTGTTAGGGGAGCTATCACTAAGAAGTAAGGGATGATCTAGCTCAGTTCGTTGATTGAAAAAGATAATCCAGATTTTCTCAAATATTTTATTTTTAATTACGTTAATGAGATACAGACAAATTACAAACTTTCCCCTTGTCGCAAGCAATTGCGCATCAGCCTAACAGTTTTAGTAATCACTCTCAGCTGTAACGCGCTGGACACCGGCATTGATGAATATGATCAGCAGCGTATTTCACTAACCATCCGTATTACCGGAGAAATGCTAGCGCCAGGTGCTCTTTTAAGTCGTTTAGGCCGGAGCTGCATTAAGGCGAGAGGAAAAGACCCTCAGCTGCATCATCTGCTTGCATAAGGGCCCTGAGGAGGATAAAGATATTGCGGGCCAACGCCATGGCTAACTTAATTATATTTCATGTAAAATTAACCCACTTAGAGCGGACTAAAATAAAAAACAGGTTAAACTTTCATTGATGTAACTCAAGCCATTTAATAAGACCTTCGTCGTTAGCAATCGGCGTCACCTTTCCTTTTACCTCAGGAGGCAACAGACTATTTTGAATATTTTTAAACATGTAATTACAGCGAGTAAATATTTCTTCTGGCGACGTAACACTCGGAATGTGCGCAGCAGTGTAATACATTGCGTTGATTGTTGCCCGCAGATAGTGTTCTAAGTTTGCCGTTAGTAAACTTATGAGAGGATTTGACTCAGCATTATGAACGATTGAATTCCTTACCATATAAAGTCGATGAATGTGCAGTGTAACCTTTTCCACATGCGCATCAATTTTCTCTCCCATTAGTTTGGGTGAGCCACAAAGATTTATCATTTTCTTCAATGAGAACAACGCGTAAGGATAAGCGGAAAATTTCATTAACAAATAATTTTTAACGCCATCATTCTTCAATGATTTATAAAGTTCACCTAAGTTCATATTACATAAATCATAATTCACATCGTCTTTTAATAAAGGCGAAATTTTTAAATATTGAATAATCCCCCGCAGTGCAAAGAGCTGCTTCACAACGTAATCCAAACCAACGCAAGGTATTACAGAAAGTATTACGTGTGCATCATGCTTGATCTCATGCTGAGAAACGCCTAGTGTAAGTGACTCTAGCGCTGACCAGCAAGATGTGAATCGACTTTCTTTAGATGTGTTATTAATACCATTCCTTAAAAAACCAAAGACTGAACTTATCTTTTTTTTTGCCTCTGGAGAAGCTTTTTTAAATAAACCATCCATGGATCTGACAAAATGAATAAACTCTGTTTTCGTTAACCGGTCAGTGTTAGCACTGATCTCATAATCAGAGTTATTTAGATAAACAGGTTGACTTTCAGGTGCTAGAGACTGAATCTTAAACTGTTTTTGTATCTTTATATTATTCTTACCTACCATATAAGCAATAACATCCAGAGCATCCATTAATTTTTGTTCTGCTTTATTTCTGGCGCAAAACATTGACGTTCCTGATGTTACAATCTTTGCAGTAATAAATTTCTTACCGTTATCCCTTTCTCTTGGGGCAAATAAGCAATCGTTAAAGCTTTGCTCGGGAGCATCGCCGATAAGAAGATTATATAGCTCTTCATTTTCTAACTTAAACCTTACTTCATAATCTGAATTTGGTTGAATAAGCTTACTCTTCCATGAATCGAAACGTTCTTTAAAATCACCTTTATCAGATCGCATTAAAATATTATTATAAAGCAGGAAGCATTCGGTAAGTGGGATTCCATTAGATAACATTACACTCATGAGATTATTTATCAAACTCAACAAATAAGATAACTCATCATCAATAGGCTCTGCTATTTTTACAACTTCACTTTCAATTGCCTCTATTGACTTTGTTATATAATGCTCATTAACTTTAACCCTTAATTCTGAGCACAAGCTTTTAAAAAGATTTTGTTTTTGCTCAACGGGGCTTTTAGTAGGATCTTTAATGATATTGTAAGGGTTAAAGAGGTTGATAATATTTTCTACTGTATCTTCAAATGGGGGGGCTGCAAGGCATTTATCGGTTTTAAGAATATTTAGTAATTCAGTGGCGGCCCTTTCTCTCTTCTTATCAGCGCTAAATTTATTCCCCATTCTGAATAAAAAATCGAATTCGTTAAGAGAGTTAACAATGTTATTAAAACTCACTCTGTCACTGTCGATGCTGTCTCTGTGACAAAGATTTGCCCAACATTCTATAAAGAAAAGCTGACGTGTCGTGAGGCCTTGCCTTTCGAGTCTGCTGTCAATACGCATTTTGTTGACTCCTTGAGATTACCCTCTATAATGAGTGCATATTACCCCATTTTAATCGGCAGCTGGTAGAGTAAGTTGCTGATTCTGAAAAAAACGGCTCCCCCTCTTGCCAGTGGTGCTTTTTATCCCGGAGAGCTCCGGAGCCATACATCCTAAAATGCCGCGCTTAGCGCGGCATTTTTTTATGTGCAAATCGACAGTTTCCCTAATCCCGTTAAGCACGCTGACTCCCGGTACACACAGCGCTTGTATGCTTGTCTTATGACAGATCTATGCGCTGCTGCATGAACTTAACGCGATCCGAGAGGCTTTCACAGCAGCCCGGGTATGACTTAACTCCTCGTGCTTAACCATAGCAAAATATTAATATCCACGACTCCCTTAGCAGGTTTGTATTGCAGATAGATATTCACTTCTGATTTTCGCTTACAGCAGACTATAACGTTTGCATCTATAAGCCTGTAGCGGTGAACAGTAAAGTATTCACTGTTCACAAAGCATTCACACGCTAACGACATGAAAATAAAATAAAAAAACACTTAGTGAATAGCATGAACAGTAAAACACAAAAAAACTTTTTCTCCCGGTGTTGTTGATACAGAAAAACGATCAAGGGTAAGAACAATCGACGACTTTAGACAGACAAGATCGCAATAACATTCAATAATTGGTACACGTTTAGGTACACAATTGAAAGTTGAATTCACTAAAAACACTTTAATTCAATCAATTAGTAGATTTATTCAGACTCCGCCAGCCCACCAAATAAAACAAGGGGTTACGTGAAAGCGTAGCCCCTTTTTGTTGTCCGTGTCCACTTAACGTCCACTGCGGTCAATGGAGACAAAATGACGCTAACGCTCCCCCCTCATGATGGTACCTTTGGTCAGGCATGACAAATATTGATGCCGTCTAGGCCGAGAGATTGACCTAACGCTGTATGTGTAGAATTATCGGATATAGGTCAGCACCTATGGCAATTTACGAGGCGTATAAAAACTACCTGTTCAAGTGAAATGGGAAGTCACTCACGAACCTTCTGAAAAAACTTTTTTTTGTCTTAAAAAGAGATAATAGTAATAAACCATAGAATGCGACTCATGTAATCCATTTCATAGAGGACAGTTCATGGATAATGGTTTTGATGAAGATTATATATCAGGTCTGACCGATCGAGTTTTCCTAATAAAAAGTCAAATTGAAGCAGGGAAGCTGCATATCGCCAGCCATCTTGTTGATGGATTTAGAGAAAGCTTCGATAAAATTAGGTTGAGACCAGATGGAAAAGTTGATCCGACCACCGTAGATGGGCGCATCAAGGCTATGGGTGCGGCTGTAAATCATTTTTTTGAACGAAGTGAAATAAAGAGAAAATATAACATCACGGATTTCCAAGAGGCTTATTTTGGAATTCTCTTTGGGAACTTCAACAATGATTATAAAGTACTTATCGATAATAAGCTTGAGCCTTACACACTAGCTAATTTCCTTTCAGAACAAAGCGATTTTGTTGATCATCTAGATGAAGTGTTTCCTGATTTATTATCCTCTATTAAAGAATTCTGGGAAACAGTTTATGAAATTGGTGAAATTCATCTACAAGATGGCGAGCAATTGAAAGCGAATTTTGCAGGAGACCTTTTCCCAGCACACTCAGAAAATGCAGTTTCATGTGCTGGTCTTTATATAGACACAATAATCTTACCATGCCCCATTTTGAGAGTGGGAAGATTACACGGAATTACTGATAAAAGAAACTTTTGCTTTTTATTAATGAAACATGTTTTAACATGCATGACCTATCGGGATTTAGCTTTGGAAGATATTCAGCCTGCTATAGTATTAGTGCTTCCTGATAAACGTGATTTCAATATTGAAGAACACGATGAATTACATAAACAAGCAACTCCATTTATTCTCGCACATGCTCAATATTTATATGATAGAAAATTTGAGAGCAAGGACGAACTTTACGAATTTAGCTCATCATTAACGGATATTGATAAAGTTCTCAAAGAGTTGAAACGTCCAGAAAGGTTAATCTTTGATTCGTCATGGGGAGCAGGCGGACGTGCTCAATTAGAAAGACATTTAGCTGATACTGAGAGAATGAAATTACCAGTTCCTGGAGGTAATCCCGGGATTGAGGTTATGTTCACATGTACTGGTCGTATGCCACAGGCACTTGCTGCAAGAGTAAACGCTCAAGATTTTAGAAGCACTCCATATATTAATGCGGAAACATCTTGGATTTACTATACATGGTTGATGGAATATGAATCTCTTGACTTCAACATCGATAATGAATCATTAAAAAATCTACATATGATTAATGGATTATCCAAGGGCATGCAGGGCGGATTTTCTTGGTTAGGTGATATTCCCTTGAAAAACATCCTGGAGATAAGACGTAATGGTCTAATGCCGGAAGTAAGAAATATTTTATCAAGTGGTATTTCAGAGGTAATAAACTCATCTCCTTATGATTATAATATTTCTTCGCAAAAAGTTATTGATAATGTAGATAGAGCATTTATTCAACATCAACGTTTCTTAGAGAAAGTAAAAAGAGAGAAATTACGAATTTTGGGTGTCGAGGTCGCACCGTTTATCGTTAATGGTGTTTTCGGTATCGTTTCAGCATTAATTAATAAACCAGAGCTTGCTGCTGCTAGCTTTGCTGTGGGAACTTTAGGGGTACCTACCCTAAAAGATATAAAAACAAGTTTTAGAATTAGACAAGAAAAACTCGAAAATTATAAAAAAACAGCTACAGGTTTGATGTTTAGTAAAAAATAAACTCTTTTGACAAGGGGTGCTAATCGCCCCTTTAAGGTAAGGGGAATGCACAGGTCTGCGCCAAGATAAGTCCATTTATCCTTCTAAAGATTTTGACTTTCAACATTTTTTATCAGCTGCTTATAACCGGAAGTAGCTTAACTCCATCATCGTTCTACTCATACCTGAGTTGGCTTTTTTCGCTCACTTCCTCCCAGTGAGCGAAAGTAGCTAACCATGCGGAAGACTCATCAGGAAAAGGGGCATCTGCGATAGGAAGCATTTCATCTGTCTGCCGGTGAAAATATCTTACATCCCAAAAAATCACCACGTGACGAGAGCACATAACGAGGATCCGGAAGGTAATTACAGATTAACAAATGCCTTCGCTCCAGCTTCTCGCCCCATGCCCAGAAACAAAAATATTGCCTCATTGATGGATACACGCCTCATTTTACTGCCCTACGCAACCGCAAGAACTGTATATAAAAACAGCATAACAGAGAGCAGACTTTTCAGTAGAACCAGAATTGTAAACCACCCGCTAAGCCACGCCGTTGCTACATTGCCACGTTTTCTACACCGCCCGCGGACTTCACCCGGCAGCTCGGTACGGTGACGTAAAATCACAAAAAACCTTTTAAAACATAGAGATGATTTTTCTGTGAGATCCTTTTCAGTTCCTGAAAACTGAAAAAAGCTGAAATCCTTTTCAATCTTTTCAGTTTTGGTTTTCCCGCAACTCACCAGCACTGGCGCGCGCTGGCGGTCCAGTTTGTAGAAAAATAAAACTGAAAAATTTCCCCGATCCAAAACCCGCAGGCGGGTGCGGTGTAGTGCCGTTTTTGTCTGCGACGACTTTATTTTGTCGGCGCGTGGCTGCGCCAGCGAAGTGGGACGGGTGCGATCGTGTTGATGGGATGCGGGGCGATGATGCGGGGCGTGACGCGCTCAGAACGCGCCGTAGCGCGTCTGGTGAGGGGTACAAAAAAGCCCGCAGGGCGCGGGCTGTCGGGAGGGGATCAGGCGATGATGCCCTGGTACTTTCTGCGGGTCTGCCCCGCTTTGCCAGCCGTCTGCGTAAAGGCGCTGGCGTTGGTCGGCGTGCCGGTGTCGGGGTGGGTGTGGCTAGCGCACTGCTGCGCCAGCTCTGCCAGCTGTTCTTCCCTGGCGGCACGTCTGCCGGTTGCGGAGGCGCGTGTATGAAACAGACCACCATCCCCATCGATGCTCTCAAATATCTGGAGCACCTGCGCACAACACAGCTGCAAGTCACCACCGCCCTGCCCTGTTCAGGCCTCTGGCTTATCTACCAGCGCAGTGTGATGACGGATCGGCTTGACGCAGCCCGAACGCTGAAACTTGCGCGGTCAAATCGGGGGGAGCAGTCATAAATCAGCGAGAGGCCAGCGCAGGAGGAGTCGTATTAGATTCAGATTTCACTAACAATCACGCAAAACAAAACCCCGCAAGACCTTCGCCCGACGGGGTTTTTATTCTAAAGCAACGAACCTCACGCCACTTCCGCGCCATTCACCCCCATAAACTGGCGGATGCGTTGCAGCGCTGGTGTCGCTTCGCCGTGGCGAATATTTTCCGGCGTGGTATCG